>Ga0065711_1045903_pt1 | contig 13200 bp, 5 predicted proteins | sample Hoacrofraction12_FD_59098 | JGI IMG/M metagenome (GOLD analysis project Ga0065711, IMG submission 59098) | Hoatzin crop microbial communities from Cojedes, Venezuela - Epithelial fraction 12 v2 (version 2) | ecosystem: Host-associated > Birds > Digestive system > Esophagus > Crop | place... | reverse complement strand
CAAGGGGCAACGGGCACAAACTGAAGCAGAGGAAGTTCCGTCTGAACATGAGGAAGAACTTCTTCACTCTGAGGGTGACGGAGCCCTGGAACAGGCTGCCCAGGGAGGTTGTGGAGTCTCCTTCTCTGGAGATATTCAAAACCCGGCTGGACAAGGTCCTGTGCAGCCTGCTGTAGGTGACCCTGCTTTGGCAGGGGGGTTGGACTAGATGACCCACAGAGGTCCCTTCCAACCCCTACCATTCTGTCATTCTGTAATTTGAAGAAAAAAAGGCAAAATAAACCTTCAAAATCCTATCTTAATAATTGGATTAGATTAAGGCTATTTAGCATTATTACTGCTTAGCATCATTTAACATAGCTTTAAATTATAGCAGGATAAAGTTAAAAAAAAATAGTAGATCCAAAAAATTGTCCCCCAGGCTTCTTGCATTCTTAACTAATGATGTGCTCCTGTTAAAATCCTTAGGTAAATGTAGTACTGTTTTTCACTAAAGTCAGCATTAATGCAGAAAGCTGTACATTAACCATAATATTTTTCTAAATGACTAGCCACAATTATATCTCTTCACCATGTATAAACTGCATTATTATAAACAAAACAGAAGTCATCCACATACTACATTTTCAGCAAACACTTTAGAATAATCAAAACTTGACAAGGGTTATATTATGTAGAGTAACAGGGCCTGCTTTAACTTCTACTCATCAAGAAATAAAAATCATGATTATTTAAACATCTTTGAAGTTAGAAGGTTCATGTCACAGATTCTCTTAATGATGTGAACAAGGGCATTTATTGTAACTACATCAATATCCCTTTCTGTTGTTGGGGTCTTTTTTTTAAGCTGAATATAAACTGTCATCTGAATTCACTGCAAAGGAATAAAGCGATGTATTATCAGTGCCCCAATGCTGAAACAGAGATTAATCTTGGAACAGTTGTGTATTCCTGGACCACCAAAATAAACACATTTAGAGGCATTAACGGATTTTATATTATTTTTATTTTGCTCCTTTCTCTGCAATATGGATCAGTAAAGAAAAAAGCTAAGCGATTTAAGTGGAAATTAGTTAAAAATTAAAGCGGAAGGCATGAAAAACATTTTTTGCTAATTCTTCATTTCATAGGTGCTAAAAACTAAGATTTTAATAGTAAAGTGGGCTGCAGCAATGTTTACATGGATTTAAGAAACAGTTCAGAATCAGAAAAAAATTGAGTCGTAGCACAATCAGGTTCTTGTAGTGGTAAGGAGGGTAACGCACAACCTTTGGCTATTTAACTTCTGAACAGAGCCGAAAATAAAGACTCAAGAAAGGTGAAGGCCTTGAAAAGCCTTTAACTTAAAATATAAATGCTATTGCCTTCTTAATTACAGTACTAACTGAAAATACTGGGGAGGAGGGAAGTAGAGAGGAAAGGAAGGGAGAAGGGATTGACGAGAGAAGAATACACAGTCCAAAAGTACTATTGTTTCAACATCTAACTTTAGGTATTGTTTTAAATTATAAAAAAAATCTGGGAAATGTAAATGCTGCTACAGAAGCTGTTTCAGACTGACTTCTGTAATTTACTGCATAAGCTACACCTCCCTTTTCAAGAGCAGATTTATAAACACCATCACATGTGATAAACTGTATCTTTTTTTCTCATTTCTTCAACAGGATTAACATGGACTGGACAGACAAACTTAGAAAGCTTTTTGCAAAAGCTTTTCATATATGAAGCAACTTATGCCTGATGCTTACATATCTCTAGGAAGCAAAATGCAATATATTGTGATGTAATATATTTAGCAGACTAGGATAGAAAGTAGAGGTGATGATTACTTCGAATTATTAATAGGGTCTTCTCATCAGCAACTGGCAATGATTATTTCCTCCTAACAGCTACATTTATCAATTTACATACACTACATTTAATTGACAAATTATTTGGCCATGAATTTCCAAAGATCTGCCAGAGCTTTCTGTTAATCAGCTAGAAGAGGAAAATTGTATAGCTTAACTATAAAGCACTGATTATAATTGGATCAGTCCTATAAGTGTAATAGTGAAAATTCTTGTAACGTTCTATATCTACTAGCCTAGCGTTTTGACTGAAAGTGACTCAATATAGAATAATACTTCCAGTTCAATGTTGTTGAAGTGCTGTTATTGTTTCAGGTTGAAGTGATTGAAATGGGTTTAGATTAAAATAGTACTTACAAACAAATTTCATAATGAGTAGTACAAAAGTAAAAAGGAATGATTAACTGCATTACACCATCCCAACTATATATGACTCAGTTTATGGAAGGGAAGGTATTTCAGCACAGGCGACTACTTGGCTTTAGAGGGCAATTTCACACAGGCACCAGGAGTTAAACCCCAGATATAATACTAACTTATTGTGAAGATAACTCTATGTGTATTATGCAGTACACCCATAAACCTGAGCCAAAAACTAAGGATTAATGATGTCTCTCTTTTACAGAGGGAGATTGGGGGAAAAAGGCAGTGACAGAAGGGGGAAAAGAAAGAAAACAAAAACTTTGGTGTGACTGTTCCTGCTGCACTCTCCATATGGTGCCCAATACTGTGAAAGGAGGACTGACGCCCTCAGATGAACTAGGTGAGGGAGGAACTCCCATCTGCCAGTGTTGCCCTTCGTGGCCCCTACCGCTTCCTTGCCTTCAGCCAGCAAAGGTATCTTGCCGACGCTGCTGTCCATGACTCCTTTCTTCCAGGGCCTGACCTGAAGCAGGGTTGCTTCTACCAGGTTTCAATCAGACACCTCAGCAGAAAAGTTATTACCACCGTGAGATTAGTACTCCTCCAACCCAGTGGTCTCCCAAGTGGTGTGCACACACGCCGGGCACTGTGCATGACAAGTTACTGGAGTGCAGGAAGGAAATATTTTTGTACTGTTAACACTTAAAAGAAAATAAAAAATAGTGTTTATTTAATCTCATTCTTTTTCAGTTTCTGTTTTTCTTTCTGTTTTATAAGATTCATTATATATTAGTACAGTAGTACATGTATATACTCTATAAATAAATATCCATATGTTGCAGGTGCATGCTCAAAAATGTGTTACTAATACGGGTGCAGAATCAAAACAGTTTGGAGAGCATTGCTATAACCCTGCAGGGCAGCTGGTGCAGGAACACTGGCCAGAATCCACCCAACCTGCTACAAAGTTAGTCCTCGAAACTCATGTCTGATTTTTTGGGGAAGGAATGCCATTGCTGTGAAGCTAGCTGAAGCCCCCACTGAAGCTATAACATTTCTACCAAGTACGTGGGACCTATGACTTTTTTTCTGATAAGCTTTGAAGAAAGTATTTTAATCTAGGCTAACGATATTCCTTTCAAGGTAGTCACTGGCTTATATCAGCCATCCATGAATACAGTCAGAAAAACCCAGTAGCTATATTGAGAACCTTGAAGGTGACAGTCAAAGGGTATTTGAAATCAGACAAACTTCACACTGCACTCAGTTTGATGCTAATCCTATCCCAGCTATATTCACAGCCATCTGTGTGGTAACATTTATGGTGACAACTTTCAAAATAAAATGCAGAAAGAAGATTTAAATGAAAACAAAATACAACTATTTAATCTTGATTTACTTGTTTCAAGATAATAGAGTGCATATAAATGTTTAAGTTGTACTTTGTCTTCCTTCTCTATACCTGGGGAGTTGGGGGATATTGCTTTATAGAGAGCCAGAGTGCAAAAGTTGTGGGTTTTCTTTTGTGTTGCTTTTTAATTAAATCTTTGTGCACGTTAGCAGTGTGAAGGAACAAGGTGAATATAAGATGGATAGAGGAAAGCCAGAAGGAAGCAGAATATTTATCCACAATTAGCAGTAGCTGAGACTACATCTACTATGAGCTGAAAGCATGAGGGATTTAAAAGCCTCTTTAACGTATTAAAATCTATAAAATCTTCCTTGACTGCTGAAACGGCAACGTGCCTAGAGAGCACACAACATTAGCCATTCAGAGTTCCTTGCTATCAAATTGTGAGATGCCTGTGGAAACAGAACTGTGTTCATTCATGTTATTCCTGGAATTCAACTAAATATATTAGTAAGACTTCCTGCGCACTTTGGATATTTGATATACTCAAGTATCAAGGAATGCATACCTCAGTTGCCACTACAGAGCGGTCACAGTTGAAGCAGGACCATTAAAATGTTTGTCAGTCCGTCAGAAGTATACAGACAACACAAATGAAAATCAGGACCAATTCCCGAGCACATTATCACACATGAACAAGGAGAGACCACCTAATAATTAAGAGTAATAGCACTGTTAATTTCTAAAGTAAGGGAAAGAAGACCGACAAAAACCCAAACCCAAATATTTTCAAAGTGAATTGTTAAGTCTTAAATTTCCTGTATCAAACACTACAGCTAAATACAATAAAAACGATTTTGTAGCAAGACAGATAATGAGAACACACAGGATCCACTTTCAATGTGACAGCAGAAATTACTGCTGTTGAGATGAGTGAAAAAGTGAGTGAAAGCTATGACTGATGAGAATTTTGTAACTTCCACCAATGCATTTTCATTGAACATCTCCAGTTTCTTAAAAGATTGCATTGGAAAACAACTATGTTTTTATTAAAACCGAGAACGCAAACAAAGCCAGTTTGCAAAAGTAAGTCATTTGCTGGGGCCAGATCAGCTAGCCTGGATGAGGTTTTGGCAGGAAGCATTAGTAACTGTTCCCGTTTCTGCACTTGGTGAAAAGTGACCAGCACTTGCCAAAGCAAGGAAGTGCCCAGAGCAGGAGGTAAGGGCTTTATTTTGGCAAATTGCAGTGTTTAGTGAGTTAGGTGGAATATAAGCTTAGGCAATGGAGAAGAAAGGTATCAAAAGAGAGGACACTCAAGGTAGAAGTCAAGGTAACCCACACAAGCTCAGATGGTGAGAAGCAGAAGGTAGGGGTGATGAAGGGAGAAAAAACTATGCCTGACCACAGTACTTCTTTGCAACTCGATGCAAAATTGAATTTGTTTCCTCAAGAATAGCAACAAGATAGGCTTTGTCTTCATCTGTGGAACAAAACAAAACAAAAAACGGGGTTGTCTGGAGTTCTGGGAAGCCTTCAGGTGGCTGCATCTTGACTTACTCCTTGTACGAACGCATTGTTACACAACTTCTGTTTCACGAACGTTTAATTTCCAAACTGCTCTGGGGATAAATCATGTTTGTGTGGAGGGACGCTGTTGTCTACCAATGGAGTTTCATAACTTGGAAAATGTGTATCAGGAAAAGAAATAGCTATCTGATTGTAATAGCTGAAGGCAATTCAGTGGAATTGTATCAACTTCTGCTGCCTAATTCTGTTGTTGTAAAGATTGGTTTGAATCCTTGTCAGGTATTCTCTAATTCTCATTTCTCTGTACAGCCTTCTAGACATGCAGGGATCCTAATAACCAGATCAGTAATTGACATACAGATACAATGAATATTCATGGAAGCAAACGAAGCCCGTAAGATCTCTGTTTTCAGCCATTAGCCCTAGATTTCTCAGATTGAGTAGCCAGGATAAAGGGGTATTTTCAACTTTAATCTTTGGTCTTCCAGCGGTAAGCAGAGCATAATATGGTTCCCTGACTCCTCTGCCTTATCCTTCTGTCCTGCCCTTCTCCAGACTCTGCCCCTGTTTCATTTTCTTCGTTCTGCTCCATCCCACTCCTCATTTCTCAGAGCCTCTGATTCTGGTGCGTGACCACAAAATACAAATCTTCACTTTATAGACTGAATCTGGGTTCTTCCAGATGCCTCATCCATGTTTTGAACAAAGGTTCCTCCTTCCCAACTCTTCCCCCCACACACGCTTGTAACTTGGATGCTAAATGCACCTGGAGGTCTGCTTCTTGACCTCTCACCATTGGACTCAGAAGGACTCCTACTTACCCTGACAACAAGGAGGGAAGGACAGGATCACACTGAAGAGGCTGTCCTCCCAGCTCCAGTATCCTGCCCCATCGCACACCAGATTCGGTAGGCGGCAACAAGCATTGTACAAAAATACAGATGCACTTCTGTAACTGTGCACAAGTACATTTAGTTCCTCTGTTAACAGCAAGGCCTTTTGGTGCAAATCTATAACAACAACAACGGTCATGATGATTAGTTGAAATCTCCTTCAAAACCTCAGTACGGGCATCTTCTGCAGGAAATATTCAACCTGGAAGGTGCAGCTTGGCAAACAAGCAACAACTGAAATCTTGGTTTAATACAAACCAGCAGGCAACATTAATGACAGAACCTACTACAGTCTCTGTCCATAATTCCTCAGAACTGACTCCTTGAAGCACCTTGGATATGTTACTTCTGTTTCAATCTTTGATGTCAATTGCCCATACTCATTAAATACTGTCACCATGTTACAGAACTTGTTCTCAGCTGTAAATTAGCTACTTCTCAGATATCACAAAAATGGTATTTAGTACCTTTGACCCACAAGCAGTAAGTGCTGGAAATTAACTTTTCTGGACAAGTTTTATCAAACTTTCCTGCAAACACGGTAGAAGAACTTTGTAAAAGCAAGGCACTATCCCTCAGCATTATCCTCAATCTTGCCTTCTTCCAAACCTATTCAAAATCATTTCAACGTCTGGTAAGTACGGACAGGGACAAAAAGAATGTTGTCAAATTATTAAAGCAGAGCCCAGCAAGGTATCATAAAGAGGAGAGCCAGAAGGGGTGTAGAGAAATAGCTTTGTCACTTGTGTCCCATTCTTGATAGATATTCTATATGTCCTTCAGCTTCAAATGACAGTTTTTATGGTCTCCTTAGGCAATCTATTACAGTGCTTATCCATCCTTAATGGTAAACTGTATTGCTCGAATTTTTCAACAAATGGCTTGTCAAAAGTAGTCTGAATGAAGAACCTCACTCCGTAAGACATAGCCAATTCTAACATTAACATCGATATATTACCTAAGATCATTATTTCCATGTTTAAATTAGTGCAATATTCAAGTGTCAGGCTTGCAATAACACATTTAAGTTGTGAATGCAATAATTGGAAGGAGTTATCAGATATCTTGGTATCTTGCCAGCAGTGCATTAATGTAGAGAATACACTATGGAGTACAGTCTTCATTGGCTTACATATCAGGAAATGTTGGTATGTAAAGTATGTGCTGTTTTTTCTGTTGTCATCATTCTGCTTTTTTGTGGTTATGTTTTTTCTTTTTCCTGGTATTAGTGAAACAGAAGAAACAATGACAGACTTGAGCTAAATAAGAGAGAATCTAAGTGACACCTGGCAGCCCCAGAAAAGGCTTTCACCCTTAAGACCCTTTCTTAGAGCACTAAAGAGAACAATATCTATATCCTTATTGTCATAGCTTCTCTGCAGCAACTTTGATGAGATTAAAATAAAATCTGATACCTTAATTTCATAAACATGCCAGTGTTTTGAGTTTGGCAACGCTGAATACTACTGTGTCACTGCTCTCATGGAGGTGATATCTCAGGAGAGTACTTGGCAAGCAGAAGAAGAGTGAGAGCATCTGTGAAGGGGGTGTTTTAAAAGTCATTGGAGTTGGTGCCCTCAGTGACACATCTATCTGGGAATGATACGACCCACAATACTATTGTAAAAGATATGGATGTACTGTAAAAAAGAAAATCACATCAGACCTGACTGCTCGGATATTTGCTGGAAAACTGCCTTTCAGCAACAGACGCTTATCTGCTGCGAAACTGTGAAACCGGTTAGTTCCCTGTAGAGGATCAACAGGACTCATCTGTTTTCTTGATGTGCCCCATTATGGAGAACCAGCACGAAGCCCCCACAAATGTTATATTAATGGAAACACAAAAAAGTTGTACAACTTCTTACTTTAGCTCATTTTCTTGGTTTTGTAACAACTTCTTTTCTCAGCACTTTTTTTAAATCATTTCCCTAAATACTGGATTTTCACATAGTGACTACAGATTAGCTCAAACTTAACCTTGTATCAGGTTGCTCTGAATGATCAGATGAGAAGTCTGATGTTTTAATCCAATAAACTGTCAGTGTGCACAACATAATTAACTAATCATTATTAAAATGAACTGTACCAACTGCTCCAACCACAATTTATTTCCTATAATGAACATTTTCTTAAAATCTTCCATTTTCGGTAGTGGTCTCAAACTAATTTATTGAGCAAGTCTAACAGGATACAGAGTCCACAACCTTTCAGGTTTTACATCTCAGTCAAAAAGACAGAGATAGCAAGTAGCAAGTAAAACAGGAATACTGAAAATACAGACCTCGGTATTTCCCTGGTCACTTACTCTTACTTCTAAAATACATTCTCTGGCCTGAACACTCTTACATGTGGTAGTACACATGAAGCCAGCAATATCAACTATCAAGGTCACGGTGCCCCAGGAAATTAGGTTTGGTACACTGTAACAGTTGTCACAACAAGTAGAATCTGTCTATTCCACTTCTTGAAAAGTCACTGTGTTTCACAAAAGTCTTCTTTCCAAGTAAAGATTTCAGAAGTGCCTGAACGCTGTGTTTAGGCATGTAAATCACTAGTCTGATTTTCAGAAGTGCTGGGTTCCAGCTGTTACTCAGCGGACACTCATTAGCACATTGACCATCATCCATCAGCTAGCAACCCAACACCAAGAAAGTCACCAAAGATTTTTGTGGTAGGTAAGTAGATTGCTGGAGAATATGAATGGTATGGGGGAGGAGAATCCTTAAACGATTTAGCTAAGCTATACACCAAAAACCGACATGGGAAAAAAAAAAAACCACACTAAAGTGGCCAAGCATTCAAACCACATTGTTAATTCTTAGCTGTGGTCTGACAAAAGCTGCTTCAGTTTCTTTTCTTCTAAGATTACCCAAATGAACTCTGTAAGGATTCTGAATGTGACACAAATACCATCTCTTCATCTTTTTCTACGAAAATCTCTCTGGTTTTGTTCGGGTTTTTTGTTTGGGGTATTTTTTGGTTGCTTGGTTTTTTAGGCATTTTTTTTATTTATGCCTTTACAGATAGAAAAGAACTCAAATAATGCAAAGACTTCAAAGAAAACATCATGGTATAACAAACACTTGCACATTTTCCCACCATTTTGATCTAATTGAATGTTTTCTTCCAGCTCATTTCATTCTCATGCTGGCTTAACAGCATTATAACCAAAGATGCACTATTATTCAACAGAAAAGCTAGCTTTCTAATAAAGAATATTTTTCTTTTTCTCTCCACTACCTTGAAGCTTGCAACATGTTTTTACCAAGATATTCTGTTTTACCACAAGCCCAACAACGCATGACAAGCTTTATACAAGATGTGAAAATATATTAAGATAATACCACGCTTAGCACTGACAAAACATTCCTCATCAACGTAGACAGATTTGAGACACCCCAAAACACCACTGTATGCATGGCCTACCCTTTATTTTAGTTTTCCAACCCAAGACCCAAGGTCTGTACCTGTTCAGAGGTTTTAAAATGGAACTGCCATCAAATAATAAACAGTATAGATGTGAATGAAGTGACACAAATGGCTACCAGCAGGTCCAGTGCAACATTTTCCTTGTTTCCCCTGGACTGAGGCATTCTAAGAGTTAGTGATGTTCAGTATTGGTTCCATCAACATTAGCACTGTCCTTCAAAGTAACAGTGCATCTTTGCAGCACACTTCCTGCTCTTTTCCACCTTCCAAGCTTCAGTTTGCATCATGAAGTGGTCTCGTGGCACACCAACTGACTTGTTTTCAGAAACTAACCTGGAAAAGGCTCTCCAGGAGCCTAGCTTTACTTCAGCAACTAATGGCAGGCCAAACCGTGGAACCACACTAAAGTCTGTTGTAAATCCCCTCAAAGCACTTACAATACAGAATCTGTGTTCTCAGAACCATGTGGTTCCTTTTGCTGAGTCACAAGAATTGTGCTGCGCTCCTGCTAATGCAGACACAGCATAAATATTTGTTTTTTCAAACTTATAAATGCTTGAATAAAGGAAAAAAAAAGTCTCCTTCCTCTGATTACTCATTTGACACAGTTTATCTATTTCTGCAAAGTAAATGGTTCTTCACATTTACCAACACTGCTTTCCAAGGGATTCTGCACAACGCTTCTGAGAAAGACGGAACTTGTATGTGCTGTACTAAGTCTCTTTGGCTGTCAGAAGTTCTTGTTCAACACAAAGCTCCGTGGTAAAACTTAATGACTAGAAGATTGTATGTTTATTACGGATTTTGGGGGACTTGTTAACCTCCTTTTCACTACGAGAAATCTTCTTAAGATGTTCTTGACCGCAAAAGAGAAAGGAAAATATTGAGGAAAATGTTTTTCTTACTTGTCATACATTCAAAAACTACAGAAGGAAATCACCTGTGAATAGACTCTGCCCTTACAAAGTACTGCCGTTAAACACTTCTGAATTGTAACAGGATCCCAAACTAGTCAGAACTTTGGGATAGATGTACACAGATATTTTCCAAAGACAACTGAAAGGCTTCTACACAACTCTCATTTTCCCCCACAAATTCTTAGAGTGGAAAACCGAAACTTAACATTTATTTTAAAAAATCTCAGGAAAAAAGATACACCCTCTCCTCCAGACAACTCTAGGTTTAGATCTCACTCTTCTTTAGCCTGTGTGTCTTCACAGCTGTGTCCTTGCTTTGTCACTTGCTCTTAGCCAACCGAAGAATGTTTGAGTTGATGCAAATCTAGACAGTCGTACTTGGCCCTTAGAAATTTCATTCCATTACTCTGAGGTTTGGCTGGCTGCTCCCTCACATCCACTGCAGACTGTGTGTGCCCTCATATACCTTGCCGGTCTGTACACAAACTGGAAATTTCCTGCTTTTGACTGTAATTCCTTTGCCTGTTGTACCCTGAATTCTCTGGTATCTTCCCTTCTTGACTATGTTTAGCTGCTCTTCAGGAGTGGAGCAGTCTCTGCATCCTTCTAAATGGTTCCACCTGAACTGGTCACTTACAGCAACAGAAAATCATTGTGACATAACAGAAAAAAAAACCAAAAAAAAAACACCAAACAAAAAAAACCAAAAAGCCCCCACAGAATGCTATCTTACCAAAGCTAAATATGCAGAGTTGTACAATTTGTGAGGAGCGCTTTCAGTAACTCACTTTTTCAAAACCCTGCCTGCTTTAATTGCCATTTTTTATTTTATTTCAGATAAACTTTTGATTAATTCAATTGACAGAAGTTCACCTAAGCATGACTTGTTAAGCTTCACACAATCCATAATGAAGATGAGCAACAGTGTGTGACAAAACTCGAAGCTTACCCAGCTCCTGAACTACTAAGCAAACACACATTCCAGAATGAGATGAAGTTTTGAGCTACAGCATTTGCTGTCAAAAGTTTAATCAAAATCTTCTCTACCTATTTGCCTAGTATTTATGTGGAAATAATTACAAAAAGCATACAAAAACTTAGGTGGGAAGTGAGCCCTGGAGGTCACCTAGTCCAACGCCAGCTCAAAGCAGGTCCAACCAGATCAGGATGTTTAGGGCCTTCTACAGTCATGTTCTTAGTATCTCCAAGGATGGAAACTCTACCACCTCCCAATGCAACCTGTTCCAGTGTTTAACCAAATTCATGGTGAGAAATGTTTTCCTTACATTTGGTCAGAATTTTTCCTTGCTCCAACCGGTGTCTGTCAACTCTCATTTTACCACAACGCACCTCTGAGAAGAGTCCCACCCTGTCTTCTCCATATCTTCCCATCACGTGCTGCAGACAGAAGAAAGATCCCTCCTGATCCTTCCCTTCATCAGGCTAAAATCCTTTGCTCGCTCAGCCTATTCTCATATGCCATGTGCTCTAGCCTCCAGCCTTCTTGGCAGCCCTGCACTGAACTTGCTAATGTCTGTCTTGTACTGGGGAGCCCAAAACTGGATATGGTACTCAAGAAGTAGCCTCATGAGTTTCAAATAGAAGGGAGGAATCACTTGCCTTGATCTGCTGGGTACACTTCTGCTACTGCAGCCCAGCATGTAGCTGGCCTTCCTTGCCGCAAGGACACACAGCTCACTCACGTTCAGTTTGTTGTCAAAGAGGTCCTGCAGGTCTTTTTCTGTAAAGCTGTTCTATATGGACAGACCCTGGCTGTGTTGTCACATGACGTTATTCCATCCTAGATGCAGGAATTTGCATTTGCTTTCATTTATAAATTTCAACTTCATAAGGTTCCATTAGCCCATTTTTCCAGCCTGTGCAGGTCTAGGCTGGGGCAGCCTTGCCTCTGCTGGGCTACTGGATTTGTCAACCCCTAATGTGAAACATCTACAAAGCCTATTATCTATACTGCTACAATAAGCAGCCTACATTAGATCTAACATGCACAGGTATACAGGAAAACTTTATAATTGCCATTTTATTTACTTGGCTGACACAGTGTAACTTGTCTCCCTATGTCACAGTGCATTTCATCTGCCTCTTGAATGTTCTTGAAATAAAGGATCTTATGGGTTTATCATTTGGACCTGCCGGATGTTTTTTCACAGAATTTGCAAAAAAATTTGTTCCTCCTAAGTAAAACACCAGTTTCCCAGTAATAAAGTGAGAATAACATACACATCTCCAAGAGAAAGAACTACACTGAAGAAAGCATATACAAAGCAGGTAAGTTTTCCATGCAATTCGGTAAATTAGACGATATTTTTGCTACTTGTAAAATACTGAAACTTTGGTATGTTGCTTAGGACATTCATGCAGAAACATCAGTCTTTTCAGGAAGCTTTCAATAGCAAATGGCAAATCACTTCTGGGGCGGTGGATATGCAGTTCAGAAAAATTCTACTGCCTGACCACTTTGCAAACTATATGTTCAAAGAAAAAGAGTAGGCTATGCTTGAGCTACATTCCCGAGTTCAAACAGTAAGGCTCCACCAATAAATAAGTAAACAAACACAGAACCACAAAATCACAGAATGGTAAGGGTTGGAAGGGACCTCTGTGGGTCATCTAGTCCAACCCCCTGCTGAAGCAGGGTCTCCTACAGCAGGCTGCACAGGACCTTGTCCAGGCAGGTCTTGAGTATCTCCAGAGAAGGAGACTTCACAATCTCCCTGGGCAGCCCGTTCCAGTGCTCCATCACCCTCAGAGGGAAGAAGTTCTTCCTCATGTTCAGACGGAACTTCCTCTGCTTCAGTTTGTGCCTGTTGCCCCTTGTCCTGTCGCTGGGCACCACTGAAAAG
>Ga0065711_1045901_pt1 | contig 13200 bp, 11 predicted proteins | sample Hoacrofraction12_FD_59098 | JGI IMG/M metagenome (GOLD analysis project Ga0065711, IMG submission 59098) | Hoatzin crop microbial communities from Cojedes, Venezuela - Epithelial fraction 12 v2 (version 2) | ecosystem: Host-associated > Birds > Digestive system > Esophagus > Crop | place... | reverse complement strand
CCCTGGGCAGCCTGTTCCAGGGCTCCATCACCCTCAGAGTGAAGAAGAGATCATATCACAGGCTCCACTGTAACTACAGTAAATCTTAATTGGAAGTTCTGAAATGGATCATCAGCTGAGCCCAAATGGCTGTTCTTATTAAAATATTTTAAGACCTGAAGAAGATAGACAGACGTTAACAGGTTTAGTTGTTACTAGCATACCGGTGGCAACAAAAGCAGACACAGACGCCAGCTAAGTAAAGTTGCAAAGAAACTATAAAAAGCAAGAGAAATCAGAAGTTTTGATATACGGAGCCATGCTGGCAAACATAGGCCCAGAACAACACTTAGACTTTGGAGGGGAGAAATACAATATAATTCCTTTAAACACTAATGACACATACTGTAATAAAAGTGATTTGGTAACTGATATGAAACAATAATGACGATGCTGTCACTAACTCAAGAGGGAGCACTTAAAAAAAACGATATAAATATAGATCAAGAGACAACTGGAGAGAGAGCATTAAATAAACTCCTAGACACAAGCAGAAAGCATCAAGTTAATAAATAAATAAATACACACTCACACACCACCACACCATGGCATTTTCCCTGACAGAATTAACAGATTAATTAGAAAACAACATTCTTGGTTAAACAGCTGCAACTTTTTTGATGTAATACCAGCATTTATAAAGTGGAACTGGGTCATGATGACCTCTCAAAAATCCTTAAGAATATGTAGTTCCACATATGTAAGCATACATCTCTGTCTCAGAGTTGTTCAAATGTCTCTTGCTCATACTTTCAACAACAGCAACTATCCAAGTATACTTTTTAACAGAAATAAGAATAATAAAAGATCTGTTTGAAATCAGAAAAGCGCATTCATAGTTTTAGATCTTTATTTCGTAAATATAACATTCTTAACTGAATGCCTCTCAACAACAAAAAAACAAAAGTTGCAAAAGTCCAACATCACCTTTGTTTCTTTGTTCTCGTCTCCTTCCCATTTTCCATGTGTTCCATCTATCCACCAAAATATCTCTCCTCTTAGGGACCATACTGGACAGAGACTATAGTTTTAGAGGAAGTCAGCTCTAATAGCCTATTTGGAAATCTTACAATTTGTAATGGTACAATAGCAATATGAGGAAAAACAGCAGAAAATAATCCAGCCATCGTCCCAATAGCCTGCTCTTGAAGCAAAGTAAACAAGACCTAAATTACTGGTTTAAGACTAACTTTTAACTGTATTTCGCCAATACATCATTCAAACAAAAAGGCAGACAGGAAAAAAAAAAAAAAATCCTTCAAGTTGCATATTCATAGTACTCTGTCTCCTTTTAGTCCTCACAGTAAATGCAGTGCTTTACCAGACCAGCATCAATGTCTACTCTATTGCTTTTAAAAATGGAGAGCACCAGGCACATAGGAGGAAATAATTAGAAAAAAGCAAGCAGCATTCCAAGAACAGGACATTTAAGAATTGGCAACTACAGAGCTGAAACCCAAAGCATGAGGGATGGGAGAAGGGTATACACAGCAACAAAGAGTTTATTTTTTTGTGGTCAGAAAGCATGCAACATAATCCCCTGGGAACCAAGAAGCAGCCGACAGAAGAGTTCTGGTTTCCTACCTGTATCTAGTCACATATTTTTGTGTACAAGTCCAACATAGTAATATGAAGAAATAATTATGAAGAATTAGATTTCATGTTTAGTAGATGGGCATTACATTTTAAAAATGGCGCTTTTCTCCTTGGAAGTTCCAGGTATGATTTAGTTTAAATTAGAGAAAATAAATCAGAACAAGGTTGGAAGAATCTGTGAGAATCTATTTTTTCCTTTGAAATATCAAGTATAACATTCCCTACTTTTGCTGGCTGAATCCCTTGGAGATTTAAAAAATATATACATTGTGAGGTCCAGAACTTCAACGGGTTATAAATATAAGCATTTGAAGAGACTCTTGGTTTAAGATTCATTAAGCACTCAAATTAAAAACAAGCTGCCAAAGCACATATAGCTCAGTGAGATCAGATTTGGGTATGTGTCTTTCCCGTAAAGATCCCTGAGCTCAAAGAGAAATGCAGTAAAATGAGTGAGGCTCTGTGGGGATGAGTGGGTTACAAGCAAAAGAGGGAGAACGCTGCATGAACTTATTGCAAGATACAGAGTTAAGCAGTGACAGTATCTCACTTCCTGTCCCCTGCTTCACACTTTTAGTACCATATAATTGCAAAAGCTTCTCTACTTGTCACCATTTCTTCTCTAGAAATTTCTCATGCAAGTACCAGTCTCCATTGTACAGCCCTTCTAAACTGCACCTGTAGACAAGCCTCCTACTTCTAGAATAACTGCAATGCACCTTTCCTTCTCCAAAATCTGACAGTTTTAAATCTGATGAAGAAATGTACTCCAGAATATAGGATATGAAGTACAAGAAATTCCTTTTCTCCCTTCGCTCTGTCATTAGGCTAAAGTGTTGCCTAAATAAAACAAATTCTTGCCATAAAGAATCAATAGGGACACATGTAGTCTCCAAATCACATAAAAACATTTCTGCCTTTAGAGTATATGCGTGTTTTACCAAAGATAATCAGCAAGAAATACAAAGTAAATCTTAACATACTGACTATCATTTTTCATAGTGCTCATTTAAGTAACAAACTGTAAGAAGGCAAGAACTATCAAGGGCTTAAGTTAAAAGTGTCAGAGTACACCAAAGGTATATTCTGAATTTACTCAGGGGTAAATCCGGGATCCACGCAACCTTCAGAGAAGTCAGTATTATACAGCAAGCTTAAAGTAATCCTATGCAACTTGCATTGAATTTTCCTGCGTAAGAAAAAGCCCACAGTACGTGCACAGGGTTGTAACAATTATAGGGGTAGTTGATATTTATTTATGGGATTCCATATTAGTGTTCAACTTGGAATCAAGCATATCTCCCCTTAGCTAGACAGACTCTTTAATATGCAGCATGAGCAAGCGGCCTTCGTGATTACATCCCATTCTCTCCAGGATCTTCAAATGTAACACTAAAACCAGCCGAACACAACGAACGGGCTGCCAGGAAAAGGTCAAGTCCAGCAGACTTGCTTTTACCACAAAACCAGCCTAACTACAACTAGAGTCTTGAAGCTTACCAAGATCCTCCAACATGCCAACACCTTTCTTTCAGCAGTTTATTTTCATTAGCTCTCCTTAGACGTACTGCTAAAAGACAAGGTGGGGGGGAAGGGGGGACAGCGCAGAATAAAGTAATTGGCAATTAATACAGCCAAGTTGATGTGACTAGTGGCTCAGGGTGCCATAGGATAATGATTTTCAGCATTATCTCCTCCCTCATCAGTATATCTCTTGTAGTATTTTCCAGCAGAGCGTGGACCATTGTACAGTGAAGAAAAGCCCACTGACAGTAGGCTTGTTTTCATTAATTTCTCAAGATTAACCCCTTTTAAGTTGTCTATGGTTAAAAATCATTGCTTTAATGCAATCTCAGTTTCCCCTCTACATCATTTCTTAGCATCTCCTGCAGTTGCTCCTGAATTCACATCAGTCACATCAACTTTTGGAAGTCACGTTCACACTGTGCTCCCAGCAATGGTGCTCATCCAACTCAAGGACTCTGCTAAACTGCAAATGCAGTCAGAAGCAAGGTTTTCCAGTGTATTATCAGCTACTCCCCATGGGCTGACAAAGACTCTAGAGGATCTCTGATACGAGGTCAACAAAGAACAAAAGTTGAAGATTGATACTCAGAATTCAATGATAGCTACAAGATATTCAAACAGAAAATCAGTTGGGCTTATGAGGAAAATACAAATTACCTGAATTAATTAAAGTAGAAAAAAAAAAATCCAGTTTAGTTTGTGATGAAAGTTAAGAATAGAACTAAATGAAACATTTGTTTCAAGATTACCAGGAACACTCACATGCTTGTCCCATACCACAACTCCACTATTTGTGCATGATGTCAACAAATTGAGAATAGCTCTTTCCCCTAGGCAAATAATAGTAAGAGGAAGTACTTTAATACTAGAATTATTGCTTCCTTATAATAAACTGTTTCCCTTAATTTGTCTATTCTGTACTCTAATTGATTACAGCTTGCAAGACTAATACTTCTGAACATATTTTCTCTGGAAGTTGGACATTAACTTGTTTGACCAACTAGATAAGCCCAGCATTATCTACTTATTCATACAAGAATTCTTATAAAAAGGTGTTCTCCTGACTTTTCATATTCACAAATGTTGCTGCCTACAGACTTCTCTAGACAGTGTACCTTAACAAGAATGGAAAATAAAATTTTGTCACAACAAGGGCCCACTTATCCAATGGATAAATCTGACAGAGAAAAGACAGCAACACAAGCAGGTAATCACCCTGTTCACACTGCTATGTTAGCAGCGAGTGCAGTTATGATAATAAACAAAACGAAACACATACAAGTGTTTTATAAAAATCAGTATACATGGCACGTATTAGGGGGAGTTTAACAGTCAGCATTTTAAAACAAGAGGTGCTCAAACACTGACATTACATGTACTTTTTCTACCAATCTGTCAGCCACAGAGATCTCTGAATTTGGAAATTATTTAGCTAACTCTCAGGATCAATACCCCAGCCCCCAAAAAATGTCAGTGGTCTTTGGTCACTGTCCCAGAAGTGTCATTAGTCTTCTGATATGTAGTATCTTCTGCACTACGTAGGCATTTTCAGAGCTTTTGTAGTGCCTGAGCAACATTTCTTGGTACTTCCATTACCAAGCACCAAAAGAATCAACTGAAAGCCAAAAATATCCTAAAATGTCCTAAAGCACGAACTGGACTAAAGTAACTCATTGACCGATGACTAACTTAAGTTTATTTTGTATGTAAAATTAAACACAGTGTAAAGAAATCTTACCATCATGAATCTCAAACGCCAAACTGGTGATCTTCTGTGTAATTATCATCATTGGACTGTTAAAAAAAGGAAGAAAGAAGAGTTTAGAAAAAAGTTCAGGGTTTTCTTTCGCATGTAAGTGTCAGAGAAAGTTTATACTAATAGTCCAGGTTAATTACACTCAACTGGAAGATTTTCAATGCAGGGACAAAGTGATTAGTTTTGGAGCTCAAACCATTACAGTTTTCAATGCAATGAAAATAATTTAATCCTTAGATATAATATTTGATAACCCATGCCTTGTATTGTTGCATTAGCTTCCACAAACACAGCGAAAGTGTTTCACATTTATTTTCTGCTAACATAGGTTTGTGGGGGTTTCTTTACAGTGGGAAGAGTAAAGAAAAGAGGGCCACGTAAATTACAGAAGCAGTAACCAAAGAACAATAAAAATATGCCAGAGTTGGACAGTACTACAAATTATTTAGATATGCAGATCGCTTCCATCATTTCTACTAAAACCTGGTCCTATGCTTAATTTTTCCATCTAGAATTATTTGTTTCAAGTAAACATATTTGGCAAAACAAAACCCCAGCATAATTATGGTGGCTCCAACAGAGCGCAGTTTGTTTTGAATTTGGTACACTTGAGTAGATCTTAAACTGTCCAGGAGACATTCTTTCCTGGCTAAGGGAGTCAGCTTTATACTGAGAAATTACACCATCTTCGTAGTATCTACGAGTTTTTGACTGATGTAAATCCCAGCACTGCTAACACCCTAACTGAGGGGCGGGAGCGGACTAGAGAGGGCATAAAGTAGGCTACCAAGATTTAGAAATTGAACTTTGAAATCAGATCTCAAAAATGTATCAGGGACCATATTTACCTAGTAGTATCCGAGTTGGAGATGAAAAACCCACAACAAAACAACCATACTATAGGATGGGCACATAGTTTTGCTTAAGTCTTCTGACGGCACTTGCCTCTTTTTGCAACACATTTAAGCTGGCACAGAAAAATAAATCCAAGAGCCATCAAGTCCTCCTCCATTGACAGGGCTATGCCAGTATTTTGCCAGATGGCTCACTCCGTCAAACTGATTGAGTTTTTTTTAGGTTATGCTTATTTCCAAGCACACAACATTTCCAGTCCTCAAAATGCAAATCAGGGAAAAAGTTATTTCTACCTTATTATCAGTGCCACAAAACCCTGATATCAAGACTAAAGCGACAGGTAAGGGTCAGCAAGGAAGAAAACTAAATATGAACAGACAGTCTGGGAAATCCCCTCATCTTTCTAGCATTTAAGCTGCAGACCTGTCTGGTGCTGGCAGAAATCCCCAACTGATTCTGAACATAGTGAGTTTTGCTTCTGTAAGTGGACATGTGACAGCACGGATCCTGCCTGGTGGATGGATGGAGCCCAGGAGGAGCTCAGTCAGATCTCACATTAATTCTAGCTGAATACATCTGTCATTGTTATCATAGCAGACTCTGGTATTTTATTCTTTTTTTTTCCCCTCATTCTCAAGTGGCTATTCCAATATCTTCAGAGATTTGGCTAAGAAGCAACAATCTAGAGACTAAACGAGGAAGAGCCTTGCCTGGAACTGTGAGGCTATGAACCAGGATCTTAATTATCCCTTTTAGGTGCTGACAGAAAGGCAAAGGGCGCAGCGGAAGGCTCACTGGCAGCTGGGATCTGTTAGCAGTGAAGCCAGGACCACACAGCTCTGCACAAGCAACTGCACCTCTAGCATGATGTCTCCTCAGCTTTCTCCACGGTCAGTGCATCCATGCCTTCCTTCAAACTTTCTGCAGATTCCCTGGGCTTGGCATGCTAGGAGAACTATCTAGGTAAACAAACATTCAAAGCTCTTTCAGGGCTAACCATTATATGAGTCCATGCCAATGTCTTTGGAAGAACTTGCTGGTGCTGGGGTTCAACAGCTGGTTAGGCAACTTTTGTTAATTTCTTGAGCTTACTCTGTTCCCCTGGAACTAGAGAAAAATGACAGAAAATAGCCCTCTTCAGTTCATTTTCTTTCTCCTCCTGTTTTGGAAGTAACCTCTGTTTCAGGCCTCGAGGGAGCAGACACAGTATATCTCAGAGATTTAAGGTGATACACATACACCAAAACTCCCAAACTGGTGCATGAAAGAATGGTTTATATCAGGCAGCTCAAACATGCAATCAGAGTTAGATCTAAGCTTCAGAACAGTTCTATCCAGAGCACAGATCTCATAAGTCTTTGGACATGTTTAGACCTAGCAGAAATCTCTGAGCTAACACGAGATCATCAGAGCCACAAAGGCAGCTGCTATCTGAAAACAGTAGAGTTGCATTTGAGCAACGGTGTGCTCAAGCTCTATTAATAGTTTTGAGAGCAGCAACAAACAAGTACAATTATACTGTCTCCAGAGTCAGCTCAGAGCTCTGATCACTGCCAAGGTTATGTACTTTGGCCCTACAGCAAATTGGAAGGGATAGCATTTGGATTACAGTTCCAGTTGTAATGGTGAAATTTAATTCAACATCAGTAAACCTAGTTTTAAAGTATCTTTATGCATATGTCTTATGTTGCAAGCTCTCATTATAGCCAGGGGAGATCTAGTCAATACAGTCGGGGCATCTGGCAAGTGACCCAGTTCACGCTAAGGTAGATACTTCGCAGCGGATCAGCTGAAATGCCCTCTGGGCTCTACTGTCTACATCAATCAGATCTCCACTGACCACAGTTGGAACTTGGATATCTGTCCTGAAGGCAGACACTTGGACATAGGCATAAATGTACAACGATGTTTCAGAAGGTAAGACCCAACTAAAAACGACAGAAGAGATGAACTTAACCATAAAACCTTTTGGCTTCAGCCTACAAGTTAAGTTCTTGGACTACCTGCCTGTTACCAGTGAAGACTGAGAAGCAACAAGACTAACAAGCACTAGTCTACTACGTAACATAGGTAATACTAAACTACAAAGACCATTGCCATTCATAGTATTCCTGAAAGCTATTTAATGCATTTTTTTAATCAGACTAGAAAACACTCTCCCATCTCTTTTTCCCAAAATACATAGTCTCCTTTAAATCAACAAAAGCAGCAGCACAGTAGCAAACTTCCTTATAGGAAATGTTGTGCTTCACTTCTGTGTCTGCAATACAAAGAAGAATCACCAATATGGTTTATTTTTACTTTGCCTATTTAATTCTGTTTTGCTCCTGTACAGCTCAAGTCAAATACAGGTTTAAGTTCATTATATAAATTGAGAACACATTTAGACAAAACTTTCTAAGAGCTGCGTGACTACTCCACCATACAAGTTCCTCTCTCCTCAGCTTTCTCTTTCCGAAACATCTAACATAAAACCAAAAAAGAAAGAAGCTAAAAACTAAATTCTATTAAACATTCAGATTTTCGTCATAAAGTGGTATCAGGTTGTGCCAGGCATGCAAGTACATCAGATACAGTTCAAGTTTCATCATGTTGTCATGGGTGGTATCAGAGATTCTAAGGGGAAAAGCAAAGGCAAAAAAACTCCACAGCCACCAAATCTTTTACGCCCTTCAGATCAGAACAGGAGGCATCAGATAAAGCATTTGTGGTTCTGACACAGCTGTTCCCAAAATGCTCAGTCTGCATGATTAAAACTATCTAGTGGACCAACCTACTGGCTTTCTACAATTGAGTGACTGCATCAGTGCACAAGGATGTGATCTATCTGGACTTCTGTAAAGCTTTTGACACGGTTCCACACACATCCTTCTCTTTAAAATGAGAAGATACAGATTTGATGGGTGGACTGTTCGGTGGATAAGGAATTGATTGGATGGTTGCATTCAGAGGGTAGTGGTCAATGACTCAATGCCCAAATGGATGCCAGTGACAAGTGATGTCCCTCAGGGGTCTGTACTGGGACCAGCAGTGTTTAGTATCTTCATCAATGACAGACAGCAAGATCGAGTGCACCCTCAGCAAGCTTGCAGATGACACCAAGCTGAGTGGTGTGGTCGACATGCCTGAAGGACAGGATGCCATCCAGAGGGACCTGGACAAGCTCAAGAAGTGGGCCCATGTGAACCTCATGAGGTTCAACAAGGCCAAGTGCAAGGTCCTGCACCTGGGTCATGGTGACCCCCACTATCAATACAGGCTGGGGGATGAGGGGATTGAGAGCAGCCCTTCCAATCTTGATTGTGCCCCTCCACTCTGCTCTGGTCAGAGCCCGCCTGGAGTCCCGCATCCAGCTCTGGAGCCCCCAGCACAAGACAGACATGGACATGTTGAAGCTGGTCCAGAGGAGGGCGACAAAAATGATCCGAGGGCTGGAACACCTCTCCTGTGAGTAAAGGCTGAGAGCTGGGTTGTTCAGCCTGGAGAAGCGAAGGCTGCCAGAAGACCTTATTGTGGCCTTTCAGTAATCAAAGGGGGCCTACATGAAAGAGGGAAGAAATCTTTTTGGCAGGGCCTGTGGTGACAGAACAAGGAATAATGGCTTTAAACTGAGAGGGCAGATTTAGACTAGATATAAGAAAGAATTTTTTACAATGAGGGTGGTGAAACAGTGGAACGGGTTGCCCAGAGACGTAGCGGAGGCCCCATCCCTGAAAACATTCAAAGTCAGGTTGGGCAGCGCTCTGAGCAGCCTGGTCTGGTTGAAGATGTCCCTGATCCCTGCAGGGGGGTTGGGCTAGATGACCTCTAAAGGTCTCTTCCAACCCTAAGCGTTCTATGACAGCATAGGTACATATATATTTGTATGCGTGCCAACACACAAGCACTTATGCAGCTTTCTCCCAAAATTTAAAGGTTGACACACTTAACCTGGGGGAAAAAAATCCCAACAACAGATACATTATCACTTAGGAGGACAAGACGGAAACACTATTTTTCTCCTTACCCAGAAAAATCAGCAGAATACTGTCCGTAATCAAAGATATAGACTCTAGTAATTTGGCACACAGTGAGGTATCCCAAAGCAAAAACAAAGCAATACCTGGAAAGAAAATGGAAAAAAAAAAATTTTCAATTAAAAACCATAAGCATTTACCCATTGAATAAACTACCTTTTAAGTAGAGGTTGGTCTCCATTTATTTCTAGTAAATATTACACAATTGGAGCATGCAATTACACTTTCATTCTGACCATGGTTTTTTTGGTAATATTTATTATATGCAAGCACATAGACTTTTTAAAAAAGTGTGCAGTACTAACTTACAAATTCCGTTGTCATTAGCCAAAATATTTATGCACATAAATAAAGCATAGGAGCTATAATTTAAAGCGCCACTGTAGAAACTGGAAGTCCTATAAAGAGAAAATTGATCTGTTAAGCTTTTTAGTTCAAAGTCAATTTTTGCCTATGAGTATAGAAATTTGACAAATTATAAATCAAACATCATTTCCATTGAATGCACCTCTATACATTCAAAATTCAGCACCACAAATCCCACTGCTGCCGTTTTCAAAGGAACTGGAAAAGCCAATTACTTTTCAAATACATATATTAAAACATATCTGAGTGAAAAAGGAACAGGATGCCTTTAGGGCTCTTGTTAAAGCTGATCCTCAGCAAATAGAAGAAAAACACAGAGAACCACCACCTTACATAAGTATCATAAATTTAATTTTTCGCACCATTTTTTCAGGTCAGGGTTGGGATTCTCTCCCTCCCCCCTTTAAGATTTACCACAGTACACTAATGAGAACTGATTTGCCAATACACCTCACAGAATGTGCCAGCTACTCTTTGCAGTTAAAAAGGACGGCAAATGCCAGCAGGAAGTTAACTAATTCCTTGGGACTATACGTATGAACTTCACAGTCTTGAACATTTCCATGTAACTTAGGAAACATTCATGGTAATGAAATCAAGCACTTGTTTCATATGCACAAGACTAATGTGCAACCCCTACAGCAGACCATATTATACATTCAAAATACAGTTCGAATGAAAATATTCATACACCAAAAACGGAAAATCATTACTAGGACTGGATTTAGGTGAAATGGTGAGGAACACTACAGGAATACCTTAGAACATGCTTCTCCTTACTTCCCCAAATAAGTATTTTTGCAAATAAAGTGTTAACATAATAAATTCTAAAGCCTTCAAAATTATTCTTCATTCTGAAAGCAATACCTATTTTTACCACAGACAACACTTAGCGTTTAACCTTTAATTAAGAATTGTGCTAGATATAAACAATTTAATATTTAAAAACATCCAACTTTCAAATTACCGATTACCTTATATATCAGTAGTTACATTAAACCACACTTGTTACTTGTTCTTATAAAAGGTTTAAGGTGCCCATTTTAGCAATAGTTTATTTTGTTTTCATCAATAATAATAATCCAGATATTATATTGGGTGGCTAATTGGTACAGAAGTGTTTATAAGAATCCCAAGTTACACCATAATTGGCTCATAATTATACTTAATTATTTCAGCAAGAAAAACAATTAACACAATTAAATAGCATGTAGTGGACTGAAGATACCAGGAATATGATATAATGTAGAACTCTTCCAAAAAAGTTTGGAATGAAAAAAGCTATCCCCCCCTCAATCACCCAGGTTTCACATGAATGAGAAGTATATGGGTTTAGTTCACCCATGCTGAGATCAGTCCCACTTCTTCCATTCACTAAAAATTCAGTATGATTTTCAGCTTTACCAGCCTCTTGATTTACACACTAAAGAACTCCAGATTAGAAGTAACTTGTTACATGTAGAGATACCTACACACCAGCCCACAAATACCTCACTGAAAAGCCAAGAAAAATTAGAATACTGTAGTTTCCTTTAATAGAATCTCATTTTATCCCCACAGGTAAGATCATGTATTTATTAACAGTCTAATCCCAGTATATTTCAATAGGTCTAGAATAAACAGAATTACAAAAGTGATGCTAACTACAGCTTTCATAACTTAAAATAGTGTCCATCGCAGCAGTACATACTTTATTAGGACAAGCATACTTAATATATTAGTATTAATACATTATACACCCTCAGATGGAAGAAAACAGACACCAGTTTCTACCTCATACAGCTTATGTCATAAAACATTTATGCTGTTTTTAAATAAAACATTATGAAGACTTCCTTCTGCAAGCAGCAAAGCTATGCTGGTAAGTACAACTGACGAAAAACTAAAATATCCTAAAATGACAAAAGCACTGAGGAGTCAGGAAACCTGAGGCTCTTTTCTATCTAGCCATTACGATACAGTTCTGCAGTATTACATGAACATGCAACTGCAAACTCCTACCTCACTGAAGAAACAGGCCATTGCTCTTGATATCTTTTAAAGACTTCGCATTCGAGTTCAAGATACATCCAGTGATTTTACTTATTGCATACTTTCCATGTGCTGCACTCAAAAAGTCTGGGATTTCCCCATAAGCACTTCCTCAGTTGTTCTCCATGCATTCAAGTGTTCCAGAAAATCGCATTCCTCCCTACGATGAATTTTGGTGGTCCTCATTTCTACACATATGAGGAAACCGAGAAATAAGGGGGATTATGTGGGTCTGAATACCAAACTCGGTAGATGCAGGGTCAATTCCTGGGCCAGCCTATCTTTTTTAAAGTTGACAGAAAGGACATCACCAGTACATTTCAGTCACACACACACGTGCTCTGTACTTCTAGAAATCTAACCACAGGTGTTCCATGAAAGGCGAAAAGATTATATTTATAGCTAAAACAAGTAGTTTAACCAAAGCTGTAGTGTCCTGCACTTAGGAACACAGACTAAGGCAGCAATGCTACCTGATTATGGAACAGTCAAACATGTAGGGCAGTTTAAAGGTTAACTTCTTCACTGGCAGGTTCCTGTGGCTTAAACATCTTCCAACTGCTACAGCAAGTTAACTTTCTACAATGAAATAACTGGCCTGGTAGATGAGGGGAGAGCAATGGATATTGTCTGCCTGGACTTCAGAAAAGCTCTTGGTGCTGTCTCCTGTAAGATCCTCACATTCAAGCTGATGACGTATGGGCTGGATGAGCAGACAGCCAAGCAGATCGAGAACAGGCTGAACAGCCAGGCCCAGGAGGTTGTGATCAGCAGCACAAAGTTGAGTTGGAGGCCAGTAACTGCCTGCATACCCCAGGGGCTAATACTAGGTCTGATCCTCTTTAATGTCTTCATTAACAGTCTGGATAATGGGGTGGACTGTACCCTCAAGTTAGTTGATGACAAAATCACAGAATAGTAGGGGTTGGAAGGGACCTCTGTGGGTCATCTAGTCCAACCCCCCTGCCGAAGCAGGGGCACCTACAGCAGGCTGCACAGGACCTTGTCCAGGTG
>Ga0065711_1045902_pt1 | contig 13201 bp, 3 predicted proteins | sample Hoacrofraction12_FD_59098 | JGI IMG/M metagenome (GOLD analysis project Ga0065711, IMG submission 59098) | Hoatzin crop microbial communities from Cojedes, Venezuela - Epithelial fraction 12 v2 (version 2) | ecosystem: Host-associated > Birds > Digestive system > Esophagus > Crop | place... | reverse complement strand
GGACAAAAAAAAAAAAAAAAAGCTAGTAACTTAAAAATTCTTTCAAACTGAGAAAACTCGCATGATCATAAACACGAAAACTATGTTGGTACATTTCAGTACCCTGTATTTTTCCAAAAGGAATGTTAGTTTATAACAAATATTTTAAGAAGTAATCTATAAGCATGCTAATAAACACCTTTCTTGAACAGGTAAGCTGCTAGAGAGTAATGTGAACTGCACACATAACAGCCCTTTTTGTTACACACAATGCAGTATTTTATTACAAACTGCCAACAAAAGGAGTTAACTACTAGAGAGCTTTCTCAGATTTAACTCTCAAGACCAGAAGAGCGAAGCCAGAACACAGGTGAGAAAGGAATGTCTTTGCCAGTGTTTAAGACATAGATACTAATCAATACAGCTTTTCGTTCTGAAAAGCAATGCTGAAGAAAGTTTCAGCTATGACTAACCAATACACTTCCCCCTTCTCCACCACAAGACAGCACAGTGAGGAGGAATACGAGCTCTAATAAGTATTCTAAGATAAAAGTAGCTCAGCCAAGACTTTTCAGAACAAATTCAGTGCAATGGAAGGCTGCGTGTACACACACTTGGTAAAGCAGATATTTTGGTAGAAGACTGATTACTAGATATTTTTCAAAGAAAACTGTACATTTACTGGACAAAGCTATTAGCTTTGTATTAGGGTACTGATGACTGCCTATTATGTAAACAAAATGTAGGACCTATGTAAAGACATTTTGTCCTCTCACACACTCATGCGAACAGTAAAGATGTGCTCTGCTGCTTACATGGGAAGCGAAGCTTGGAAGAACACCTCTCACACAATGCGCTGTAGCTACCAAAACTTAAAACCCAACCCACAGTTTTCACAGCTAGACTGCTAACAGAGCAGTCTACATCATTTGGACTTCAGGTAATTACCAGCCACCTCTGGTCCAAGACTTAAAATACGTTCTCTTTATTTTTGCCTCGGGTAGAAAAGCTTTGCTAAATGAAAACGGAAAATACAGCCTGACTATTTGTTACGGAAAGAAGTGCGTTTTCTGGGTTGGGGGAAGAAAATCAAGGGAAACCCTTCTTGTCTTGCTTCAAAACTTGTTGAAAGTTTGCAGAAAAGAGGAATCAAGTAGCCTCTCGCCCTTTACCTTTGATTTGTCTCGTTCTGCTGTCCCTTCCACACATCTTCCTCCTTCAGTTTAAAACTAAATTGTTTTTCCTCATTTACAGATCAGAAAAGCAATAAATTCTTGACTGCAAAAAATTTTTTTGTAATTTCACCTATCTGCTTCTAATTGCATCTTTATTCTTCAACCTGAAGAAAGGGTGACATACTATATTGTAAGGGGTTATATATAAGAAGGGGAGCAACATCACTGAAAAATATTATCTCAGACAACTTTGATATAGACAAAATACCAGATGCATATGAAAAGACATTGAAGGTCAGTCAAGATAATTCAGTCTGATTCTGTTAGTTAAAAGCAGTTTCACAGTGATCATTACTTTGGAAAAGTAAGTTTCTTGTAACATAAAGGAGGGACCAATTAAATTCTCCCCAAATTTAAGGGATGGCAGATTTAATACCTTCCAGTCCATTTACTAGTCCTAGACAAGTAGGAAAAATGTCACTATAAATCTCCACCCTATCATTAATATAACCAGGTGTTTATAGCCATTCACTTCAGGCAATAGTTTCTGCTATTCATCTACCGATTCTGCCTTAATCGCATTTCATATATCCCATTTACTCTCTTCCCTTCCCACATGAAATTCCTCACAGAAAAAATACACTTAAGGAATGCTTGATGGAACTCCCTTGCATTTTATTATGAACCATTATTAAAACACTTTCAAGGACTGTGAACACACAGACTAACACAAAGAGCAGACTCAACTTCTTTTATCTGTCTTTTCTCTTGGTTCCTCTCTCCTTTTCCTTTCTCTTTCTGCTCAAGTTTCTGTTAGGTTACTCCACAAGCAGTAACATTGGCTAATATTAAATACAAGGAGGATGAGAACTTCTTTATTTCTGAGATTTATAATTGGTATAAGATCATGTAGCTACAGGGCCCTTTTTCCAAGAGTTAGGTTCTGAGATCCGAGTTCAGCTGTATTACTATGCACAACACATGCCTTTTGTTACTGATGTCTATACCTACTGTCCTCATAAGTAACCAGGTGTGATGGAGACAAACCAAGACTTTTTGTGGTCACTGGAAATAGAAAATTTAAGAATCAAGATTACCCAGCAGAGCAAATGGTGTAAGCAGCACACTCAGCGGTTTGGTGCTGTTGCCTACAAGCCAACGAGGAGCAGGATTATCTAGGTCTGGGTAGCTTTACCTTGGTAAGTCCGCAATATAGAAGTCGTTTCCAAACCAAAAATAACTAGAAAAACATCCCAGCTTATTATTTTAAATTTACATTTTAGATTCCAAAGGGAAAGCAAGTTTACTGACATAAAATACACAAATATCAATAACTACATAAGCATTATAATCAGTAGGCTTTTGAAACAAGCCCAATTCAGCAGCTCCTCTAGGCATTTTTCACTTAACATTGCATTCTTCTCACAAGCTGAAATAGGCATACAATAAAAAAAAAAAGTGTTTTACTTACATATTTATGCTTCAGTATCTTAATGAATCAGAGCCTTGGATCACACAATTACAGCAAAATAGTAATTCCCAAGCTACCTGTGCAACAGTTCCCTCCCAAATTACCTCTACTGCTCACTACCCCTCATAACCAGCCTGGGTACAACCCCGCAATGATGACATTAAACGGTCTCTGGTACAGCAAAATGTCTTGAATCTCCATCATTTCTTATTCTTTCTTTTAGGTAGCTACGACCTAAAATTTGGAATGCACTGCATCAAATTCACCAAAAATAAACAGGCATGTTTATTTTTCCCCACATTAAGAAATACCTGTTTTAAGAAAATTGCCTTTCTCTCTGTTCACAGATACAAAACACACTGCGAATTTTATCATTAACAGTTGTACATTCTGAAACATAATGCAAATAAGTAGTACTGGAAATCCACATACGTTCTTAAGCACAGCCTCCATTTTGATATTTACATGCTTGTTTCACTTCTGCTTACATGAGTTTTGTACATCATAGTCACACTGATATTAAATCAGTAGGAAACAAATTTATCAAAACAGCAGATCAATAACAGCACCTCAGGGGTCTGAAAATTTGCAGGGGAAAAAAATTGTATCAACAGAAATATTAGGATTTTCCATGAAAACTTCATCTATTCAAGACTGAGAAGAATGGGGTATGCTAATGACACTGCTGTCTTAGAACAGTGGTAGTTGATAGTCAGATTTCCCCCTCCACAATTTAGTACGCAGATCTTCTGCACAGCAAGACTTATAAGCACTGATAAACCATGTCTTAGAAGTGCTGTTAGCTAAGTTCAGTGAACCACTTGGGAGATACAGGAGTTTATACTGAAAGAAGTGAGGTGGGACTATGTTCTACCACCACAGTAGTTTCTAATGGAACAATAGTTTCAAATAAAATCTACCATCACTATGTTTAACTCCCTGCATTTTATAAGCTTCCACAGCAAGACAATAATGTTACTATTATCACCATTCAAACCAACCACACGCAATAATAAAAAACAATTTTGTGCAAAAAGAGTAAAATAAATACCTGCAGGACTGCCAGCATTTTCTCCTTGATGCAGCTGAATGCCAGCAGAATCTATAGAGTTTACTGTAACTGTCTGTAGATTTGGCAACTGAGCAGTGCTTAGACTAACTGGAGTTGACGTCAACGCCCCACCTGCTGCAACTTGACCAAGAGTGAGAGTCTGCACAGGGGTTAGAGTTATTTGTTGACCAGGTGCATTCTGAATTTGCAAGTTCTGCAAATTCTGAACTCCTTGCACTTGAAATGTCTGCCAGGTTATCTGCCCAGAAGGCGTCACTGTTTGTGCCTGAATTAAAAAAGTTCCAGGATTCAGCTGCAGTTGAAGATTTTGAAGAGCCTGTTGAGATATACTTTGACTCGCTTGCACACCGTGGATTGTCTGTTGCGCAATACCTTGTACAATCTGGGCTTGACTGGTTGGCTGTTGAGACTCTTGAAGCTGTATGTGTTGTACAATTGGCTGTGCTGTGGAGACCTGAATATTCTGAGCCTGTGTGTCATCAGAGACTGATGTCTGGATGTAATTTCCCTGAAGATCAGAACTGTGAACTTGACCACTAGTTGTGGTCAAGTTGTTTGCATTTTGTTCCAATATACTTGAACTGTCTATGGTAACAGGCAATTGTGATGAAGATGATGTTGGCACAAATAAGTCATTATCAGTGGCGGTTTCTGTAATTTCAGGAGAAACTTGCTCACCAGTCCTTTCAGAAGTATCTGAACTATCCATGGCCTGTCCTGTATTTATCAAGTGCCCATCTGCATTAATGCCTGCTGTCATGGTTTGAGAACCACTGCCAAGTCCCAGAGAATCTAGATCAACACTGTTGATGGGTACAAAAGTAATATTTCCTGGCAGTCCAAGAGGGACGTTAGCAACTACTTGTGCTTGGCCAGGAAAAGACGAACCACCGATTGCAACTCCCTGAACCTGGACTTGACCGGACGGCGATAAGATATTCTGAATATTAGCTGAAGGTGTTCCAGAGGCGATGATGGTTTGATTAGAGCCAGGAATTATCTGAATTTGACCAGTTTCTTGGTTTATACTGCTATTGTCAGAAGAGGCTGCAAAGCCAAGTTGAACCTGCTGACCATCCGCTGTCTGGATCTGGGGTATTACTTGGTATTGTACGTTAGACACTGTACCATTCGACGAATCTGATCCTGGTGCAACAGAAAAGATTTGTTGATTTTGCAAACTCTGAATAGGAAGGACATACTGCCCACTTGAAGTTACTGTGGTAGCACCTGGAATCTGTACTATATTACCAGCTTCATCCTTTATAGTGGCAGGAGCTGCAGACAAGACCTCCCATCTATTTGGAGTTCCTGTTAATTGCACAGAAGCCAAATCCCCTGTCTGAATAAAAAGAAAAAAAGGCAAAATTAAAACCAGAGACATACAGAGTATATGCTAGAACAGTCATGCAATTCAACACTAGAGATTTACACACAACTGGAAACATGCAGTGCAATCCATATGAACAACAGCAACTGGATTAGAACTACGAAATACAAATTTTGTAAATGAACTAACACCTAAGTCATGGTAACGAACCTGTGGTTCGTGAGCTGCATGTGGCTCACGAGCAGGTCAAATGCAGCTCCTGTGCTGTGGCAGGGTTATTTGGGGTAGGGGGGCTGCTGGGTAATCCAAATCCCTGGCGCCAGGAGGAAAAGAGCTGGCAGGGGCTGCTGAAGCTGTGATCGCCACATTACCCAGGGACTCACCTACTCTCTTTACCTAGCCCGGCACCTATTGCACAGAAGTGGAGGAATCGCTGAGGAGCCAGTGTTGCCCGTTATCTCCTGGAGCTCCACTGCCTTTTGACACAGTGTTATATATGGTTTAGAAGTGCATGTTGTGACTCTCAGCAGTACGGAGAGTGTTAAGAGGTGACTTAGTCACACAGTTGGAAAGACTGGATAGCCTCAGTTTAAGTTACGCACAATACAAAGTCCTAGTATTTATAAGCTTGTATGAGTTACTGTTTCACTAGGGAAGAAGGTCTGTCAACTAAAGGACTTTTACACTGAAATCACAGTCGGATTAGTCATATGTATCTGTTGGGGGGGGGGAAATAAATCTATCTTCATTAAGCTGGAACAACAGAAAAGGTCAATGTTTCAGAACAGACCCCTGGATGGTTAAATATTAAAGAACCTAAGGACTGATGTAGTATGCTTTTGTTCCTTATTCAGTAAAGAAAAGGTAAATTGCACTTACCTTTCTTTACCAAAGCAAGCTTTTTCAGAACAGAGTATTAAGAATTAGATTTAACATCCTGCAATGCTTAGCACAGATTTTTGTAGTCAACCAAGTTGGTATTGTAAATAAGCGTCAATCTAAAAAACATGTAGTTAAGTTTCTCCTTGTCTCTTTTACTGCACTACAGTAAACCAATGGAATAACTTTATATTTAGCAACAAGTAACTTGTCTTACAACTCATTCAGCTCTGTGAAACAAATTTTGTCTATTTGGCAAAGTCCACAAGACATAGAAAGAAAAGCTCTAGTTTGTCCTTCTGCACTGATCCTGTTCTCACTCCGAGTAGGGAAGTTACCAGAGCACATCGCAGCCTACTCCTGATGCTGCACTCTGACTTCCTTCAGAATAAAATCTGGACATGCAAAATACTGCACACAGCTTATTCTTCTCTAACATGGTATTGAGCCTGAATGAATCCTGCAGCATGCATCCAAGTGAATTTAGTCTACCGTGTAGGCTGGGACTTTGCTAGTTTCACTTTCTCATTCTATTCTGAGCTGCGACACTAAAATGTTTACACGTACAAGAAAAATACTTAAGTCTGAGTACCAACTAAAAAAAATATAGGTTTTTTGCCACTGTGCTTGTCAAGCTTCATTTCCAATAAGGAAACACACATCCTCATTCTAAATACCTCTCAAAAACTGTACAAATAATAATTGCAAATAAAAAAAAGAATGCCCTCTTTTTTGCCCTCAAAAATATAGATAATCTTTCAGGTAGTTTATTAGTAAATAGATACAGCATCACCAGAACAAAACTAATTTTATGACCTTAATGCTTCAAGGATCAGAAAGAGAAAAAGGAGTAATGGTAATTCTGTTTCATTATTTTCTTTTCCTCTTATATTGATTAGCCTTTCATTTAAAGAACATATTTAAAACCTTTAGTCTTTCAAGCTTATAATTTATGAGATTAGAAAAATTATGCAGTATCCCGTATCACGCCATCTTATCTAGAAAAAGGCAAAAAAAATCCATTTTCCTCTGCTACCACATTAGCTTTATACTCTTGTGTTTAATATTGTTTACACAGAGGTACTGGTTGCAGAAATGCTGCTCAGAAAGTTCATAACTATTCAACTCACTTGTATATAAATAATTATTAACTGAAGGTTTTATAAAGTATCAAAAGACCCATAAAAGTCATAGGTAAACATCAGTCAGAAAATACCAAAAGCAAAAATATGACTGCTATATGTTTAATGTGTCATTATAAAATATATATATATAAATATATATATAAAATAGATGTATAATATGATGTGCTGATAGTATCTCTTAGAACAGGAAAGAAAGAAAAAGTAATGGGAACCATTACAAGTCTGATACAATTTCTCAACGATTTAAGACTACATACAAGCAAATGTTGAATGTTTAGGCTATAACTGGACTCACCTAATATACCATAGTATGTCTATGTCTACTCATACATAATACATATAAGTATCCGCCACACAAATAGTGCAAAGGGAACCTGTCTTCATGATATGGAAATGACCTACGTTCTTCTTCCCCTCCCCAAACACATGTTCATTTCCCTGCCGTCACTTTGCCCTTTTCATGTTGGGCACACACCTCTCTTCGCCTTTTCATGACCTAGTGATATCTTCCCTCAAATCCTACTGTGTACGGGTTTTAGCTCAACAGAACCACTCTTTTAGTAGATGTACTTGTCAGTCCATGGAGAAGTTCAGGCTAGCCATGCACGTGGATATGAAGCTATTGCTACACATAGTACATCAAGTGCCAGTTACTCACAGATTGCTCTTGCAGCTGCCTGTATCAGACACTACCAGACAAATCATGAGGAGAGAGGGGGCAAGAAGAGGGTGAGGCTTTCAAAACACTATTTGGCAGCTATCAAAATTACCAGTACTACAGCATGAAAAAGCCCTGTATGGCAAAGAGTATTTGAGGATGATCTCTAACCTCAACTGGTCATCAATCTGCCATGACAAACTTGACTGTCATACCCTTTCTCAAAGTCTGCTGAGCTAGTAGGACATTTCTTGGATACCTTTTCCTACTAAAAAGAGTAGTAACCTTTCACTGCATCCTCAAGCAACTAAGCATTGTTGTCGTAACCCAAAGTTCCACCACTGATGTATGAGCCACAACATCACCAGTCCACTCACTGATCTTTACAGCGCTGTCCTAATAGGCCAGAGAAAAATACTTAGAGGACAGAGATAAAGCACCAACTCTTTTCCTTGTCAATTGGTACTGAGACAGCAGTTATCTGGAAGCTGCTCCTTTAGAGAAGGATGAGCGCTTGCAATCCAAAGGCTCTGTGACAAGAGGAAGGGACAAAGATCTAAGGAAAGTTCAGCACTAGCACTGCTCAGCCAAGGAGGAGAGAACAGGAAGCAACGGGGAGCTCACTGGAAGCCTCATCAGGAAACAAGAGAGAGAGAGACAGGAACAGAGCAAAAAGAGGAGCTGGCACAGAACACAGGAAGAATTAAAATCAAATGATGCATCCACCTGAAAAAAGGTGAAGTACCACCAAAGAGTGGAAGCAACAACCGCTGTTCAGCCTGTCTTTTGATTCTTTAACAAGCCTTGTAATTTCCAGCAGGTAAAACAGAGAGATCTCTCCGAGCCAAAATCCTCATCCCTGAAGAATGAGGGGTCATGATAAATCAAAATCTAGTAATTGTCTTGTTCAATTTGTTTCAAGCAAATTAAAACAACATTAAGTCAAATGTGGAATGAGACAAGAGAAACACATACAGAGATAAAATACTTCTAAAAGTGATCTAAACCATGCTGATGGATGGGACTTGGGCCGAAAACAATAAAATGTCCTTCACCAAAGTAAAACTGGAAAGGGCAGAAGCATCCTTGTAAGAACTCATATATGTTGTAGGCATCTGCATTTCAACATGTCAAATGTGATCAACTGGACACATGCCATTAGCCTTCAGTATCTGATTGCTAAAGAACTACCAAACGTTTATCTGTGCCAGTCTATTGTGGACTGCTTTTTGCTGCACTTTTCAGAAAGTCACTTTTACCCCATTTAGTCCTGGAGCAAAAGCATCAGCAAAATGAGCAGAGGTGGACAGATAATGAGTCACGAGCTCCTAAACATCTAAAAATCACATACCTAATGAACAAGATTGGCCACTGCCTCATCCAAATTGTTGTTTTATGGAACAGTTAGCGCTCTAACGCATGAGTTTAATACCAAGTGTTTACCAAGCTACAGTAAACTACCTGTGCATTCTTAGGTCATTACAAATACAAGATAGAATGCACTTGCTTCAACTCTTTCATTAAGGTATGAGCTAACACATTCTATCTTGTATTTGCCATAGGTTAAAAACATGTTCAACATCAGTCACTGTGGTTCAGCTGACACAAAGCTGCCTGTTAAGGCAAATTAATTCTGTGGCATGCTTCAGACCTCTGCCAATGAAGCCACTCAGTTCAGAGAAATACATTTGCCCAAATCAAAAGTTTAGAGAATCAAAGAATGTTTCAGGGAAAAAGTATTATCTGGGGCTGCCTAAAATGTTAAAGACAATACCAATCCGGTGAAACGTATTTAACATTTAATTGTGTCTCATTTAAGGAACATCTACATCTTTTTGCTTGAGATGGACAACTGGACGCAAAACTTTAATAGCTTGTTTTTAATCAGCAGAAGTTCAGAATACAACGTCCTTGACATTAGTAGAAACAAGAAAGATGCAGTATTAAGGCATGAGATAAGGCAACAAGGAGCCATTTTTAACCAGATTGTATGTGACTTCAATTGTTTATTAATTATTAACTTATATACGTGTACTAATCTCTACATAACGGCATGCCAAACTAGAATCTTGCACAGAAGTTTGCGTGAAATGGTTCATTTTCCTTGTGCCTACAACTCAGGTTCTGAAGGCTTTACAAAATCATCAAGAAGGGCAAGAAAGAGGACCCGGGGCCTCAGCTTCATCTTTCGGAACGCAATAGAGCAAATAACCTTGAAAACAACCTTGGGTGAAAAAAAATTAAAATAACCTTCAAATAACCTTGAAGGAAAAAAAAAAGGTGGTGATCAGAAGTAGTCAGAAAGGGGAACTGATGCTTGATTAACTAACCTGACAACCTTCTATGAGACAACTGACTTGGTAGATGGGGTTAGGCAGGGGATATTATTTATTACTACCTCAGTCAGGCTTTTGACTCTGTCCCCTATAACGTAAGAAAAAACTTTTTTGGTTTTTTTTTTTACTATAGGGGTGATCAAACACTGGAACAGGCTGCCCAGTGGAGTCTCCATTCTTAGAGATATTCAAAGTCAACTGGACACAGTCCTGAGCACTCTGCTCTTGCTGACCCTGCTTTGAGCAAGGGGGTTGAACCACACACTCTCCAGAGATCCTTACCTGTCTAATCTGTTCTGTGAAACCTATCACTTCTTACTAGTGTTTAAATATCAGAGAGAGAATTTTTTGGTTTATGCAGTCTTTAAATATGGAAATGTTTTAAAACATATTTTCTTACTTTTTCTAAAACTGTAAAGAGAAATAAAACGGATTTTTGTAAGAACATCCCTAAAACACCTGTAAAAACCACTTCTACACTTGATTCTGATCCAGCACTAGGAAGATATAATTGGAATATAAAAATCAAAGAACATTTTAAAAGATGAGTTTCTGGACAGCTGCAGAGGAAACATACTGTCAGGCACTACACTGTACCTCAAACTTCCCTGTTTCGCAAAAGTATAAAACAGAGAGAGGCAAGACAATCCCAGGCAGACTTTTCCACGGTGGCTGAACACATTCTGGTGCATCTGTTCATGTCCAGAAACTTAGCATCAGGAAGCTATATCATCACCCACAAAGGAGAAAATGGACACATGGCATTCATCCATATTTTTGCCTAGTGGAAAACATGAGATGTAAAATGCCTTCATACTTTGCTTTCCTATCAGCATTATTACTACTTTCACCTAAACTAAGGTTATGCTAGTTGCATCTCAGATGGTTACAGTAATGTTCTGAGGCATAAACAAACCGGAATTCCTTATTTTCATTATGTTCTGTGAAGCATTGATACTCAATTCTAAAGCTCAAGATATGCCAAAGCAGTCTTGTAACGTTCCAACCTTTATTTGTAAGATACAAAGAAATGCCTTGTCTACAGCAGAGAACCGATACTCATCTTCCCCATATTGCTAATTATTTACTTCTCCAAATGTTTTCCATATATTGTTGGTAAGCAATAACACAAGTAAATCGTTCCCCCCTGCTTTTTTTTTTCTTTTTTGAAAGACTAAAGAATCGGTGTGGCCTGCAGCGCACTAGATGCAACTACATACCGCAAGTGGGGCAGTCATCTCTGACAGCTCCCATTCTTTGGCAGCTCTCAGAGCCAACAGCTTTCTCAGCCAGCCTGCCACTTTTCTCCATTCACCCGCCTCCCAGTCCTCCCATCCCGCAGTCCCATCAGTCTTGCACTGCATCCTCACCTACCTCGGCCATGCCCAGCATAACCACAAAAATGGCCCTTGGGAGCACAACAGGTCAAGAGAGTGTCTTTAGCTTTACGTTGCAATGAAGTAAGACAACATAAACAACTGGTTATCATCCCAACTTTGTACCTTCTTAAACAATCATGTGATCATGCGACAACCATACAACTGGCCATCAAGACTTTGCTGGACCTAAATTTTAGAATCTGTTTCCTCTTTTGTTTTCTCCCCTATGCATAGCTCTGCCACCTTCTGCTTTGCTTCTCCTTTTCACCTAGTGCTAAAGTCTTTGCAGATGTCTAAAATGGAATAAAACTAGAGTATTTATAACTAAATGAAAAAGAATCCTAAATATGAAAGCTTAAAGTAGAATTATTCGTTGACAATAAACAGTGAGAAAGCAAGACCCAAACTAAAACTTCTCAAGACTTAAAATTCCCAAGAGAGGGAAAGACTTCCAGAGAGGTCAAAACATATGAGCTGTCATTCTAGGTCAGGCAGCAGCTCTAACTATCCCAGCGAGGCTTTCGTACATACCAGAAGGCAGCAATATTCGAGGGGAAGTTACCATATGGTAAGCGTTTGAACCAACCACGGATGCAGCAGTATGGCAACCAGGGAGAAGATTCTCAGGTAAGCAAGCCACAAGCTCAAGGCCATCTACATTAAAACCAAACAAGAGCAGCAAAACACAAAGCAGTGGTGTTGGATGGTTGCAGGCAGAATAAACCATGGTGTCAAAGCCTAAGCTGACAGACTGCAATCTCCGTCAGCGCACAAAGATGAGATCAACAGTAGTGCCTGCTTGTATTCTACTATCCAAAAGTAATATAGCTCTAACTTGAATCCTGGGCCAAGCCAAAAACCTTGTGGATTAGAGACAGCCTGCCCACTTCACTGACAGAAGGGAGAAGAGGGTTGGGTTTAGTTCTGTCAACTGTCTTCTTCACTCGCTTTCCATACCAAGCAGTTGCCACGTTCGTTAGTCTTTTTATTTCCACACTAATCCTTTCAGTTGCGTGAAAGTGGCATCCACTCCAACAGCAGGCTTGGATTCAGATACCAACAAAGAATCACAGAAAAATTTCAGCTGGAAAGGACCTCTGAAGGTCATCTGGTCCAATCGCTATGCTCAAAGCAAGGCCAACTAGATCACAGCAAACACAATCACATTTGCTACAGCTCTTCCCAAAATCCCAGACATGCAATATTCCCTGCATTCCTATGGGAGCTCTGTTGTTGCTGTTACTTTTAAATCATACTCCTGGTCTCTTGGGGAGCAGCTGCAGCATACCATTTCAGCCAGGAAAGTAGCGTGCAGTAACTGGCTAGCCTAGCATACTGGCTCCAGTCCCACCAGTTCCTACCACGCAAATGTCAGTAGAGCGTTAAGAGAATAAACCCAAAACTACAAGCTCTTCAAAAGACCTAGTTTAACTTCTACTATCCATTTACATGACTTGAGAGTTCTATCAAATGTTCAGCAGTCAGAACTGGAGCCCGGGTACAGAAGATAATGGGAACGACTGCCTCTCCATCGCTACGTTGGGGACCATCACTCACACACAGGTATCAAACTGATTCATCGATACTCCTGGGAGAGGGATGAGCATCACAAACCCCGGGAAGACAGTATGTCTGTGTCCATGCATATAGATTTCATTTTCCATACAAGTTATGAGTTACCTACAATTTAAGTCTTTTTAGCTCCTCCCTCCTTTTCCTACCCCCCAATAAGATACACTCAGGGGATCAGCAAAAAAAAAAAAAAAAAAAAAAAAAA
>Ga0065711_1045900_pt1 | contig 13202 bp, 9 predicted proteins | sample Hoacrofraction12_FD_59098 | JGI IMG/M metagenome (GOLD analysis project Ga0065711, IMG submission 59098) | Hoatzin crop microbial communities from Cojedes, Venezuela - Epithelial fraction 12 v2 (version 2) | ecosystem: Host-associated > Birds > Digestive system > Esophagus > Crop | place... | reverse complement strand
GGACAAGATCCTGTGCAGCCTGCTGTAGGTGACCCTGCTTCGGCAGGAGGGTTGGACTAGATGACCCACAGAGGTCCCTTCCAACCCCTACTATTCTGTGATTCTGTGATTCTGTTTTATTTTCTTCGCTTTGGTTCGCCTATTCTCCTATACCACCTTTTTTCTTTCTATGGCTAGCCAAATATTAATAACCCCACCTTGGTACTGGAAAGCTCCCAAACTGAATTTTAACTTGAAACTGCCTATATATCTGAGTGCATTTTAAAATTTTCCTTAAATGAAAAAAAATTTACAAACAGCACAAAGGGTGTTCTGAGACTTTTAATAGTATTATACGGTTCTCTCCTGCCAGCAGGACATTCCCTTCTGTTGGCTCCAAGTCCATTTTCCAATTGCATGTTTAATTGCTAATCTAGTGGTCTCCAGGGAGTCCAGATAAGATCAGGTAAAACTAGTAGGTTATTATTTTACAGAAATTTCCAAATCAGGACTTTACTGCTTCCAGATTTGGCTCGTGCCTGAATGATAACAGATATTTCTAGCCGTATAAGAATAACCCCTGTTGTCCCTCATGCCTGATTGTGTAAACATACACATAGGGTAGGTGATGATCTGAACACATGGACTAGATGACCCAGAGAGTTCTCTTCCAACCCCTAACATTCTGTGATTCTGTGATTCTGTGCTTTGTCTGAACAGGAAAACTAAGGAGAAATATTTCCCTCCCACATTACTTCGGAGGAGACATGCACCCAAGGCCACCCAGAGAAGCTGTGTCAGAGCTGGATACCAGCCCCCAAGCTCTCAAGTCCCCCACCCAGTGTATATGTCTCATTTTCTCCGGTTTAGTCATTTGTGAACGGCTCACATCAGCGTACATGATTCTGGCAGCAGGCGGCTTAGCTATGATTTGGTAGCAAAATATTTGGACAACAGAGCTTCCAAGCAGAAAACTTTCCAGTGCAGAAACCTGCTTCATCCTTCACCGCGGCTGCCTCAGGCTGGTTCGGCATCTCCCAATCCCAGATCATGGAGAGCTTGTGCTCTAATCTTTTCCCATTAGAGCTCTGGTGATCAGGCACTTCTTAATCAGCGCCGGCTTCCGCTTCAAATTGGGTAATGTCTGGGCCATTAATGTTAATGGAAAGAGGAGCTGCTTCTGTTTGTGCAATTTTCAAGTGGTTTCTGGAGGCCATCTCGTAGCTAGAAACCACACTGCTCGAAACACAGACGGCTCAGACAGCGCACACGCACCTGCTCAGCTGTAGAGCTTTTCCAGATGTTGACTTCCCTGTTGCTGGTAATAAATGTATTCCCTTAATTCCTGGACAGTCCTTACACTCCTTTTTTTCTGTTGCCCAACCTGAAAGTCACTACCAGATGTAGCTATATCCGAATGTGCTGAAAACTGTTGTCAGATGTGTTTTGAAAGTTCTGGCTGGGCTTTCTGGGATAGGGAGACTTTTTTTGCTAGGATATTCCCAAGTAAACATGTACATAGTAAGATGAACTCCCTTGAGCTGCAGTCTCAGAAGATTTTACCATTTCTGGTTGCTGTTGCTGTTACTGGTGGAGGGGCTCTTTCCCAACACTTGGCCAAAGCAAAGGATTGTCTGAAACTCCTTGTCTTCTTCATTATGAAGCCAGATAAACTTGGTCAGAGATATTTATATCACACACAGAGGCAATGATACAATTAATATAGGCGTATTAACCTCCAATGGTAAGGTAGAAGAGACAACCTGGGAAGCAACAACATCTTGAATAGGTCCATTTTTATATTTTTTTTTCCCAATGCCTTTGCACACGTACTTTCTTTCTTTTTGTTTTTTTACCATATTTCTTGCAGAAGAGGTCTTCTGTCCTTGGGTATCCCACACACTTCACAGGGCAGAAATGTGGCATGTTCCTATGGATGAAACAACTTGCATTTCAGTAGTGTTTGTGGCTGGTCTAACCGTAAAATCTTCACTGGCTCTGTCTATATCAGCACGGGGATCAGCTCCCCTCCCTGACTGGCCAAGCAACCTAGAGAGCCCAAGTTAACAAAATGAAGGCACGGTGAAGAGAAGAAATTAATCTAAGATATTTGCTGAAAGGATCTGATATTATTCCCATACTTAGAGCTAAGTCAGGGTTTAGCTGCTTTACAGAGCAGAGGACTGGCTCTCTTGGTTAGAAATACTGTGAAGATTTGGAGCTGGGAGCCTTTCATACCTCATCTATGCAGCTCTGTGCTGGAGTTGGAGCAGATACCACTCTCACCTCTGCTCTTTCCCCCTTGGTTCTCTGGGCTCCAGCCCCTGACCCATGAAATTGCCCCACTCCTGAGCTCTGTGGGTGACAACGCATTTTCCAAGAGTGTGCTTCGGTTTGGGAAATTCAGACCACCATCCTCATCCATTTATAGAAAGTGGAGGCTTAATAATTACATGAAATGATCCCTTTGGGTTATATCCATTAACTATTTTTGACAAAAGAAGAAAATGGAAAAACTGTATTAACTGGAGCTAGTTAGCGCAAATGGCACTGAGGTCAAAGGACACAGGATTCAATCACTCAGTTACCTGAAACTGGTTAAAAAGTGTCTTTGCATTGGCTACATGTGGCACCATGGGAAAATGAGATTGTTCTCTGACTTCTTAACAGCAGAAATACTTGGGGACATGCAAAAATACAGGCACACATCCATGAAGAAACTCCTAGTTTCCAGCTACCTGGGGAAAGCCACTCAAACCCCAGGCTTTTGTTTCCCCAAAAACGAAATACTAGACTAGTTCACCTCATTCTGAACAGTATATTGGTAATGGAGTGGAGCCATGCAGGCATCTGCAAATGTGATCTGGGATCCTGATGTCTTACATGACTTGAAATACCTTTGCAGTTTGACACTGAAAAAGATCCAGGGAGCAACAATAAACTCTTTCAAAGATGGTCTGCTGGAAGATGGGAAGGTAAAACTAGGAAAGGTTCAAACTGTGTTGTGTGGCTATGGTTTTTTCTTTTTTCCCTTTTTTTTCTTTTTTCCCACTTTCTTCTTCGCCCCCTTTGCACTGGATGGTAGGCACTGTTGAAGGCAAAACACTGAACTAAAAGGCACTTTGATCCTGCTCCTTGATGATGGTCATGCCGTTACGACCACCTTCTGCCAAGACCTAAGGCTGTGTCACTAATCTAGTGCTTATCAAGGGTTTTTCATGAGTTATTTAAAAAGGGTTTTTGGAGGATTTTCTCATATTTCTCATTCTGACAGTTGTGCTGATTGCTTCCAAAACCAAGGCAGAGTTCTGGGACTTTCAAGTCGCAATTTATTTTCCCTTTGCCAGAAGCCAGAGTGAGATGAAACCAGTCAGTCTCTGATCCTCCCACTCTGGTCCTCCCCAAATAACCCAGGAAATACCACCTCTTTGAAGAGTGAGACAGAGCTTGGAAGGGCCTCTAAAGCGGAAGAGATGGCCTGTAGGTTTTCAGCTCTTAAATAGTCAAGAAAAGAGACAGCAGACACCTTTGCCAGACACCACGAAACCATAGGAGAAGACAATGCCCTGTGGACCCTGCATATGCAGTTGATTATTTCTCAGTTTAATTTTCACTGGAATTTGTCTCTCTACAGGATCTTGGGCAGTTTCTTGTCTGATTGTGTGCCATGTGTATGTTAAGTGGGTGAAATAAAATGTGATAAGGTGGGGATCAAGACCATTATGTGGTCTTCTCAACAGTATCAGGCGACATGTGCCACTAAACAAGATATTTCAGTAGCACTCTTTTTTCATTGTATGCCTTTTTCTTTCATTTCTGTCTACAATTCCATGTTGAGGCTTGTGCAAATTCATCTGTGGATCTTGTTACCTCAGGAGGCGTGGATGGAAGAAGTGTCAGATCCAAAACAAGGATTAGGCAGGCTGATCGGAGAAAAAGCATTTGTTTAATGAAAGCTGAAATTTTGTAGGACTAGAGGGCAGCTTCAGCAAGCTGCAAGAAGAATATATGGACAGTGAGGCAGAGAGGAAGGAGAGAGGGAAAGGGAAGGAAAACTGTATTCCTAACCCAGGTACAATATCTTTCATCCTGTAAGTGCTTCAATGAAACAATGATGATAGGTTGGCTTCAGTTAAAAGCCAGCAATAAAGGAATCAGTCATATAACAAAAATAAAAATAAATAAATGTTGTCTGGAAAATTCAAATGTGGCATTATTCTGTGGATGCAGTCAGGTCCCGGACCGACCACAGACAGGACTGGCCCTGCAAGGAGATGGATGCAGAGTGACAGCACCACGTCCCTGCCAGATGATCACACAGGAGTAGTCTGTGAATTCACGTTAGCACAGGAATGTACTTGGAAAGAGGTCTGGCCACTCCACTCCAAGCTGATCTATTTAAAAAGGCAGTCAATGGCCTGGTTTTTCTTACCCTCGTTGTTCCCTGTGTTTTCTTTTCATGTCTGAGGTGTTTATTAGGTTTGAGGGCTGTACAAACGAAAACAGACAAACAGCCATCAGTTGGCAGCGGGGTTGTTTAGTCAAGCGAAGGCTATTTTGGAGATTCACCATTCTGTCTTTCACCGCTGCCTGGAATACAGATGTGCAGGATCTAAATTGCATGCTCCATTTTTAACTCATCCTCTTGGTCCCAGGGTGCGTGGGGGTTATTTGCACAGGTGAAACACTGAGGCTTTGGTGAGCTGCAGAAGGGCTAACAGATATTGCCCCACCCTCTGACCACAGAGAAGGGGATCAGTAAGGCCTATGCATGATGGGAGGTGCTCTGCATATTTCTGATTTCTGTTTCTAGAAAAAGTGTTGGCATATCTGTGATATTGTTAAACCCTGTGGCTCATGAGGGGAACTGGCAACAGAGGTGACTTGCTCTGATCTTACTGAGGATTAGTGGGATCTCCTCAGGGGGTGAGAGAGAAGCAAAATCTTCAGGCTTTGCAGTAATCTTCAAGGTCAGATGGCATTGGAAATATCCATCCCTTTTTCTCCTGATTCCACTACAACTTCTTACTCCTCTGAAGCTGCACAGTCTCTACTCTGCACCACCAATTGCTTGAAAAATGGAAGGACATGGGGATGCAAAGGAGAACACATCTCTTCTCCAGGTTTTCTCCTTCACTCCCTAAATGCAGGAGGGACGGCTGTGCAGACACCACCATCACATCTGTGGGCAAGCAAAAGGAGATGGAGGAAACGATTTGCTGTACGATCATACCTTAGATGTCTCCACGTCTAGGACCTTGAGCAAAATCCCTTGGCCCTCCTTGCTTTGATTTCCCCTCCAAATTTTTAGCGGTTTCCAAATTCAAAATGCCAGCTCAGGCAGTGCACTATTCACTATGACTTTCCCCCAAAAGAATTTTGTTCCTGGACAGCACTTAGTGCAAGAATGGTGTTCGCAATATTTCTGAGTGGTGCTACTCTCTACGGTTGACTGCCAGACACAGCTATGAGGCTCCAGGATTCAGAGCAGTAACTCTTGCAGCAGCGTGCCACACGCCTGGAAGTCCCCGTTCATGCAGTGCTACACAAGGAAAAGGGGCACAAGGACACTACTTGGTAAAAGTTTCTGTGGTCCCTCCTTGCTGAGCTTGTGCCACTTGCCTGCATAGAACATCTGCCAAACCCCACTTAGGACCTGGCGTGCAGCCTTCCTCTTCTTATTCTTGGGCATCCACTCCTCACTACCTATAGGATGCTTGCTTGCTGAGTCTGGTTGTTCTTTTTTCAGGGTTTGGGTGGGGTTTTTATAGATTTGTTTGGGTTTCTTGGTGTTATTTTGTTTTATTTTCAGGTGGGGAGAGCTTAAATGGCATTCAGTCTGGCAACAGATGAAGGAAGGAGGAAACGGCAGACTGGCAGGGTCACAGGGAAGAGACATTTCTCATAGCCCAGAGCTCAGCTCAGGGTGGCTGGAGATAAGAAAGTAAGCTGGGTGCTCTGGGACCTTGTCGGCTGATAGTTCTTTGACGTACAAAGAATCAGGATGACTGCACGGGGGAACCCAGCTTTGTGACATGATCTCAGCTCCAGGCTCATCTTCAAATCTGTCCCTGCTTCCCGAGGGACCACTGTCTGGTGTCACTTCTGCAGCTCACCTCTTGGTCAAGAGAGAGATCTAAGGAGCAGCCTGCCTGAAGGATGCAAGATCTGAAGACCTAATCTGAACTGAAGGGAGTGCACAAGGGGAGAGGCAGAAATAGGGACACCAGTTCTCGTCCCTGTGCTGCTTGAAACAGAAAGATTTCCATGGTGTGCTGGAGTGGGAGGCAAACTCCTAATGGTTCAGTATTTGTTTTTGTGACTTTTCGGTGGCACAGGTGACCTGCCCAGTTGGTTCTTGGTTCCCTCAGCTACTCAAAATCTTTTCAAGCTGACACATAAAAAATGCTAGGGATTTCTAAAGAAAGGTGGCCAGAAGCTATCTGCTCCTCGAACTATCCCTGCCATAAATTTTCCCGTGATAAAATAGATCTTCTAAACAGCTGGCAAGATGTCAGAGGAGATCTAGCCATGGGCAGTACTCAGTACTTGTGTAGTACTCAGGGGCATCTGAAAACTGAAAATATTTGATATCTGGGGGGTGTGAGGAAAGAGATATGCTAGGATATTGGAGATAGGCACGATGTGTGCGTATGGGGAGTGTGTCTTTGCTTGATCCCTGGGTGGGCACAGCCATGTGAAATGCAAGAAGAGATTCATGTGATACCCTCCCCTATCCCCTCAAAGCAGCAGGACTTTGGCTGAGGACATCTCTATTTAGAGCTCAGGCCAGGCCAGGTAAAAAACCTTTGAATTCACCTTTATGCGACGCCGTTTTTAAGAGAGTCACTCTGCTGTGTGTGACCACAGAGTAAGGAGAAAGTTTACCCAACCTGGAAGGGGAGGGAAGGCCCCTTGCTGGCTCTGAAGAGCAGGTACTGTTCCTTTCCAGTGCTATTTCTGGAATGCCTTGGAAGCACCCTGGCTTGTGCTAAAATAGAGTGCGGGCCTCGACTTACCTCATGTTGTGAGAAGAGGTGAGTGGTTTGAGGCGAGCCTGGAGAAAGGCATGCAGACTATGCTGGGGCGGGAGGCACACACAGCCTTTTTGATTCCCTGAAAATTAAATAAGGAGAAAAGATCCACAAGGTTGAAGGTGGGAAAGTATGTGTGAATTGGTGCCTCTGCTCCAAGGGGACGTCACCTAGGCAAGAGGTCGTGCCATGCTGAGGGGCTGCAGAAGGACCAGCAGTGCCTCCTGGCATGGGGTGGAAGGTCTGGAGGGTCTCCACTCCCTACCCCCAAAAGGATTGCAGGAGAGAGCGGAGGTAGGGCAAGACATGAGGTATAAGAACACTCATTTCTGTGGCTGGGTTTGAAGGGTGCATGCTGGCACAGCAGCAGAGCAGTGTTGGTGCATGGGATTTTTCATAGAGAGCCCTGGGGATGAGCACCCCAACAGCAACAAAATTATGTAACAGGTTTACACTTGATTTTTCAAGGAAAAAATATTCAGGCATAGACTGTTAAGAATTCCTTTTACTTACCTTTCTGTTATGCTATTTTAAGAGAATCACTCTGCTGACCACAACAGGGTGACTTATTAAGGCATTGCATAGAGACAATTTGTCTGCTGCAGGCCAGGGCTGTCCTGTATCTCTCTGGATCAAGCTAGTGATGTCACCCAAAGAATTTAGGTTTAATTTTCCAATATCAATCACTTAACACTATAGCTGCACCTAGCATCAACTAAGTATTAGAGCTAAAACTTTCCCCCAGGTCTTCACATCCCTCACCTGTAGCCACTGCAGGAGAAGCAGCAGTGTGATGTTCTTGCTAGATGCATGGGCTGTGCTAGCTTTGTCTCCTTGCACCTTTTGGCAGCACTCCTTCTGGCTAGTGGAGAGTTCATTTGTCCAGGTCAGTGGTGCTGCACATAATTCAGGCACCAGATCACACATGATCTTGTTTTGTGGCTCCATGGGTCTTGCAATCAGCTGTGGGACAAGGGCTGTCCCCCATGCATGGTGCGTTAGCTCGGACTCTGCTCAGGTAAAATTTCAGATGCTTCCAGGGGAATTTCTACCTGAGTAACACACAAAGTGAGGAAGGACTTCATGATAAGAAATATCAATTACTCTCCTTTGGATGTGGTGTACTTAAATGGCTATTTCATTCCCAGTCATTTTGTGAAAATGGCACAAAATGTAAAAATAATTTGATCAGTATGGGAAATAAACATCTGTCTCTGTCAGAGTGAACCAGTGCTTCTTTTCCTCTCCTATCAGTCTAGGTTATGAAGTAGAGGTCTTTACAAAGATAGTATGATTGCTCATATGAATAACAGGACTTAGAGATGCAGTAATATCTGAGCATAAATTCTTATGTAGTAACATGTCCAACCTATGGTGTATGTGATCTGTTACTGGTGACAGGACACCAGGTGGTTCTTTATAACTATTGATGGCTGCCCTTCGGTTTCCGATCTCCTGTGAAAATCTAGACCTCACGGGAAGGAGCAGATGATGGAATCAGACTCGGAAATGTCCCACGTCCAGGCTGAATCCAGATGGCACAGAGGTTAACCATGAATCCTACTTTGCTTGGGGATCTCTTCTCAAGCTGTGATTAAGATCTTTTTCTCAGGGAGAAAGGCTGGTAGACCATGTCTTAAACCACATAGTCCAAAAGTAATGCAGCTGCCATCTGCGTACCTTGCCTTGGGCACTAACTCAGCTCCCATGCTAACTGGGTTTATCTTTATTGAATGATAAATAATAGGTAATGCCACTGCCTCTCTCCGCTTTGTGAAGAAAAGAAAGGCTGAGTCAACTAGGTTAAAAAAAGGTAGCCTCAAAAAAAAAATGCAGTCGGTTATTTTCCCAAGATCGTCAGGTTATGTCCACACTGCAGAAGACATCAAGTCCAAGCTAAGCAATGTGGAACAGTTCAGATCCTTGTTCAAGGTCAGCTCTAGGTACAGCAGGTTGTGTGCAAACTCCACAGCTCTTAGCCATGGACCTTTCAGGTCCTGACATAGTGATCCTAAGATGAAATTCTTGGGTTTCATGAAGACTGTGCCACAGCCCTCTAGAGCCGTGTGTTTCTAGCATGAAAGTGAGTATGTGTGCTGCATGACGAAGGACGGGAAATGGGTCTATGTGCAGGTGTCTGAAGGTATACAATGATAATCAGGTTTCCTCTTAAAGGGAATTGGTGGGGTCATGCCAAAAGAGATCCTGGAAATGAACTTGTACCCCTGCAGTACAGGTGGCTTTAGGATGAGAATCTATATGAATTAAAGTGGTAAGTTATTCAGCAGCTTAGATGCACTCACCGGGACACTGGAGCTGTGAAACACCAGCCACCAACAATCACTCTGACCTTCCTGCTTCTCATGCTGCAGAAGCTAACTTGGTACTGATAAATTAAATGTTCTTGGAACCATTGTCTGGTCTGGAGGCCAATGGGCGCAGAGCAGCACGTGCTTACTATCACATTGCACTGCCTTCCACAACAAGATGGCCACATCCCAAACGCCTGTGGGGAATGACTCCTGGACCTCCTAACCTTAGAGATTGCCCAGGAACTGTCTGGGAGGCCGCTAGTAGACAGTTCAAAGTCTGTGCTCAGCGTTGTTCCCCATTTCATTTGCCAGTACAGATGTAGACAGTGTCACTGGGGACAAAATAATACACCTGCTCTTCTTTGTGTGTCAAGTGTCCCTGGCACACATGCATGGAATGTCTGTTTTGTTTTGGCCTGGATAAATGCCAGGTGCCCACTAAAACTGCTCTATCACTCCCCCTTCTCAACTGGACAGGGGAGAGGAAAGGTGGTGAAAGTCTTGTGGGTGAAGATAAAGACAGGATCACTCACCTATTACTGGCATAGACAAAACAGACTGAACCTGGGGAGAAAAGAGAGTTTAATTTATCACCAATCAAATCAGAGTAGGATAGTGAGAAATAAAATCAGATCTTAAAACACCTTCCCCCCACTGTTCTCTTCTTCCCAGGCTCAACTTCACTCCTGATTTCTCTTCCTCCTCCCCCCAAGAGGCACAGGGGGCCGGGAATGGGGGTTATGGTCAGTTCTCTGCCACTCCTTGTCCCTCAGGGGGAGGACTCCTCACACTCTTCCCCTGCTCCAGCATGAGGTCCCTCTCATGGGAGACAGTTCTCCACAAACTTCTCCAATATGAGTCCTTCCCACAGGCTGCAGCTCTTCACGAACAGCCCCTGTGTGGGTCCTTCCCACGGGGTGCAGTCCCTCAGGAACAGGCTGCTCCAGCGTGGGTCACAGAATCACAAGCCGTGCCAGCAAACCTGCTCCAACTTGGGCTCCTCTCTCCACGGGTCTGCAGGTCCTGCCAGCAATCTGCTCCAGTGCGGGCTCCCCACGGGGTCACAGCCTCCTTCAGGCATCCACCTGCTCCGACATGGGGTCCCTTCTATGGGCTACAGATGAATATCTGCTTGGCTTGGCCTTGGCCAGCGGCGGGTCCATCTTAGAGACAGCTGGCACTGGCTTTATCAGACTTGGGGGAAGCTTCTTGCAGCTTCTCACAGAAGCCACCCCTATAGCCCCCCAGCTACCAAAACCTTGCCACGCAAACCCATAACAGTGTCCTGTGTGGGCAGTGCCAAAGGTCGGCTGGGGACAATGTTCCAGCTGCTCCCCCAGGGATAAAATCCATCCTTGGACATTTTATCCGCTGCTTTGTGGGCTAGTTTTTAAAAACAGGTCAAAAAGGAAGGTTAGGTAGTGGTGAGAAGCTAATGCTGATTTTGCTTCAGAAACAGAGGTGTTCAGTGTTCCTGCAGATCTCTGACTTATGTTTGGTATCAATCAGTTAACCACCAGGCTTTACTCCAGGACATGACTTCTATTGTCCGCAGTGCAGAGAATTTATTAGCTATAGCCCCATGGATCAACCCTCCAGACATGCCTCTCCCCCTCACATGTCCTGCTCTCCCCTGCTCATAAGCAGGAGAGAAATTCAGCTGCCTATGACAGGGGTAGGAAAGCAGGGGATGCCTTGTTTAAAAAATGAAAGATGTAGCTTCAGCTGTTTGTTCAGGAATATGTGGCGATGGTGCTGAAATAAAGGTTATTTTGGATAGACGGAGAGCTTTACAGAACCTTCATTCACTCCTTTTGACTGGATTGCATAAAGGGCTACTGAGCAGATAAACTTTTAATGAATGTGAATTCCTCTCAACTAAATTACAGGAAATTAGAAAAGACACATTTCATAGGCTGATGGGGGGGGAAAAAGTGATATTTGTCTCCCCAGAAGAGGTCAGGTTACCAATCTGTTTAGTCCTGGTTTTCAGTCTCCTTCCTCCAGACTGCACAGGGGAAACACGTAGATGCCTACGCTTGCCTGGAGCTCAAGAGACTGGTCTGTTCTCTGAGGGACAGAAGCCACTCTCTCATCGACGTGGTGGGGTATATTCCTCCAGTCACTATATGTCAGAAAGAGCTAACGTATATTCGGGTAATGAGCTACTCTCTTTTGCATCTCATGCATGGAAACTGTGGGCCATCCCTACCACGGGAAACCTGCGGTCTCAATAGTTTAGAGGGAATTCATTAAAGCCTGTATTGGAAATTAAGCTGTTGACTGGAAATCAAATGACTCAGCAAGAAAGAGATGTGATGTCTTAATAGGCTCTGTGTTTCATCAAAAGCCATTCAAAGTTTGAAGGAATCTTCGCTAGCTGCAGATAATGCAGGGCTCCTTCTAGCATCACAGTCACGCGTGCGGTCTCATGTCTGTGTGCGATGCTGGCTGCGCTACAGGATCCTTCCCTCTCCAGGTCTGACACATAAGGTCTCCAGTGCTGGGAGGTGAGACACTCTTCCTTTGCAGAACCAGCTTGGCCTGACCCAAACTTTGCAGTGTATTGTGTATTTCAGCGTGGCTAACAGCCTCCTGCTATGCCCTCTCTGACCCTTCAGGCATCCTTGTAGTTGCAAACATGAGCATCCTGAACTAAATTGCATTCCTCACCTAATCCCCAGAGCTGCCCTTGGAAAAGAGCAGATTTCTATATATAGTGCTCTGAAAAGCCACCTGGTTATTCTGCCCAGGTGAAGGAGGTCTGTTATCTGCAGCATGAAACACAATTCAATCCTTGTTAATATATATGAGGGGAGAAAAAAGAGAGAAAGACAGTAGGGAAAAAAAGGTCTCCTTTGTAAAAAAAAGTGCTTGTGAAAGGAGGAAATGTCTGGTGGGGGGGGTGTCAAAAGCTCTAGAAGACAGAGTTTGTTTTGGAGCCTGCTGAGGTTAGATTTAATCAGCTCAAAACACACAGTTTCACTCTTAATAGGACATTAAATTTCTCTGCTAGCTGACAGATGCCTTGATACTCAATGAGAAGTCGTCCTTTTCCCATGTCCGAGCCCAAGGACATATCTCATCTCTCCAACCCATTCCACAATGTTTGAACAGAGAGGCAGAGCTATAAGCCATGTTTGGGAGTGAGTGTCTGATTTTCATAGGACCATAAATATGATTGCCAAGTCTGACGGGGGATGGTTGACAAAAATACCACTTCAAAGAGGCTTGTGCTTTGTCTGAAGAGATGTAGAAACGTTGAACTGCAAGGCTGAAGTCTCTTTAGTTATATTCCTTCTTTTCCCTTTGTCATTGACAGACTTTCATGGGTGGTTTTCAAGCATTACAGTCAAATAGCATTGTTATTTTGAGATGCATCCTCCTCACGTTCTTCAAGAGAATCAAAATACCAGGAGTCCCACCTATAAGGAGGCTTTCTTATATAACCCCCAGAGCACTTGTTCCAAGTGTGTTATTAAACTGAGCCTTAAGTCTGGATTGGTAATGGGGCCAGATCTTCCCAAAGTTATGTTCACGCTGCGGGCCGCTGAACCTACCAGCTACCTACCAAACAACCTACCAACATGAGATATTCACTAAAGGATTCACAGAGCATCTGATGGTCCTGATAAGAGCACTCCAAGGATGTTGCTTTTTCTCTGGCAGTAGTAATGTCCTCATATGCTCTATTATCATTATATGCTCTATTATCTATTGTCTACCTTGACTTCAGCAAGGCTTTCGACACAGTCTCCCATGATATCCTCCTAGGGAAGCTGAGGAAATGTGGGCTGGATGAGTGGTCGGTGAAGTGGATAGAGAACTGGCTGAATGGCAGAACTCAGAGGGTTGTCATCAGCGGCGCTGAGTCTAG
>Ga0065711_1045894_pt1 | contig 13203 bp, 14 predicted proteins | sample Hoacrofraction12_FD_59098 | JGI IMG/M metagenome (GOLD analysis project Ga0065711, IMG submission 59098) | Hoatzin crop microbial communities from Cojedes, Venezuela - Epithelial fraction 12 v2 (version 2) | ecosystem: Host-associated > Birds > Digestive system > Esophagus > Crop | place... | reverse complement strand
GCCGGGCCGGGCCGGGCCATCCCCCGTCTGCGCCCGCACCGCCGGGCCGGGCTGGGCCGTGGCGGGGCGGTGTGCACAGGGAACTCGCTCTTCCTCCGAGCTGCTGAAAGGTAAAGCCGGTTTCCTTTCCTTTTTCCAAAAGAAAGAAGTTTTGGTATGACAGCCCTACCCTGGGATCTAAAATGGTGAGTACGAGCTGTTACGGTGCCGTGTGTGTCTGCGCCAGGAGGAACAAGCCTCAGGCCCTGCCGTTGTGTCTGACCGCGGGTAAAGCCTTTGCTGGTGGAGAACCAGCAGCATTTTGTGACTGAGCGCCAGAGCCCCGGTCTCACTGCCACACGCCGGGACTGCTGTCGAGAGAAGCTGTGCGGCTGCCCGTGGCCTTTCCTTCTTCCATGCTGATCTTTTGTCTCGCCAGCACCGACGCTCTCTCGCATGCTCTGCAGCCCATAGCAGAGGACTGATCCAGGTTAAAACTTACGTATACCAGCTTAGTTGTATGGAAAACAAGTTTCCGTGTTTGTTTTTCAAACAAGCAATGCCTTTCAGTTAATACATGCTGCATTATAGAAAACTGATTTACTGAGCTGTAAAACTTGCTACAGAATAGTAAAGGAACTAAGAAACCTTGACTGTAATACGTGAAGGTCAAAGATTTTGTGAACAGAAATACGCAAGCACCTGATATGTAAGACCTATATAAAGCCATCATAGCTCCAGTAATGGCATTCTAAGAGCCTGCTTAGTAGAGTGCACAAAACTGCATATGATACAAGTTTGTAACTACTGATAAATGTGGTGTTGTTTTTTTTTTTTTTTAAAGATGTATAAACCGACCGAGTTGGCCTCTGTAATGCGGGATGACCAAACAAAAATTAGGAAAGAAGATAACATACGCTGTAGAGTCTTGAACGGTCTTATTCATAAAGCTCTGGTAGACATGATAGCCACCTGTGAAGTTAATCAAGAACTTTATGATCTCAAGCTGGAAATCTGCAAGGCAAGTGGCAAAGCTATAGCTTGTGTTGAGCTGCTCTGACTATGCCCAGTGAGCTTCCCTGGGTGTTGTGATGTGTGCAGGAGGAGTTTTACTGTATTGCTTCTATTGCACAACAGGATGATGGCCTGGATTCGCCTTGCACACGAGGAGAGCTTTGCCACTGTTGTACCTGGCTTCGTAGGCCTTTGCCACTATAATGCACATGCAACTTGGGCCAACTAAACAGTGATTCTCCTGGTGTGACTTTTTTTTCTGTTATTCAGACGTGTACTATTTGCCTTGTCCTTTCAGAAGGAAGAGCCTGGTTTTACCAACATATGTGTAGCTTTCCAAGAGTCTTTTCTTTGCGCAGGTGTGTGAGAGTTGATACGTCCTTGTGTCCCTCACCAGCATCACTATGCAGGCAGAAGACCTAAGTGGGGTGTGTGCTTAGTTCAAAAAAACCCTGCAAGCCTCAGAAAACAGCATTGGCAAGCAAGGTTCCAGAAAGAACTGGAATTTGTGCCTAATTGTAGCTAGTGTAATAATTCATGGGTTTGAAAAAGATGTTAAAGCTCTGATTCAGGAGCAAACTCAGTCTCCACATTCTTGTTTCTTGGCTGTATTTTTTTTCTTCTACATTTGCTATTTTGTTAAGATTAAATGATACCAATGTTTGGCTTTAAAGCTTGATGGACTTAGCTTTGTTAGTTAGAAGCATGGAGAAAAAATTGCACATCATAGCTGCATCTGTGACAAGGGGTTTGTCATTTATGATTGGAACATGTTTTTGCCAGCTGAATCCATTCTGTCTTCAGGCAAGTGTTTCAAATTGCATGGGCAAGATGCATCTTTTCGCTCTATATAGTGTTTCTTTGTCTCTAGGGCTTTGAGGATTGCTTGTCTAACTCAGATGGCGTGTCTGCACGTAAAAATACTGGCTGGTGTAGGCAAGCCACAGCACTTTTGAAGGCATTGCTGTAAATGAAACAACTTATAACACGACAGAGGGAAAGAAACAGCCTTCTTCCAAATGTGGTCCAGATTTTCTTATAACTGCATAGTGCTTAGTGTTCGTGTTGCACTGGGATGTGGCTGAGACTAAGTCATGATTTACTGTTTAGCTGATTCTGGTCCGATATCGTTACTTCTGCTATCAAATCTTCTAGTAGGCTTTCTGCAGTCCATCAGAATTTGTGTTTTTTTTGTTATCAAAAGTTAAAATTACACAATAGTAATATAGATAACAATCATGCTTCAGGCTTGATACATCAGACTTCTATCCACTCGATAACATTACTCGTAATGACAAAGAAATGGGTTGTGTTAGGCAGGGTTGTTCATGTGCTTGCATTAGGCTCGGTGTGGGAGATGGGAAGGGTTGATCCTGCAGTAGGAACAGCCGGTTAATGATCACCATGGGTTTTTTCTTAATGACTGATGGATTTCCCAAGGCAGGAGTTATTTGGTGGTGGAAAAAATCGGTACCTGCTTTGGTTTTTAGGGACAGTCCATTGTGCCCCAGGAAAACATAGCACTGTCAACAGCAGACTGTGATGTAGTTTTCACTCCTGGAAATACTCTGGTGGAGTTGTCTTTTCCTGCTAATGTCTGTAGACACCTATTTGTTTGAAAAGTTGGTTTCTGGACTAGATGACCTCTGAACTGTGCCTTCTAATTGGTAGTTTATGCCTTCTTATCCCTCTTCCATGGCTCCTTCCTTTGGTTGAGCCAGATGGGTTGTTAGAGTTTTGCTGAGAGTACTCTCACAGTGAGAACCTGTTCTGTAAGACACTGCTAGATGTGATGAATGACAGTGACAGAAATCTTTCAGAATCCAATTTGTGTTTCAGAATTTTATTCTTCAGGAAGATTGTCCGTCTGTCTTGTTTCTTTTGGCCCTTGCACGCCGTGCATTTTCAGTTGCATGTGTGACAGCTGTGAATATTATCTGTTAGTGAGCTAGAGCGCTGGGGGTTCCCATGCATTTTCAGTTGCATGTGTGACAGCTGTGAATATTATCTGTTAGTGAGCTAGAGCGCTGGGGGTTCCCAGCAGGCTTGAGAGCTGGAGAGACTCTAACATTACAGTGACTCGGAGGGCGTCCTCTTTTCTGTCAATATCAAAACCAGACTCCGTGTGACAACAAACCAGGCAGTGTCACAGATCCTTCTGTAGCGGAAACTTACACTTTCAACTGTATTCCAAAATGGCAAGCCATAAATTGTCATTCTGGACTATTTGTGATGGCAGCATTGTCTCATCAACTAAATGTAGCACTATCAGTACCACACAGGTGTTGACAGACTTCTCCTCTGTTTAATTTCAGTTGAAGGGGAGATTAGGCAGTGACTTGCCTAAATAGAAGAAGTCCTTTCAGGTACTGAATGTAAATCTTACTTGATGTTAAACTCTACCTCTATAAAGGCGCCATGTAATTGTGGATCTTAAGAGCAGAGATGGAAGAAGAGATTCTCCTAAGAATTTACATATCCAGTTTGGGTCACTGTGTGCTTATTCATGAAGAAGAGACTTTCTTGTATATGAAGTGTGTGTGTATATACAATTTTAAAAGAAACATTTGTCTTTTTGCAGGTGTCCCTGGCATCGAACTTCTCAGCGTGTCGTGTGTACTGGAATCCTGCTGCTACTATGGAGAAAGAAAGTTATGTTGAAAGTGTCCTGCGGAAGAGTGCTCCACGTATACGGTACCACTATGGGATAAACAGTTAGGCCACTTCATAAATTCATAGCCATGTACTAGTACCATTTCTTAAATATTTCTAACAATCTATATCTGACCTGTTAGGAAGCTTTAGTTTTTTAGATATTTGGAGTCAGAGCATCTCCTGTGATGAGCCTCACAGGGAAGGATGGCTGTGTCAGACCAGCCGTGTGTTCTCCTGCTGGCTTATGTGGCTTCTCTGCTTTGCTGCGATTGGACAGGGCTGAGCAGAAGGAAGGAGGAGTCCGGATGAAATTTAACTTCATTGTGCGAATGATGGCGAGCTGGACATGCTGTGCATGACAGTAGGCCAGAATGTGATGCTGCACAAGAGGACTGGTGATTACAAGTGTCGTCTTACAGGTTCACTGGGCAATTCCGATTGCTAGGGACAGTTTGGACCCCCAGAAGGCATGACTGATATTACAGAAATTCTTCACAATACTAATACCAAAAAATAAATGTCGGGATGCTACCGCGTATTGTGAAGCTTTTACTCATTTTTGGCAGAGGGTCCAGTGAGTTTCCAGGGTATCATAGAGATTTTTGTCTCCGTTTCTCTTTCCTTGGCTTACCTTCTGCTATCCAGCCAGTCTGTTGGAGGATCAGGACTTCACCCCATGGGGAAGGTGGCCTACTTGTAGAGCCATTTCCTCTCGCCCCGTTTCCCTAGGCTGTGTAGTTGCTACTCCAGCACAGTGCTCTCTTCTACTCCCAACAACTTCCGCTCTTTGAGAAGCAATGTTCCTGGCTGGGAAGAAGATGAGGGGGGCCTGTCAGTCCTTCCTGCAGCTAGCATGTAGGACTAGTTGTCTTGCCCTGCTGTGAGGGCTCTATCCCTCACTGCTCTCACCCCTAGAGTGGGGATAAGGAAGCCAAACAAAGTGGGGAAAGACCTATGCCAGCCTGTGTACGTAGGAGACGAATCTACTATTGTCAATACTCAGTGGGATCTGCAGCTAGTAGTTTTTGTACGTTACACATCTAGAGTTGGGATTCTGCAGCGATGTATTGCTTAGCACTAACCTGAATGGATACCCATTAGACTGTGAGTTTTGCAAACTATATCCTTAAATTTGCAGTACTGCTGGAATTAATTTAACATATTTTAACTGTCCTTTGGTTGCTGTACTGTTACTCATGCTGGTGAATGCTGTTTTTTTTGCCAGGTATCTTCTGATGAGTCAGCAGATTCTAGGAAATGTGCCCCCAATAGTATTTATAAAAGACAAAGAAGCTGCAGCTGTAAAAGAGGTAATTGTAATCTTTGACTCCATGTACAAATATAATGATACACAAACATGGTGACTTAGCATACCATAAAGCTTAGGAATACGGAGAGAGCTGGTCATTGAATTGCTCTACCAATCTACATTAAAAATAAGTCTTTGTCTATACCCTTTCCTCTTCATGTTTTAAAGCGTTTTAGCAAAGAATGTTTGAGTAAGACTGATGCTTACATACAATGTGAAAGAATCCCTGTAGCTATCGCCTCGTGAACTTTTTTTGATGCTACTATTAAATTTCTGAAGTGAGGTTTTCAGAGAAACTTGTAGGCCAGATTGTTAGGCAAATAAAGAAATCCTAAAAAGTTAAATTACCATTTGAAGGACTGATACAGGGTAGGCAGTTGTCTGTTGCCTGGTATACATGATTATAGATATGAGGTCTGAGGAGCTGTCTTCCACATTTTAAATGTTATGTGCTTTTAAAATCTGTTGAATCTAATCGGTGATTTTTTTCTTTTTACCCCAACATTTTTCCATCTGTGAATTGTTAAAATGTTTCTAGGTAAGTGCAAATCTTTGCATAGAGAATGTAATCTCACTCATACTACTTTTTTTCACTTTTAAAATTATCTTTACTATTTCACATTTTCTGTCAAGGTGTTGATAGTAGATGAAATATTGCTGGAATAATGATGTGTTCTAGGAATTTGGTGTCATTAGGACTGTGAAGTGAGATCACTTAAAGAGTGAGATTTCTGGAAGAGAAGGATGATACCAATGAGTGGAATGCATGAAAAGTGTCTCCTCAAGCTGTTGATGCGAATGGAAATAACATTAGTTGAAAAGAGCATATTCATATTTCTGTGCCCCGAAGTGCCTTATTCTTAGATGTATTACTGTTACAGCCAATTACCGTTAGTGACGTACGAGCTCAGGCGGTGTGTGTTAGCAGAGCTGAAAGGGATAACAAGAACTTTGAGCTATAGAAATGCAGTGAACTGCTTGAACTTTCAGTGGTCAGAAAAATTCTAAGTTTCATGCCAATATGCTGATCCACAGTGCAAATGTTTTTCACCTGCATTAGCATCAACAAAAAGCGCAAGAATAGAAATGAACTAAACACTTCTGAAAGATTTTATATTTGTTATTATGCTCCTCCTAATCAACATAAGAAATTGTACACAACAAGTAACAAGTGATTATGGAAGCACTTTGTCATTACTGCTACTCTATTATTAACATACGTAGATGAAGCTACAGATACCTACTCCTGCAGGTCCTGCCTTTCAGTTCTGTTACTATGGAACCTGTTCCATTAATCACTGTTTCTCAAACTTTGTTAAATGACCACTTACTCTTTTTGAAGATGACGACCACTGGATTGTCTCACCTTCGAGTTGAGTGCATAGGCGCCAAGAAAGTTAACCACACGAGACAAGTAAAAGCCCTCCCTATATGGCTTCTGTCAGTGAATGGCACTGGGAAGCGCTTGGATGGATCATCTTTTCTTGCTTTGCAGATCATCAGATTTCTGTAATCCACAGATTCAAATAACAGGGCTTGAAATAATGCAGCTGAACCTGTTTTTTGAAGTATTAGAAGATAGGGAAGAACCATCCAATTCAACTCCTAGAATAATACACTGAATTAAGAAGGGAAGCAATGTAAAGAATAATAGGAATAAAAGTTTCAAATTAGGTAAAATTTTCATAATTAGGTAGAGTCTATAAGCACTGAATAGACTAGATTTGTAGCATTTACTGATTAGGTGCCATGTTAAAAGGGAGTTGGGAACTCAGTATTTACCTGTAACAGAAATACAAACTTGTAGAAAGGGGGAAGAAGTGAAAAATCTCAGTGTAAATATGTTATGGAAAAGGATTCACAAGACTGAAGTAAGACCAAATAAAACAAAAACTATATATGTCACACAGTCCCCAGCCAACTATTCAGAATGTACAGAAGGCAAAAGACTTTGTAGGAATCCCTCGATCAGTTGTGATACTTGACACAAACTTCCCAGGCAAGAAGTATAAGCGGTACCAAGTAAATAGAGGAGAAGGCTGTTTTGGAATGGTTTTGCTAAATATTCCAAACATGTAGAAAATAAAATATTTGCTGTTAGATACTTGTCTGTTTCTTGTGTAGGTGTGAACAAAGTAAATTTAATACAGGACCTTTAATATGTATTATCTTGATGTGTTTACAGATTGAGGAATTATTGTCAATTGCTGATTTTGGACCCCCAGAAGAAGAAGAAACATTATCTCAAAATTATTCTAGGTGGGTTTTTTGGGTCAGAACTGTATAAGTGTCCATTTTCATTTCTCTTGGCCAACTTAAATTGTGTATTACTTGACATGACAGAAAGTGTATTTTAATTAGATGTGTACATTGTCGTTATCTTAGAGTTCAGCAGATAGTGTTATGAGGAAGTAGAAAGCAGAAGAGAGAGACTTTGTGGAAGACCTTACCGAAAAGGTATCTCAGCTTTTAAAGAGATCAGTTGGGCTCTTTTATTAACAGAAGAGGCTGCAGAATAGCCTAGGACAAAACTAATATGTAATTATCCCAGAAATGAAATGTAGATGACAGCATTTTATTTTGTGGCTTAAGCTTTCTTTACCAAAGTTACACCCATTTAATAAAATCAAGGGTAAATATTTCTTGTTACATATGCTCTGGTTTACTTTCACATTTTAGTGCAGACACCTTTTCACAGGCTATTTTGTCGTTGGTTCTTGCACACAGGTACCTTGCTGCAGACCAGAGGTTTGCAAATATGGAAAGGAAAAGTCTATTTTTTATATATACGTGAACCTCTGTTAAGCTGTGGAGAATGACTGAATTGTCATTTGTAACAGCATAGTGTGTACGCTTTCAGAGGCGACTACACATAAGGTGATACCAGAACACAGTTCTAGAAATCAGCAGTCTTTGATGTCTGTTCTCTGAGTGACATAGTCATCAGACTTGGTACGTGCAGACCCAATACTTGTTGTGGTATTAGTGTCTTTACTTTTACGAAGGAAATATTTTTAGAATTTGTAAGAATTCAAGACTTAATGTGTTTCTGATAATTAAATTTTAAAAAGTGCTTTGCAGCAGTAATATTTGTTTCTTGCTGGTGATTTTCTCATAAGGATAAAAGCTCTGCATTTACCAGTATTCCTCTACTTGGCCACTTTTTTTTCTGGTATAAGTTTTGTTTTTTATATATGAGTTACAAGTTTACTGATAAATTTCCCTAAGTTAACAAAAAGTAAGCTACTTTAGCACTCTTCTGTGAGGGATTTTGGCTATTGAAGAGTAGGGCTGAACACTGTTGGAATAATGACTCTGTGGACTGGATGCTCTCAAAGCCAACAGCCTTGGACTTGTGTGCTTCAGTCTGTTGGTGGAAATGCTTTTTGTGCCTTGATGTCTCACAGAATGGTTCATCAGGTGCAAATCAGAAGTAGTTTCTTGGGGGAAATCATTGCTGTGACAGACTTTCCCACAGGGCACCTAGCATCTTCCTCTGTGTCTTGTGGAAATACTGAAGTCCAGCTTAAGGTGCCATATGCTGTCATTCATACGTCTGTCTGATGTACTTTGGGCACAGGCTGCTGCTTCTCACTTCTTGGAAGAACTGGGAGAAGTCTAACTTCCTTGGAACTCCCAGGTCCAGTGCTCACTCTGTTACTTATGCACACCTTTTCCCAGAAACAAGCAGTTTCATCTGTAGTTGCTTTATTGGCTTCATCCCACTGAATCTGCTGCCACGCTGACAGGCTTATACACAGCCTGTCCTTGGACGCGTAGTACAACGGTATCTCTTCCTTCTTAACAGAGGTAGCACAATGAACACAGTGCATAATAAAGTCAAACTGAAAAATCCAGCTTATTTCTGTGCTACTCAAGTGGTCACTAGCAGCATTGCCCCTTAAAATATACATAGAGGAAAAAAACCTACGACATTTGTTTTCCTTTTCACAGTAAACTGTTCTCTTCAGCAACTCAATCTGCAGATTTACCCGTGCCATCTAATCTTTTTGGTATTGATCATGAACTGCTGAATAAACAGATAATGGACTACAAAAGACTGAAAGTGTCAAGAGATCTAGAAAGCATTGCCTGGACAGAAGAGCAGGAGCAGCAGCTTTCTAAGATGAAAAAGAAAATGAAAAAGAAAAAACCAAGGAATCCTCCTGATGATGATGTTACACCACAGGAATATTTACTGGACAGATACGAAGCTGATTACTGGGATGATAACACTGAATCAGTCTTGGACTATGAGCTGGAGGATGAATTACAGGAAGAGGTAAACGAATGGGAGGCGCATGATGGCAAAACTGTAAGTCAGCCTACTGATAAACTGAAATGAAGTGAAAAAGCCACTCCCTTTAAAATGGAGGCTGCCAATAGCAAAACAAAGACTGCCATAGATACTGAAAGATTTGTTTTGTACAGCCTGTTTGCCACTTCCTCTTTCAAACTAATAGGTTTGCCATGCGTGGGGAGGTTTGCTAGCACAAGGTGTGTAAGAAAACCAAAAATGAGAATTGTGACATTCTGTTAAGAACCTTTCAAGCTGCTGCAGTTGTAGGACTTTCAGCCAGAGAGAAGTTTTGTGATAACAAAACACACATAGTGCAGCACTGAGTTAATCAACAGAACTGCAAGAAGTTTTTTTTTCCAGTAAGATTACGGTTTCTGTGTTGAAATAAAATGTCATCTTTTTTTTGGTTTTGAGTGATCTGGATAAAAATAATCACAAAGTGATGGTGTCTGCTATTCTACGGTGAGGAAGGAAAAGGGAAGCAAAATGACAGTGGTGTTGAAAGAGCAGCCTTCAGCGCACAAAGACCAGGACAGGGCGTTCTCTAGAGGACCTAGTCTAATGGAGAACTCTTTCCACAAGAAGGTGCAACTCACTGAAATCATGGCCAATAAAGTTACCACCCTGAAAGAAAATAAATTTATTTATTTTAATATTCAGAAATTTACAGTTGTGCAAGGGAAACTGCAACCAGAAAAGAATGGAAAAGTGGTCATCTATTGGGTGAAATGGGGCAAAGCATGGACCATGACCGAAAAAATGTATTAAAAACTCAAAGGCAGAGAAAAAGCATCAGGGAAGAATGCTGCAGTAACTGTTTTGAGATTTGGAAAAGGATGGGGGATGATATAAAAAAAGAGAATAAAGCTTTCTGGCTCAAAGCAAGTAAAAAGTAATAGCATGAGTGCATAAAGTCAGAAGGTCTGAAGCTTCAGAATAAGTTATAACTAATGAGGCAATAATTATATTTATAATAATAATATAATAATAATTATACCAGAAATAAGGAGCATTTAATTCTGTTAGTTAATGGTGAAGTAAAGAAAGACAATGCAGAGGAGGTTGCACTGCATAGGTTGCTTTAGTTTTTCGAAAAGATTTAAAAGACGGTGAGTATACGCTCCAGAATATGAAGAACAGTCCAAAGGGTTTTTCAGGTTGAAGAAAGGAGTTCAGGACAGCCAAGAACACTGAAATTCACTATAGGTTATTTAATAATCCACTTGAAGCATATTCTGAAGATTGATTGCCTATAAGAATATGGAGAGGATATGGGCTATGAATGCCCATAGGATGTTCGTATAAGCTGTTCAGAGCTTGTACTGAATAGGGGTTAGGATCTTCTAGATGTGTGCAGCACTTTCATTAGGATACGTGTTGAAGCTGTAGCTCGCATTAGTACTTGCCTAACTTGAAGTAGGTGAATAATCCCACAGATTTCAGTGTGCCCTGTTTGAGCTTTCCAGGAGTTTTTCCTAAATTCCACGGGACTGACCCACTTTGAAGTAGATGCTTTAGTTTGTTTTCCAGTGAGGGAAGTTATTTATCATATCAGAAACTGTTCACGTGCAGTATCACCGTCAAAGCCATGAATTTTTTGCAACTTGGCAAAAAGTCTCCTTAACTGTTTGAATGAACAATGGGAACCTGTTAATCGGTAATCCACAGAATGCTGATGTCTCCATCTTTAGTTTCTGCTGTATAAAATGTGGGACTGTCCTGAATCTACCTAAAGGCTGAAAAAAGGGAAAAAAACCCAACACCTGAACAACTGACAGATTAGGCTTTTGAAAGAATGAAGAGAATAAAGTTGATTACCTGCGCTTCGTGTTTAGTTTGGACATCTATAAACTAGGTTTGTAGTTCATAGATCAGATTTCATCTAAAACCAACCAAAACCATTCTTGCTGTCAGCCCTGATCCCTTTACTCCCTTGTTAAGCAAGAGAGGGCAGTTGAGCTCTTCTGCTTGCCACAGCTAGTGTCACAGAAACCAGGCTTTGTTCAGGAAGTGAGATGGCCTCGCGCTTACTCAGGGTGTCCAGGGATGGGACAGCCATTCTGAACCTGGTGAGCAGTAAAATGAAGCAAAAGCAACCAGATTTAGAAGAGATGGAAATCTTGAAAACGAGCAGGCAGGACGGACTGGATGGAAGCGGCGGCCCAGGGGATATCTGGAGAATGGCACCAGAGCAGGTGAGTGGGAGCAGACCCAGCCTGCCCTCACCAGAGCTCTGCCGCAGCGTCCGCTGGCTTCCCAGGGGAGCACGGTTGCAAGTTTTGTCTGCTGTGATACCAGTCTAATAGTAATCTCAAGACTTTTATAGCTGTAAAATACAATAAATGAACATTATACTCTAGCAGAGCAATATGAACTATAACCGCTTGCAGAATCCCTGGATTTAATTTTTGTGTGACATAACCACAGGTGGGGAAGGAACTTGGGGGCCTTCAGACCTGGTCCCCTACCTTCAGTGGCAGCCACTTGCTGTTAGTCCTGGTTAGGAATACGCAGCTGGGCGTAATTGTTATTTAACTTTGGCAGAACCAGACGTGCAGCTGAATTTAAGTGATTGGTGCCCCTGTGAACATGCTACACCACTCGTATTTGAATCAATGTGATCAGTTGACAGTTTTTAAAAGAGCTTTCATTGCTTTCTATGACTGTCAATTCAGACCTTCCCAAACACTCTGGGACCCTACAAGTGTATTGTTCAAATCTAGGTTTCAGACTGAAAGTAAAGAAATACCTCAGGTTTCCCTCCAATCTGGTTATTTTCCTGGTCCTAGAAGGTGCTGATGTTGAAGGGGAAGCAAGGGCACGTAGTTCCTCTGCTTCATTTTAGCCAATCAGTTTGATTTCTCTGACCCCTCTAAGACCTGGTTGTGAAAGTGTTTATGCATTTTGTGTCTTTCCAAAACAGAAGTGCCTCTTGAGCAGAATCACTGAGTAACGCTGCTGTGCTGCAGACAGGCTGACAGCGAGAAGTTCACTAGCCCTCTCCAAAACATGTAACTCAAGGAGGACGACAGTGCTCCAGAAAAGGCGCTGACAAAAATGGCATTGTGCCAGGGGAATTAGAAAATCGAGATGCACATCTCGCCGAAGTCTTATTTTCTGTCCAAGGAATTACTTATTTGTCGTGAAAGCCAATCTACCCTTAAGCCTTGCTTGCATACATAAAGCCAAGAAATGTAGAAGCTCAGCAAAGAGAAAGATATTAGTATATTGCCCAATGCCTTGCCATTTTGTTCTATATCTAACTCTGCAAGAGGATAAGGGAAGACAGAAAGGTTTAGTTTTAAAGATTTCAAAGCGCTATAGAATATGCCCTATCAAACCAGAAGAAAACCTGCATTAACTAGGAATAATGAGTTGCATGCGTGTTTTTCTTGCATTCAGTCACTGCTGAATCACAGAATCAGAGAATGTTCGGAGTTGGAAGGGACGTCTGTGGGTCATCTAGTCCAACCCCCCTGCCGAAGCAGGGTCACCCAGAGAAGGCTGCAGAGGACCTTGTCCAGGCAGATCTTGAATATCTCCGGAGAAGGAGACTCCACAACATCCCTGGGCAGCCTGTTCCAGTGCTCCATGACCCTCAGAGGGAAGAAGTTCTTCCTGATGTTCAGATGGAACTTCCTGTGCTTCAGTTTGTGCCTGTTGCCCCTTGTCCTGTTGCTGGGCACCGCTGAAAAGGGTTTGGCCCCATCCTCCTGACACCCACCCTTCAGATATTTGTAGGCATTTATAAGGTCCCCTCGCAGCCTTCTCTTCTCCAGGCTGAACAAGCCCAGCTCCCTCAGCCTCTCCTCGTAGGAGAGATGCTCCAATCCCCTCACCATCCTCGTAGCCCTGCACTGGACTCTCTCCAGTAGCTCCTCATCTTTCTTGAAGTGGGGAGCCCAGAACTGGACACAGTACTCCAGATGGGCCCTCACTAGGCCAG
>Ga0065711_1045897_pt1 | contig 13204 bp, 9 predicted proteins | sample Hoacrofraction12_FD_59098 | JGI IMG/M metagenome (GOLD analysis project Ga0065711, IMG submission 59098) | Hoatzin crop microbial communities from Cojedes, Venezuela - Epithelial fraction 12 v2 (version 2) | ecosystem: Host-associated > Birds > Digestive system > Esophagus > Crop | place... | reverse complement strand
CATCTGGACATTGAGCCGTTGACCACTACCCTTTGGCTGCGACCATCCAACCAATTCCTTATCCACTGAACAGTCCACCCATCAAATCCATGGCTCTCCAATTTAGAGAGAAGGATGTTGTGGGGGATCGTGTCAAAGGCTTTACCAAAATCCAGATAGATCCAGATATGTAGTAGTAGAAAACAATACATGTTAAGTATTGTTTGAAGTAACAATAGAAAGATTAGAATTTAACCATGCAGAAAATTCGTAAAATTAGTAACTTTGCTGCCTGTATTTTTTGCTTTTGTGGCAAATGAAGGAAAGTGCCTAGAAACTGGCTGTGGGTTTCTATCTTTGTATTTGCTGACAATTTCATGGAAGGGCCAAGAACCTTTGGGCCTTTCTTTGGTGAAAAATTTTTCATCCATTTTTTGTCATGGTTATTTACTAGGTATTGTAAAGGAGATAAGAAGACTTTAGCATACGCAATCTAATTTAATAAAAATATTTCATTTCTTCCTTGCTTAGGATATGGATGTGCTATTAAAATCCTGGTCATAAAGTCTTTTACGAAAAGAAATATAAAGACAGATATGATCTTAAGGCAGAAAAACAAATTCAGACAGAAATACTCCAGTATATTATTGCCTTCACGGGTCACCTCCAATATTGTTTAGAAATAATCTGCATTTCATTTTCTTATTACTTCTTTCATGCCAGCTTTCGCATCTGGAAGGACCTCCGTTGAAAACCTGCAAATACCCACTTTCTGCTTTCTCTTTAACTTAGGTTTTGAGGCTCACAGAAATCTCGACAAAGGATGCTTGGTCATGGCTAGTGATTTTTCTGGAAGACATATTAATCTCGCTGTGGGTTTGTGTACCCATTCCCTCTTTCGTATATTGTGCTTACATTGTGAATTTTTAAAAGCATGTTCAACCTTACTAATAAGACTATTCACACCAATAACATTAAATATATGCAGTGGGGGAATCTTGTAGATTACAGTACATAGAACTGGGATGATCCCCTGAATATATGTCCAATAGATTATACACACACACATTCCCACCTGCCACAGGGGGCCTTTAGCTTTCCTTTGCCATTTTGGGTTGCCGTGATAATTTTTGCAGCAAAGACCATACCCCATCACAACCGTGGTAGTACAGGAAAATGACATTCTCCCACAACTAAATACTTTTGTAAAACCTTTGCATTAAAGAGAGAACACAGAAGTGGAAGGAACATAGAAGAGGAAGATCTAGCATCTTACCCTGTATTTTCGTATCTTCTCTTATCTGGTATCTTAAAGCAGTTGATACTTTCCAAGAAATGTCAGATTGGAAGGAACCTCAGCAAATTGTCTGGCCAAATTGTCTTCCAGTGAGGCAAGACCAAGACAGGGAGATGTTTATCTAAGCTGATTTTTCTTAAATCTGCAGAAAGTGAGATGCCCACAGCCTGCCTAGGTGACCTTCTAGATTAAAGGTTTTTTCCAAAAAAGGAGTAAAAGGGTAACAAATTCTTATGGTGTTATGTTCATGACTATCATATGCTAAATGACGAGAACACTATGCAGCATGCTAAATACAAGCATGCTATGCAGCTACATCTCTCAGTAGATCGGCTTAAAGCTCTGTCCAACTTGACCCTGAGCACTTCCAATCATGGGGTATCCACAACTTCCCTGGGCAACCTGTTGCAGTGTCTCACCACCCTCATCATAAAAAATTTCGTTGAAATACACTCTTTAGGAGATGTTACAGCTAGTGATCCTGGGACTTATCACTGGAGAAAATCAAGAATTTCACAGGCAAAGTACTGGGACTTACCAGTGGGAGACATGGGTTTGATGAGTAAAGAACTGGTGACAGACCTTGCTGGAGGAACTCTGGAGGCTACGCCCCTGTTGAAGTGCACAGGTATGGCCAGCAAGATTTGGCAGACAAGAAGGAATTAGTCATTTATTGCTAATCACTCAGGAGTGCCTAACCCATCTAGAAAAAGGGACAACCAACTCTTTGCAAGATTTACATAAGAGACCAAAGCATAACAAACCAAGCATACAAGACACAGCCACTGACCATTGTGCTGCATTTCTTTCCTTTCACTCTAGAAAAGAGCAATCGTAAGGGAGTTATTAAATCAGGTGTAAAGAAGGAAAGGTGTCAAGAAAGAACACGAATCTGTCAGTTCCATTCACTGACAGGTTCTTGTAGAGCACATCAAGCAACTATGTCAAGTACATCTATCCTCCAGCTTTATCATCTTTAACCTCTCCCACCACCCTCCACGGACAAATACACCCTTGACGTCATTTGCAGAGCAGTGTTCCCTCCAGGAAAAGTGATGTCATCTGGTCATCTTGTCATCTCTACTGATCAGATACTTGGTCCATCCATGAGACTTATTAACAAAAGTCTCTGTATTCCGCTGCAGTGAGTTGGCTTTGGCTGGCCAAGCCACTCCATCACTCCCCCTCTTCAAATGGACAGGGGAGACCAAACATAATGCAAGGCTTGTGGGTTGGGGTAAGGACAGGGAAATCACTCAGCTGTTGCCATCGTGGGCAAAACAGACTTGACGCAGGGAAGTTAATTTAGTTTATTGCCAACCAAATTAGAGTAGGATAATGAGAAATAAAAACAAATCTAAAAGCACCTTACCCTCTCCCCTCCCTCCTTCCTGGGCTCAACTTCACCCCTGACTTCTGTAACTCCTCCCCCTGAGTGTTGCAAGGGGACAGGGAACGGGGGTTACGGTCAGTTCATCATGCATTGTCTCTACTGCTTCTTCCTCCGCATACTCTTCCCCTGCTCTAGTGTGGGGTCCTACCCACTGGAGATAGTCCTCCACAAACTTCTCCAATGTGGGTCCTTCCCCTGGGCTGAAGTTCTTCACAAACTACTCCAGCATGCTCAGGCATGAAGTCCTCCACGGGCTACAGGGTAAATATCTGGTCCACGATGGGCCTCCACAGGCTGCAGGTGGATATCTGCTCCACTGTGGACCTCCATGGGCTGCAGGGGCACAGCCTGCCTCACCATGGTCTTCACCACAGGCTGCAGATGAATCTCTGCTCCAGCGCCTGGAGCACCTCCTCCGCCTCCTTCTTCACCAACTGCTGCTGTTGTGCAGGTTTTTTTCATCCATCTTGAGTATGTTATCACAGAGGTGCTACCACTGTTGATGATGGGCTTAGCCTTGGCCATCACCGGTTCCGTCTTGGAGCCAGCAAGAATTGGCTCTGTCAGATATGGGGGCAGCTTCTGGCATCTTCTGACAGAAGCCACCCCTGCAGCTCCCTGCTACCAAAACCTTGCCACACAAACCCAATACATCCATAACTGTGTAACAAAGTTTGTTTCTCTCTGCTGCTACTCCTGTAGTAAAGCTAGAAATATCTCCCTTTTTGGTCAGCTTGTTCCACATGCGAAAGGATTTTTCTGTGTCATCTGAAGTTTCATTATCCAACAGCATGTAACAGAAATAACAGTTCCTAACTTAACACCTCCTTTTCAGTTTCCAGTTTCATAGCCTGAAATCTCCCTTTCCCCTCCAAGTACTGTATGAGTTTTGTTTTCCCACTGTGGTGTTATTTTACATAGCCTCTACTCTCTCAAAGACTCCATGTTCAGTCTTCTGCTAAGAAAACAGTTTTATGTGGTTACAGTAAGTTTTACCAGGCAATGAAGATTTTTGGACCATTTAGTGGTTATTTCATAAACTTTTTTTAATCTGCATCCTCCATTTCTTGACAAAAATCTCCTTAGTCCCCAAGTGCGGAATGGACATTTATCAATAAACCAAAGGTTCTGTAAATGAGCCAGATGGAAAGTTTTCTCCCGTAAAAAAAAGAGAAGGTGAGAATAAAATCTGGATAATTCCTCCTTACATTGTTTTGAGGAATCGTATCATATACGTGGAGAGATCTTCTGACATCATTCAAGTGGAACTGCATAGTAAACCACCAACATAGACCTCCTCTTGCGCCGTGTTGATGTTGCAGTCAGCTGTGTGATTGCCACACAGGCAGACATGTTAATGTGCATACAGCCTGCAGGCCTTTAACCACGTCAGCTCTGCTATTCACAGCAAAAGGACATTAGTAATGCAGAGACCTTGAAGTGTGTTTGAAGAAGATGCCATGCGAAATTGTAGGTCTAGAAAGTTCTCTAGAAAGGCTCTGCCATCACAGAGTAACCCAAGAGAAGATACTTCACAAAGCCTGAAAAGCAGCTTTACCATTCTAAAACTGCCCAAATTTGCTTGCTCAAACATGTAGATTCTGTATTGGTTCACCCTCCACATCTTCCACTATTAGGACTGCCTGCAATCAGTAGTCTGGCCTCTGTAGGATGCATATCGCCTGCCCCCCCACCTCCCTCTACAATACCCTTATTCTGCAGTTAATTTGAGACCTGGCCTTGTGGCCTCTGTCCTCTTACTGGCCCTATGAGTTACTGCTCCTGCTAGCCCTAAGGCTTATGGCCCCTCACAGATTTCCTGGTGTGAAATGAAATACTGCCGCAGCTCCATCTGGTCTGTGCAGCAAAAAGTCAACCAGGCATTCACGAGTCGCAGTCTTCAGGAGTTAGAGAGGCCCCACGCAGGGCACACTTGGGAAGAAAGAGGGAAAAGACACAGATGGAAAAATCTGCAGTTAAATTACACTGAAAAACTTAAATCAAATTTACAAGATAGTACTTAAATGGTGAAGAGCAGAAAGAGGTAAGGCAAGCAAGCTCAATTTATCTTATCTCCATGTGTAGTGACAAGAATAAGTTACTGTGAAGCAATTCTTGGTATTGATTTAACTAACCTGTAGTAACTACCCATGAGAATACCTTTACCCAATGATGAATATAAGGTAATTACAAGGGGGTTTCACCTTCCATTTTTTGGAAAGAAAGCAAATTTCTGCTGCACTTTTACCCTAACTTCTGGTAGAAATACACACACTTGCCTTGTGTTTTAGAGATTTTTTTCAAGAAATACCAAAGCAGCTCTCAACAGCTTAAAATTTGTTCTAAGACAAATCCTGTCTTAAAACTCTTTTTGTCTGTGATAGCTGCGAAGACTTGATAGCAGATGGGTAGATGCAGAGCACTGATGGGCTTGAACCACTCCTTGTCAGGCTGGTCAATACTGTGTCGCTGTTACCTCGTGCTTCTTCTGTCAGCCCATAAATCCTCATGTTTCCTTTCTTATCATGAGACTGTTCTCTGAACAGGAACCACCTTCTGGCCATAGATAAGACCATTCCCCGTCTATGGCAGGATTAACATTTTAGTGCAGAGGAGAAAACGGAAGGACAGCCTTTGTCTGAAAACGCCCCACACAAATGACCACAGACAGACAGGTTTTATACCTTTTGCTTCAATACAACCAGAAGAACCATAGGGTGTTGTGCATGTGACAGGAATGTTGCCTATACTATGCTTTTGCAGGCAAAAGTGTTTCACACATTTTTAGCACAGTTATGTATCCCTGTGGGTATGTGACAACTTTTAAAGGATTTCTGAAGGATAACTAAAAAAAAAAAGCAAGTTTGCTGTCCTTAGACTTAATTTTACTATGTAGAAGTGAACATTGCAAAGCAGATGTCTGCAATGTGGAGGAGTGAAAAGAATTGCTCTACCTGAACACATTTTTAATGTCAAAGAACTTGAAAACAGCAAACTCTTTCTTTCATCCTTAAATATCTATTTGTATTTATTACTACAGTCACAAATTTGATAATAGTTCTGATTTGTTCTTACCACTTTATTTGTTCATGTGTTTGTTCACTTGAAAAGCAGTGACCTCACCTACCGGACAGTCACATTTTCAGAAAAAAATTATTTTCTGCTTTTTTATTCCCAAAATTCACATCATAAATGGCTTTTGAAATTCACTTGCAGCTCTCCCTGTGTACCACTGTGGTGAATGACTTCATGAACCCCAATCTTGTGCTCGATCAGAATAATTTTATTGCTCAGGTGAATAACTTATATACTAATATAATCATTACTAGAGCCAATCAGCTTTGGATTCATGGCTTTGTGAATGCCAGTTCACGGTTGCTGTTTTCCAGGATCTTTGCAGCTGGATGTGTGAACAGCTTATCTCAAGAGAACATAGAAGGGAGGCACAGGATGCGCTCACCCTTCAGGGTCGTGAGACAGTGCTGTTCTGTCTCAAGTAATACGGTTTCCCACATACCACTTGTTTCTATATGCTGATTCCCCTGTGTCTGGGGAGGGTGTGGCTGTACATCCTGACGAACAGGACAGCGGTGGCATTGGCACTTACTGCTCTGTGACCGTGCCTGTGCGATCCCACTTCAGAGGAAGTGTCCATGTGAGGAGAGCAGCTGCTGCTCAGTGTGTTTCTGAAGTGGATGAATACAAATTTGATGTCTTCATATCAAATAGTATTCTGTGTGAGAAAGAAGAGGGAGGACTTGTTGGGGAGATGGTAGGAAAAGCTTCTAAAGTTGTATCTGGAAACCTGGGGAATCTCCTTCAGACGCACTCTGAAGAGGAAGTGCTTAGATGACAATAGGTAGGGAAAACTGTTTTGCAGAAGGGAAAGTTCCAGTAAAGGCCAGAAAATCACCAGCTGGCATGAAGAAACCCACTGCCGGTCTGATAATGGACAAGGAATAGTAAGGTCACAGAGATAAGCATTTAAGACCTTTGTAGGGGTGTCAGAGGGACAGAGAGGCTGTCTGACAACCTAGTATTACTTTTTACATCTTTTATTTTCTTCTCCATGTAATAACAGCAAGCTCTCTTGCAGAAACACGGGACTAGCAGGGCCCCCAGACCGTCTCTTTGCACTGAGGGAGGACTAAGCCCAGGCACAGCTCTGGTGGATTCTTGTCTATACTTGCTCTTTTAACCTCTAGTGAAGAAGAATCCACAAAAGCAGCCTTTTAGTTTAAAAAAAAACACTTTCTTTGATGTCTAACCAAACTTTACATCAATGTAAGTCAATTATTTTTTGTCCCTTGTCATTGTGTCCATGAGCATGATTGATCACAGTCCCCTTACAGCCCAAGAGAACATTTTTATGTGCAGTACTGTATACTGTTTTTTCTTTTCTTCACTAACCACCCCATTCTTTCATGCTTGCCTCAAGGATCATGTTTCCGATCCTTTTTTTGCATTTTATTGTACTTCTCTCAACACTGCAGCTTGTCAGTATACCTTTAAGTGTAGTACACCAAACTGTAAAAAATATAAAAATTACAAACTGTAAAACTGAGACTCCACCAGTGCAAGCAGACCAAAATAATTGCTATAGTCATCATTACATCTGTTAATGCATCCTGGAAAATGGAAACAAGAGAGATTCTGACAGGATATAAGGAAAGATTTTTTTAGTGACAAAGACAGTCAGGCTTTGGAACAGATTGACCAGAGAGGCTGTGCAGTTTCCATGCATGGACGTTTTCATGGTGACACTGGGTAAGGCCCAGAGCAACCTGGTCTGACCTCCTAGGTGACCTCACTTCAAACAGGAGGCTGGACTAGAGACCTCTGGAGATCCCACCTGAATTACCTTATGGTCTTGCGGAAAGAATTGCTTCCCTGTCAGTAATGTACCATTGCTGACCCATATTCAGTTTGCAATGTGCTATAATACTCAGATCCTTTTCTAAGGACTGCTACTTGCCCTGTTAGTTCCTGTGGTATAGGTGTGCATTTCTCCTTTCCAAATGCAGTGCCTGTTCCTCTTGCTATTGCTCCGAAAAAGCTTCTCTCTGCCGTTTCCTAAGTTCGATGACCTTTGCTTTTCTGAGGTCCAGTGACCATTCTGTTGTTACTACATCTTTTCCTTGCAAGGATCACCAGTTTTTAAACGCTTTCACCCATACTGCAGAGCAACTGCTTTTGCAGCACATTACTTGTGACACCTTTGCAAGCCTTTTGCTAAGTCGGCTTAGAGGGTGTGGAAGGGTCTGAAGCACAATGTTGGAGGGATACTTCAGCCTGGGGTGCCCTGTGGAGTTTCCCAAGAAGCAGTAATATCTTCACAGGTAGGCAGGGACTGTGGCCTCAGTGATCCAGTCTTGGTGACAACTTGAATTCCTGTCTCAAATATATCTTCATGTTCCTTTCTCTTCAAATTACACACATCCTTTCACATTTGCAGTCTGAGATTTTTACCCTGCAAAATCAAATATTCAAGAGGATGAGCAAATGTAAATATAGAATGGAATTAAACTGCTGGGTAGGTGACTCTGAACATGCCTTACCTTAAAATGCTATAATACCTGCAACTTTAATTCAGGTCTTCATTTTTGAAGGACAAACTCGTAAGGAAATTTTGAATAGAACTTCCTCACCTGGGAAAAGGCAAATCTCACTGCCTGCCAAGCTTTCTGAGAGCAGTGGTCTGCAAGAAACTGCAGAACATCTGTGGTCAAGAATCCTAAACCTCAATTTGTATACAGAGAAAGAATTAAAGTTTTTTTCCTTAAACAAGGGTAATCTTTAGGGATATTTGTTCTGTAGTCGATATTCATGGCAAGCTGGGCAAAATCAACTTCTTTCTTGATGACTAGGAGCAAGTAGAGATTTACTACCTGTGTTAAGCATTCTATTTGTTCAGAGTGAATAGTATTACGTAGTTAAGTACTTGCATACATTGCTGCAGGACCAGGAGCTATATTTTTTTAATTTTTCATCTTCTACACTTTGTACAAGTAACAGTTGTATTATCCGGATAGAAAAGTAATGGCTCTTCAGCAAGATTTTTGTTTTTGCCGAGAAGTGTCATTTTCTGGATATTTCTCAATTTTGCTTCAATTCATACTACCGGTTACAAAACAGGCGAAATACCTCTGTGAAAGATATTACCCAGATAAATTCCAAACAGGATCCAGAGCAAGACAGATACGCTACTGAATTTCTTCGTAGTAGCAGGTACGGGCCTGTGTTTTGGATTTGTGCTGAAAACAGCGTTAGTAACAAAGGAACGTTTTAGTTACTGCTGAGCAGTGCTTACACAGAGTCCAGGCCGCTTCTGCTCCTCAGACCACCCCACCAGTGAGCAGGCTGGGGGGTGCACAAGAAGCTGGGAGGGGACACAACTGGGACAGCTGACCCCAACTGACCACAGGAGTATTCCATGCCGTATGATGTTGTGCTCAGCATATAAAGCAGGGGGAAGAAGAAGAAGGAAGGAGGGACATTTGGAGTGGTGGCGTTTGTCTTCCCAAGTCATCATTATGCTTTCCTGGAGATGTCTGAACACCTGCCTGCTGATGGGAAGGAGTGAATAAATTCCTTGTTTTCCTTTGCTTGTGCATGCTGCTTTTGCTCTACCGATGAAACTGTCCTTATCTCAACCCACGAGTTTTCTCGCTTTTACCCTTCCGATTCTCTCCACCATCCCAATGGGGGGGAGTGAGCAAGCAGCTCTGCGGGGCTCAGCTTCCAGTCAGGGTTAACACACAACATAGATACTGAGAAGATCTTCTGGGGATTGTTTAAGGCTTGTTGACGTTTAGGGGAGAAACCAAGGGTGGGGAAAGCGAGGAATCAAGGTGATTTGGGGAGGAACAAGTGTGGGGAATAGAGGGATAAGGGAATAAAAGAGGTGGTGACATGTAAACATGTTGCTGCTCAGCACGCCTGTCTGGCCATACTGTGCACTGGTCACCACAGTCTGTCCTGTCTTCTCACTAAAATCCTTTTCTAAGCAATTTCCTGGATGAGGGACTCTCTGCTCTGTGTGCATGTGTGGACATGGGTGTCTGAGTGCCTGCAGCTGGAGCAGAGACCATGAGTCACAGGGGCTCATCCATCCCTGGTGCCAGCGAGGAAGTATGTGAGCACTGACGAAGATCATGCTGGATTAGACAGCAAGCAGAGGTGGCAAGGGAACTGGAGCCCACAGAAGGAGCCGGCTACTGGAGGGATCCGGCATCCAGGCCAGACAAGGATGGCTGGGGTTGACTGAGAGACTCGTTTGCATCTGTATGTGTCTGTGTGAGGCAGCTGGAGACAAGAGAATCCGGGTGACACTTACTGGGGGATCCATAGCATGCTTATGTCTGTGAGTGGGGCTGCAGGCACTGGGGACTTTCGTGTGCACAGGTGCTAGCAACTGTGGAAACTGAGGATCCAGGACCGGTTCGTGAGGGTCCCAGTCAGTTACTGGAGCACCCCATGTTTTGTTTATACGTATAGATATGTTTCCCACCGACAGACCTTCATTCTGATGAGCCAGAGAAGGGAACAGGACAAGGCTGTTGCTGCAGCTTATGTTTGTGTGAGTGGTGTGATTTCTGTCCGTGTTTATCCATGTGGCTAGCTATGTGGATTTTTATATGTGTATTGTATACCTGTGTCTCTGTGCATGCCTATTGGGACTACATGCTCAGCCTTGGTCCTGGTTGGACGTGGGAGTGTGGAACTGTGGTGACTTCACCTTTGTTGGATTACCAGATGTGTCCTCTCTGTTACAAGGTTTTGACATCGTATGAACATTGGTTTAATCTCATTTCAACCAAAGAGTTTTTAATTTGTTTATAATAATAAATTGTTACCTCAGTCTCAAAATGCTTTGGCTGGGAGGGAGTTTGGCTTCTCATTCCATTTCAGAAGAAAAAGAATCCCAAATCTGGAAATCTGAATGGGGAAAAATAATTCCTCATCACTTGTACCTCTGGAGGCTCTGGCAATTCCAGAAAGAGTAAACAAATCACTAGAGCTTTTGCTTTTGTTTATGCTTGTTAGGTTATACTTGAAATCAGAAAGAATTGCCGTAGATTGAACAGCTCAAACAACCCCACGATACAGTTATAAATTATTGGCATCCACGTATCTGATCATTTCAAAGGGCCCAGGATGACCTGAGGAGAATATCCTCATTTTACCTCAATCAGTTACGCTGCAATTGAAATGTTGTTGTCCTAGTTCCACTGCAATTAAGACTCTGCTCATTAGTCCCATCAAAAATTTGTGACAACCCTTGTGTACTATAATAAATGAGGAAGAGACTGCTCTGATATTGTATTTCTGTTGAAGGGGGACCAATACACAGTGGGATGCCCAATATCCTGCTGCTGCTGGAGCTGGAGGATCAGGCCAACGTGAACACAAGCAGCAGTTTAGGACACAAAGTGTCTAACGTCCTATCCAGCTGGAATTGCAGGGCAGAATTTAGATAGGCAGAATTCAGCCATCCAAACTGGTATCAGAGTGAACTAATAAGAAGAAACAGCCATCATTTTTTTCCAGGGAAGATCTGGAGACATCCAGAAAGCTTTTGTAAAGGTTGCCAAAAAAAGCCAAACTTTGTTTCTGCTTGTAGATTTTAGATTTTTCAAAGGCTATTTTAGGTTTCTGAGATACCGCATAGAATGTAAAATGAATGCAGGTGTAAAACACAGGAACTAAAAATTTTAGTTTACCATTTAATACTGCATCTAGAGGTCATGTGACTTTCAAGTCACAGCAGGCTGTTTAAAGAAACTGATTCAAGAAGATAATCATCGTTTTCTTAACTAAAATAAAGTGTGTAACAAAACAGATCTCTACCACCTGATAATTGATAAACTCTGTGATATGCTTAAATTTAACTTGGGAAGTTCAATGTTGACCAAAGTTAATCCTTAAATTCAAAAACATGAAAGGTAAGTATTAATACAAAATATTACCCTTGCTTTACTCCATGTCTAAACGTGATCTTTTAAAGTAGGTCAATATTATCGTAATTGATATTTATGGCTTGAACATCATAGTAAAGTTGTCTTTAACACTACAGAGATCTAAACCAAGGCTTTCAAATACTTACAAGTAAATCCGACATAATGCCTGCACACAGTTTTTGTTGATTTCAGTACTTCACTGATCACTCCTGACTTCAGTTGAGCTCCCAAAAAATTGCCAGAGCTTCAGGATACACCAATGCCTGTAGTGTAATAACGTACGAAAGCAAGATATCCTCCACTTCCTCTAATTTACCAGTATTTCAGATTCCTACAACTTATATTTGTGAAGTGATATTCCTCATGCGGAGGGAAAGAACATTGCTGTGTTAGATGTAGACTTAGGCTTTGGAACAGGGAGGTACATTTTTTGGTGTGATGTGAAGTCAGTCATTTAGGTGCGTATTCAGGCCATCTCATTTTGCATATCAAACTTAAGCACATGAAAAGGAGCTCAAACTTCGCATTGTTAATTCACGTTTCAGAAAATAGTCCTATTAAATTGTGTAAACACAGCCTAGTGCTCTTTTTGGTGGAATCATCTCATCTAGCCTTAAGTGTCTACTGTGTAGAGGTGTATACATGAATAACTTCCCATACACTCGTCTTACAGTCAATGGAGAAACCCAGGTATTATTCTGCTTTGGGACAAACTGCCCACTTCTCTCCACTGATTGTAACAAGCTAGAAGTGGTTAGCATAGAAGGGAATGCCTACAGACTGCCCATGGTGTTTAAAAAAACACAATTCACTTGCTTGTACATGATTTTCAGAAGCCAATTACTCTAAATGGTATAGAGCAAGAAGAGTTAATGAAAATACTTCAAGGAAATAATTGCTTTCATTTTTAAAAAACAGCAATAATCACAACAGTTTGTTGCCATATGACTGTCTTCTTTCAGGAGAGGGTCTTTCGAAATTCATGTCTCTTATGGCAGGCTCTTAAGGCACCAGCACTGAGAGAGGGATCATAGATGAACAAGAAAATGCAAAGGGGAAGAGAAGCAGACACTGTTTTTCCTGTTACTGTAAAATATTCTGAAGAAAACTTACTAAACAAATGTAATTTTCCTCACTAACCGCATTAAAGACAGCCAAGTGCCACCTACATTAGGAACATCTAGAGAACAGGTTATCATCTGCATCAAACAGCTCTTTCCTAGAAATATACATCTCAGTGCTATGTAGAGTACCTACTATATCTCAAAATATATGAACAGAAGGCTTAGCAAAAAGTATCTGAAGTATCTGATACAGACAATTTCCATAGGCTAGAGGGTTTTGCTGTGCTCCTCTGTTTCGAGTAAAAGGAAACATTTGACCTGTCCACCCAAAGGGGGTTAATACCTACCAACAGGTTAGTGAATGCAGATATACTTCACAGAATCCCAGAATGTTCCGGGCTGGAAGGGACCTCTGTGGGTCATCTAGTCCAACCCCCCTGCCGAAGCAGGGTCACCTACAGCAGGCTGCACAGGACCTTGTCCAGGCGGGTCTTGAATATCTCCAGAGAGG
>Ga0065711_1045896_pt1 | contig 13204 bp, 5 predicted proteins | sample Hoacrofraction12_FD_59098 | JGI IMG/M metagenome (GOLD analysis project Ga0065711, IMG submission 59098) | Hoatzin crop microbial communities from Cojedes, Venezuela - Epithelial fraction 12 v2 (version 2) | ecosystem: Host-associated > Birds > Digestive system > Esophagus > Crop | place... | reverse complement strand
CCCCTAAGCCTCCCCCAAAGCCTTCCTTCATATTGGCAGTATTTTATAGTTATGTGTCTGGCTGCTATTTGCTACACAAACCACTGTCCAGAGGTGATGGGTCTAGAAGAAAGAAATAGCTTGTGATAGCATTTTCCCTCTGGAGTCTTAGGTTGGTGATTGCTTTCTGCTATGAGCTGGTACGTGACTACCTTTTTCCACAGAATTAATATACAATGTTGCTGTGTGTGTCAAGCTGTCATTTTCCTGGCAGGGACTGGAGTTTAATATCCCCATAAAATGTTTCATGACTGTAATCAAGACCAAGAATTAATGCCTGAGTCATTCTCAAAGGCCCGACTGACATGGTGACCCTTTAGTCATTACCTATCTTAACTTTTCAATCCAGCATAAGTATAGGAAAAAGAGGGGGCAACCAAGTACAAGAACCTCTGGTTTTTCTATTTAATTTTTAAAGATGGAAAAATGAGCGGGCTATTAGATAAATAGCCTCTAAAAGCACCGTGTTACTGAACACAGAAATTGGAGACTTCACACCTTCTCAAATAGCTCCTGAGGAGAGCAAAGCAGTCTCTTGCTGTTCTTCTCTGGTATGGAACTTATAAAAACATTTCTGATCTATATACATTTTTTTAACTCATGTAATTATTTTGGTTAGGAGTGCTATTTACACACAACCCCCGTCACTCAATGTAATCACTGGTGTTTTCAGTCTGTGCTACACTAGGTTCATACTACAAACATTATTGTTAGCTATTTTTCTTCCCGGGCATTGGGGTTTGAGAATTATTGGTTATTTTAATTGCATGGTACCTGAATAAGCAGGTACCAATATGGTTGTAAGACCCACAGTTAGTAAGGCAGTGAAGCAAAATTTTGGTCTTATTTCTCTGTAAAATGGAGTAAAGGTTTCTAAACGAAGGGAAGGCTGTGTTCACATGGCCACAGGTGGTGTGTGTTCTTTTGCAAATATTTGACCAACCCACCCTGTAGTTATACCATGTTACTATTTTTTCTGCGTAAACTTTATTCTCCAGATAATGTTTACGGTAGCCTTTGACTCTGCTAAGAAAGGCCAGTTACCTTTAGATGATGCTTGGTTTAAAGTCACGTGGGTTTTCTGGAGAGAAGCTTATGCAAATGCTGAAATAGTTTTAAAGACTTCCAGTGAAAGGCTGGGCTGTCACAGCTGGCACAAAGCCAGGGTAATTATGATGTTTTTTGGTGCCACTACCCACAAGTGATGCTTGGAGGACTTCTTACTCTAAAAACTGCAACTTACCTTGAACCCTTCCACCTCACTCCTGGGTGAGGACATTATGACAAACTTGGAGTATTCGTCGTGCTCTCTTTCAGTTTCACACTTGGCTGTAAATTGGAAGGGAAGGATGAAGTTAATTTTATGCCCCCAGTCTGAGAAAAAATCAGAAGACTTACAACTAGTTCCTGCAGACCCAGTTCCTAATTGAAGAAGTAGGAGTTCCAACACGCAGCTTGTATTTATTTTCCTATGCTTGGGTTTACTCAGTTTCATAGGGTTTCTTCTGTTGAATGCATTTTGATTTTTTTAGTTTGGAGGGTGTTTTTTTTTGTCTGCGATGTATTTAATCCCTGCAAAAGAGGAAGGAATCCTTCTCCACATAAAATACAAGCATGTGTCAGCATAACCCAGAGCTTTGAAGGGTTATTTGTCATCTTCGGAAAAGCACCACCCATTAAATTGATGAAAGTGATCCAACATGTGGAAGATTCTCGTTTTATTTTCCTTCCTCTTTCCGTGCCTACTCTAATGTTTGTTTTTTTTCTCTGTATTCTTCACTGTTTACTACTCTTCTAGTTTCTTCTCTTTGGGGAATCAAATGAGCATAAGGCTTCTGGCACTTGGGACTCGATTGCTATGTTGGAAAACAAAACCTGAAGACTGGTTGTTCTGAGAAAATCCTGAAAAGCCAACTGAACTATAATTTAAATTTAAATAAATTAAGATATAGGCTGAAGAGAGCACACATTTTTTTCAAGTCACAGGGGCAATAAAGAGACTGGAAGCTGCTGGGTTTTTTTGCTTTGACTTTGTAGTTGTATTTTTGCAATAGCAGTGTTTTGTAGCTAGATGGATTAAAACCTTGGAGGATATAAAATAGCATCTTTGCAGCTGAGCTCTGATTCTGAGAGACGAGGTAACGTGGGGAATATAGCAGTACCTGGCTTTCTCTTCCTCAGTGAATTAAAAACCAAAGTTTTATTTAATCTGTAAAAGAATGTAGCTGAGATTTTTGTTTTACAATAGACAAGTACTTTGTTAGAAATAGCATGCTGTGAACACAGAGAATAAAAATACAGTATTAAAGTGACCTCTATTACATACATAAATGTCATCAAGATGGACTTTAATAGTGTACATGCTTCACCTTAGAAAACACTTTATTTGGCTGTGAACTTGAACTGCTGGGTTCTGCAGAACCTTATCTTTTTTTTGCATCAGAAAAGGGATTGCCTTTGTGTATGAGTAATAATTCCAGTGAAATGGAAAGGTCATGTTAACTAGGAGTCAAAACATGTACACCTGGAAGCATTAGAAAATGAAATCAGAAACTGTCCAACTACTTAAAATCTTAATAGATTAATTTCTGTTCACTGGTATTTCCTAGAGTCTTTCTAGCAGGCAGATATTTGTTGCTTAATTGAAATGTGATTTCGTCACAGCATGAGTAGAGTATAAACACATATTTTAGTCCTGCTCTCTAAAGAAGCTTTGTGGAAGGAGCAGAGAGTGATGCGAAAGAGTCTGATGAAGAAAATGAAAACTGAAGTTTTAAGGGGCCTTTGGGTTGTGGACTCTAAAATGTTGTGTTAAGTCTCAGGATTTGTGAGGATGGAAGTCTTTTTTGGCCTTTGTGTAGACCTTTGAAGGCGTGTTATTGTGTGTTTCTGTGCCGCTAGCGACCAATTAACTGTGAATACCTTTCTAGAAGTAATTGTGAATCCTTCACAAACTGGTTACTCATCAGTAGCCATCCAAAGGGATCCTAGGGGTTTTATTTAAAACAAAACCAAGCCAATCTTAATATTTAAAATCTACCACTAGATTTTTGTATTAATTCATGCTGTATGCTTTCTTTTAGATTTGAAGTGAGTATTTATTCTGGGTTACACAGTAACCCTCTGGTTACTGAGGTAATGGTGTTATGATTTCCCATGTACTTATCACACCACACACATTTCAGTATTTGTGTTTGGAGATCTTGTCATGTTCGGAAAAAGTTAGACTTCTATAAACTTGTTTGGTTAGTGATGATAGGTAGAGATAACAGATAATTAAGAGCTGGGACGTACCCATACAGGCTTCTTATAGGTGTAGCAGTGAAGTATGGGCAAGCATGGAGCAGAGCAGTGCCTGGGGCCTTCCTGATATCAACTGGTTAACATAATTTTGGGTTTTTTACACCCGAGAAGTGATGTTTTATCCACTGGAGTCTAAACTCTTGCTGCTAAGCCAAGTGAACCCCGAAACTCTGCCACTGAAGTAAAGGTGAAGTGGCTTCAAAGGGATGACAAATAAAAAGCTGTAACCTGGAAACCCAGGGAAGAAGTAATAAACATTGTTTCCTGGGCATTGCAGGAAGCTAAACAAGAACCTCCTTCCCTCGCCATCTTTCTTCAGGAAACACATAACTGAAGTTTAAACTCCTTCCTTCTAGGAACCTATGGAATGAGGCATGGGAAAACAAAAACAACACAAAATAACCAGGAAAATTGTGGTGTAGTACTTTGGGTTACAGGTGCCATGTGACCAGCTCCTCATGGGTGTAAATAATAGAGCAAGTAGGGATGCCTGAAACTCCAGCCCACTTAGACTGTCTCACGAAGGAAGGGACTTCTTTAGGGCTGATCCTGCAACCTCGAAATGCAAAGCTGCATAGCATCCTTATCCTCAGGACAAGAGAAATTTCTGGGTAAACAGACTGATGAAGCATGCAGTAACGTCCAGCTGCAGATCCTGGCTTGTCTATGTGTGTGGCTGGGACAGTCTGGATCATGGCGACTGCTACAGCTTGACAGCTCTGTTGTCCAGGTTGAGTGGGAGCCTATGGCCTGTTCTCTTTCCTTTTCTTGCCTCTCCTCACCATGATCCCTCTTCAGAGTGCTTGAGACACTCAATTTTTCAGTTAGTGGGACTCCCCTCTCTAAATTTATTTCATCTGTCCTGTTGAGCACAGCTGCAGAAACATGCCTTGTTTTAAATTGAGTCGTTTGGCTTCCAAGTTTCTCTAGCCACAAAGAAAGAAGAAAAAAGACGACTTGATGGGTGAGACTGTTCTAAAAGAATCTGGATCAGCCAAGAGCTCAGCCTCTCCCTCTTGCTTGGCTCAGAAACTTGGCTCCTCCAGCTCTGCTTGCAATTCAGCCTGGTTGTCATCACAAGGAGAGAGATGTGGAGTTATGGGAAACTGGATGCAGGGTGGTGTAGAGGAAATGTCAGTGTTTCTTCTTGAATGGCAGCTGTTGATTCATATTCTCAAAAGTGCTGTGGAGGGTTTTCTTCAGTGTCCAGCCTCCCTCAACTCTGTTCTTCATTCCTCATGTAAAAGATTGAATTCTTTTTGTTTGTGTGTTAGAAGGAATTTTTTAAAATATAATTTATTTTCTTGTATGTGTTTTACTTACAATCATGGCATTGTTCTCTGTTTAACATTATCTGTTTCAGTGGGCAACAGTTCATATGCTTCTCAGCTAAGTTTTTGGGCTCTGGGAGATGATGGCTTGTTTAAGCAAAATCCAGCAGCTTTAGGGAGTCTTTGATGCGATAATTGTGGATATGCAGCAAAGCATGATTTCAAGGACACATTTTGTGGAGGTGGATTTTCTGCTGTGATCAGTCTTGGTGGGGTATCAGGCTGGGGTGACAGGGTTGGAAAGCAGTTGGGATACCCTTCTGCCAAAAAGAATTTGGGTCCTATTGTTCCATTTGGCATAAGAAACGGTAAAGTAGAATGCCAGGACATTTCTGCCATCTCTAGCTACTGAAAGCAGCTTCTCTGGGAGCTTTGCTTAAGTCACCTTCCAGAGTTAATGGTCTGTAACAGACTGTCTGGCTGCCTGCAGAATTTCATGGCACTGAAAATCTGGGCCAGAATGTCTCTGCTCTCATTTTTGTGTTGTTTGTACTCTTTCAATTAATGTAACACCTAGAAGAGCTTCCATGAGTTTGCCATGAAGTTTCTTGTTAATCCGTAAAATATCTTCCCTAATCTTTTCATCTTCTGCGATGTCATTTGTCACCTCTGCAGTTTATTTTGTGTGTGTTTCACAGATACAGATGAGCTGCTAGGTGGTAACACTTGTACTTTGTTTTTCACAGCATTTTATAGTGGACTACACTAAGTAGTTATGTTACTGTTAACTTCTGAAAGCTAATGGAAATACATTTGTGTGCACCAGAAAAGCTGTTCGGTAGAGCTCAAAGACTTAGCATTGAAGGCTTTTGTTCTCAGGACTTGCTGCACTTGTGACCGTAGTAGCAGCATCCAAGTGTCTGTGACAATATCCTGTTTCCTTCTGGAACCTTTAAGATGATGGTTTTGTAGGAGAAAGATCTAATATTCAGCTGAAGTCCTAGTGAGGTAACACCTAGGATAGAATTCCTGTTCCCTTGCCTCAGGCTGTTTTGACAGATGTATTCATTCCTCCCCTTGCTTTAACTTGCAACTTGTCTTTTGTGTAACTTCAGCTTTTAGGGCTCTGTCTCGGATACTTTTTTTTCACCCAACTCTGAACAGAAAGACTTGGTGAGGAAAGCCTAGGAAACTGGCATAAATACTGCAGGATTCTGTACATCCACTGAAGACCACAGTTGCTCTGCCTTTCACTTTGTATATAGGGTCTGTGACCTTGTGACTATCACTGATCATAAATATGTGCAGTGTCCATCAGAGAGCCCTGCTAGGAAAGTAAAGCCTCATTGCCAGAGCCTTCTTCAAGCCATTACAAATCTGCAACAGAAATCTCCTGAGTTTCCTCTTTCACAGAATCTTTAAGGTTGGAAAAGACCTCTAAGATCATCAAGTCCCACCGTCAACCCATCATTTCCTCAAGAGCATCACTGAGAACTGCTGGAAGTTCTGGATCTGACCTATGTATTTATTCTTATCTTTCTTTGTTGAATTGCTACTAATTCAGTAGCAAAGCTTTTATACTGCTTTTAAAAATAATTATGCATGCCAATGCTCTTATATCTTCAAGGGAGCAGGGAACCTAAGTAACCATGTAAGCCAGTAAGCGGCACTCACTTTGTAATACGGGGTGAGAAGTGAGGTGAGAAAGGAAAGCAGCTTCTCTAAGTATGGCCTGTGCCATAATTCAAAGGTGTTCCTATAGCTTGTGGGAGTACATGTGATCTGGTTTAGAATGAATTAATTGTGGAATCATACCACAAATACTAGGCTGGTCACGGTAATTGGTAGTTAGGTGTCAGCAGCACAGCACTTGGTGCCAGGCATGCCACAGTCTAGCTGTGCACCTTGAACCTTATGCTACTGCTGCTTTTGAAAAGGAACCAGGGCTGGGGAGTTTTGAGCCAGGTTGATAATGTCAATGCAGCTTAGAGTAGGTCTGACCTCTGCTCTGTGCTGGACAGATTTTGTCCTGGGGATGGATGCTTCTGTTATGCCCTGCTGCAAGTGCAGAATGACAGCTCCTCTCCCTCTGCTACGGGCATGGTAGTAGCCTGTGTGAATACAGCACAGGACATGTCTTGAGGTGAAGAGGTTGCTTCTTGGACTACAGTGACCTGAAATCTTATCGGCACCAGGACTGAACATGGAAGACAGTTTCTGTAATTAATGTGAAAGAGGATTTCATGGGAACATGGGAGTATTTCCAGAACAATAGGCTGGTGTTCGTGTGTACGTATTCAAAACTTCCGTTTAAAGACCATCGTGGGTGAAGCTATTGAGTTAATTCTGAGTATCGTAAAATCTTCTGCTAAGATCATGTTACCATTGCTAACTGAGCAGGTTTGAGCTGGGACTGTCGAAAGAGATCTGTGGGCAGACTTGTAGAGTGTGTGTGGGGCTGAAAGAAGTAAAGCTAACAATTCAGTAAAGGCTATGCTTTTCCTTGAGACAGTCTTGAATTAATAACGGGCCTAGGTTAAGGAGCTGCCATGTCGGGGAGGTTTTCCTTTCATGAGGAGAAGCGAAGCAAAAGCCTTTAATCTGAACCATGATCACTAGGCCTATTTAATACTGCATATACAGTTCAGAGTTAATTTCAGTACTGCCCTGCCCAAATTGTTAGCTTATACTGAGCTAGATAACCTCTCCCCAGAACTCACTTGATTTTTTTTTTCTTCTTTTTTCCCCAGCCCAGCATTTGAGAGCAATTGCCTGTAAAGAGCAGTTTTATCACTTGCAGTAGCAATCACACAAGGAGTAGGGAATATGCAGTACTTGCAAAGTGTCTATCTAAATGCTAACAGGTGTCTTTGCTCACAAAAAGAAAAATATTATTAGAAAAAATCTTGCTGTAGAAATGCAAGTTACTTTTATTGAGGGTAATTCCTATTTGGAGCCCTCTTTTATGCCCTTTTGGTATAGAACAGTTTGTTGCAGAAAGCTATTATATTACTTAATCTCCTTAGGTCCATGGATTATTTTTTCTAGTTTGAGATTAGCTGTAGGCACAAATTTTAGTGCTGAAAAAATGTTGAGAAATAGTTGTATAGTTCATTGAAAAAATAGTTGTCTAGCTTCTAGTTAGAGATGGTGTGTTAATGTGCCTTGAAAAGGAGGGGTATTTTTTTTTTTTATATAAATCACCTTCCCCCCCAACTTTTTGTGGTAATGCTGGTGCTTCTGTACAGGCACCACTGTACTCCTAAAAAAACCAAAACAACAACAACAAACATTTATGTACTTGTCAGCTTTTAAGGTCTGCTTGATTTCCTCTCTGACAGTCACTTCTGTTGTGAGTGTAGTATGGCTATATCAGTATATAAAAATCAGTAAGTTACATACTGCATGAAATAATATATTTATTGACAGGAAGGAACAATGAAACAAAGTAAAGTGTACCTGCTAATGTCAATGCAATTAATGTGTAACTGTTGTAGAATATACTTTACAAGCTAGTTCAGCTTTGAGTATTGAATAAACGATACATACTAATAGCTTAAGGTTCTTGTCCTTTCAACTGATGGCTTCCGTGTGACTAAAAGAACTTGATTAATATTGTATTCTTATATGATAGTTTTCTACACTTTTTTAAAGATATCCTGTAAGTAAATTCATTTTTCTTCATTGACAATGCTTATTGATACACTTCTTTATTTGTTTACCATATAGCTTCATTCTTGGTTCTGTATGTGATGCAGAATTTCTTGATCAGTTTTCACTGAAAGCAAGGAATCTTTAATTTCAGTGGGTGTTTGATCTGATCCTTAAATCACACAAATGGAAGTTGAGTAACCTAGAAGATACTCATGAATTCTCTTCTAATGAATAAAAATTTCTGTGAGCACAGATGTGAGTTAAAATGCAAACAAGAAGGAAGGAAGGATGAGTTGTGATGGAGTGACAGAAAAATCATGAGAGAGCAAATATTTGTATTTCTTGTAAAACCTGGGACAAAAAGGGAAAAAGAAAAGACTTTGCGTGATTATAACATGAGGGATACCTATGGAAGGAGGTGGATGAATATTCTGTAGTGTTATACATCTCATCCTGTGATTTTTTTTTTTTCTTTTTTTAAAATACTTAAAAATTTTGAAGTATCATCTCATTCAGACTAGAGAAAATACAGAAGAGTACTATTTAGCTGTTCAGGTCATAAGAAACATAGGATATGACCCAAATCGCAGTGGAATTAACTTAAACACTGTCATTTTTTTAGTAAAACTTAATTCATGGTGTGCAACATAGCTCTTGGAGCTTAACACTTAAGGATATCCAACAAGAGGAAAGTAACCTGTTTTACAAGAAGAAAATGGAAAGAGTTCATTAAAAAAATATTCCCCAGACATTCTGAGTACTTAATACTGGATTCTACAATGGTGAAAATCTACACGTGAAAAATCTCCCATTCATTTCAACAGGAGGTAAAACATGAGCTGATTGCTGTATCAGTCATTTTGTAGGTTATGTAAATGTAGATTGCTCCATAAGTAGCAAACAGGGAAGTTTCATAGAAACCAGCTAATTCACAATCAGAATAAAATTATACTAATTCTGGGAATAGTCTTTTTTTACAATAATTACCTAATTTATAGGATTTCTGCTGAATACTTGGATATCTGGCAGCACAGAATAATTTAAGGTCCTTGTTATCCTTCTAACTTGCAAAATTGCTCAGTATAAAAAATGATCCTTTTAAACTGTTGCTATATACTTAAATTTTATAAAGGTATATTCCTCTGTTAGATCACCCAGAGTGAAAGGAACAGATTCAGAACATTTTCTGCCCCAGACTTCACCTACAATCCATTATTGGTGGCAAATTCTGACTGCATAAATAAAGGGCTCGATTTCTGTTGAAAAAAACATACTCGGTAACAGTGTGTGGGTATGTTTTATTTTGGAGGGATTTTTTTCCAATAGGAGTGCCTGAAAGTGTGACAACTGCAGCCTTGGACAAATTCAGAGCCAGACTGCAGAAAGTATTAAATATAGCCCATCAGATTCTGAGTTCTCATAGCTCATGTTTAAAATTGCATGTTGCCTGAGATTTTCCGCACATTTAAACGTTAAGTTTGGACTCTAGAGACTAATCTTACACTGGTACCCTCAAGACTAGGCTCTGAATGGCTAAAATAAAAGGTTTGGTTTTGTTAGGGTTTTTTGGGTTTTTTTGGTTGTTTTGTTTTGTTTTGTTTTGTTTTTTTCCCTTGAGCTAGGCACCTGCTTTAAACAATTGTCAGAGCTTCAGGATGTACGGACTTCAAAAGAGAAGTACAAGTGCTTAGCTTTGTGAGACAATTAATTCCTGTTCATTTACTGGAGTATCTAACACGGAATGCCTAATACTGTTGAAACCTGACTCTAGGGTTTTCCCCATTTATTAGTTTACACTTTAATTCTGTGTACTGAGATATATTCAACAGTCAGTTCAAGCTGTAATACATTTGAAGACTTTTACTGTCTGTTCTTCAGCAACAGTTGCAGCACATGGACCATGAGATGCAGATAATGAGCCTTATCAGCATTTCCCTGGAAGGCAATAAACCAACAAATATTCAGCTCATGCTGCATGCTAAATGTTCCTTCTAATGCCACATATTTATTGCCCTATTTTCTACTTGGTTTTGGATGAGTAAGGAGTTTTGCAAGCAAAAGAGATTCTGTGCAGAACTCTGGAGTTAATCCAAAGTCTATTCTAAGTCACTGGGCATCTTTTCCATCAATTCCACATGAACTGACGATTAACTGTTGTATAGCAATGCAGGGAAGGCACGGGAGCTAGCTACTACATTACAGCTGTTGAGTTACAAAGACCCCGACTATGTAAAATCAATTTCCAACCACAAAATACCTTTAAGAATGATGTCAAAGAAGTCTGAAGATGACATGGAAAGATGTTCAGAAAGGTTGTATGGTGACAAGGGAGTGGGCATTCTTCTCGGAGCATCCCGCAAACTGTAACTCTATACAGATGAAGAAACAGAACAGCACACTTCCAGCATTAACAGTGATGCAGATGCAGGCTTTGTTTCAAGAACTTGTACTGGTTTTGACATGCAAAGCCTAAATTCTTCCCCTTACCATAAAAGATTGGAGAGGGTGGCACATTTAACAGTTCAGTCAGTAATAAGATGGATTGGAATTATTTTTTTTTCTACTGTGTTTTATCTCCTCCAGAGCATAACTGTTAAGAAGATAGGTTCCTAAGTGACTTGTAATGTAGCTTGAAGTCTCTATTTCGAATTGAAATCTTATAATACTATCAGTTTCTGTACATGTACACTGGTGGGAACTCTTATGTGGCACTCAAAAAAGACCGTAGCAAAGGTAAAAGGGCCGTAACTTTTAAGCACTGAATATTTGCTTAGTCTTGGACAAGAATACTGGAATCTGTGGTGGATATTGCTTTACTTCAATAGAGCAGAATTTCACCCTAGAAACTTTGTCCTCTGTTAAGCACTCAGGCTTCTGCTTTTCAGTGTTGGTGTCTTGTGTCCTGCACCAAAAATTTAGCAAGAGATGTTGATACCCACTGAATAATCTGCTTATCTTTTAGCCCAGTAATGCATGTTTTGTGTAGTTTTGGTGTTGAATGTGCATACTAAGGGACAGAGGAAATGAGCTCTTTCTCTTTTAAGAAGTTGTTGAAGGTAATGGAATATAGTGGCAATACTCAGGCCTGTAGCATTCCTTTATCAGCAGAGGAAAAATTCCCCTGGCGTTGCTTCTGAGATACCTTTATCTGGCTTAGTGTGCTGTAAAATGTTGGAAATGAAGGCCTTGCTGCTAGGAGGAGTTTGGATTGGGGACAGGTGTAAGCAGCACGCTGGCAGCACCTGCATGCAACTGGGCTGCTCTAAATTATAGCAAATATAGTAGTCCCTAGAGCTGGGATGGGACCAAGCGTGGCAAGCGCTTGTACAATACTTTTTCTGTGAAAAGGGGATTTTCTGCCTTATGCAAGATAGGGCAAGGCTGGGAGCATCACCTGCTGTGTTTACAAGATGGTACAGCTTGTATTACTGCATTTAGTTTCTGGGGTATGAATGCTAGAGCCTGTGTGAGAGCAACTATAGATAATTACCTCTTGAAGAATGTTTTGTCCCTTAAGTTTCTGAGTCCGAAGCAAATACATGAGTTCTGTGTTCTCCTCGATTTTTAAATCGGTAGTGGTGATTTGACATGAATTTAGTACCTGCAAATGACAGTGAGACCTATGATTGCGAAAGAGTAAGAAAACCTAAGGCCACAGTAAACAGCCTGCTGCTGGTCCTCACCTGCAACTCAGGCTTTCCTCCCATTTGTAATAAGCAGTTAATTCCCTCAAGAATTTGGTCTTTGCGTAGTCTGAGAAACCTTCCAGTGTCGGTATTGATGTCAGTTTTTTGAGATTCCGTAACTAAGACAGTGTGGGCAAGAGCAGCACAGTGTAGCGGTGTTAAACCTGAACAGAACAGACCACAGAAAAGTCAAACAAATCCAGCGCTTGAACACCTCATTGGAGTAAACCATCCCACACTTGGCTAATTGTAAGGGTGTGCCTTATTAAGACTGGCGCTCTTCTGGATCTTTTAGTTTTAAACATGAAATTGAACATTTTTTGGCCCAGATAAAATCTGTAGTGTGAAGCTTTTGGAGTCTACACTAAGCAACAACGTGGTTAAGCTTTTCTTCTTACCATAATGGTCAGTCAGATTCACTTCCACAGACACGCCATGGTTTTTGCAATTTTTCAAAACCTGAAATAAAGAAGATTGAGCTAAGTCCTGATTTTTGGTAGTGCCAAAATAACCCTTCCTCCCCAACTCTATCTTGCTTTAACCACATCAGACCAAAGCTAATTTTCAGGTACAGAAAACTCTGGTATATTTCAAACAAAAGAACATGCATTTGTTGTCTTTCCTCTACCTTTGTACAACATAAATGACCAGCTTACCTCTAAAACTCTCAAATATCCATTCTCTGCGCACAGGTGGAGCGGAGTTTTCCCGGAATTGTCCTGTTCATTGACATTCGCTCCTAGGGATATTAGGTCACTCACCATCAGATGTTGGTTCTTTTCTGCAGCAAGATGTAATGCAGTCTAAGAAGAAAATAATGGAGAAACTCGTTGTGAAAGGCAAAAATAAGTTTAAAATAACAATGCTTGTTAGAGAATGAGGTGGGGAGTTGGGACTCTAGGTTCTGTTCCCAGTTGTGCTAATACTTGCTTTATGCAGATCACTTCCTCCCTGTTTCTGTTTTCCCCTCTTTGCAAGGACAGTAGTCACACCTTGTCCAAAAGGATGCTTGGTGCTTCACTGGGGTTTGAAAGACGTTTACATGTGATAGAAAATGACCCTGTTCTTGGCAAGTTAGCATCCTACCCGTTTCTCTGCATCCTTCTCATTGATCTTGTTTAGGGATGCAAATCTCTGTGCAAGTACGTAAGTCAGAGCTCTTCTTCCCTGAGCAACAGCCTTGTGCAGGAGCCTGGAACAGAACACAATTTTAAACAATCAGAAGATAAAGCAGTGGTTAACGGACTCTAA
>Ga0065711_1045895_pt1 | contig 13204 bp, 9 predicted proteins | sample Hoacrofraction12_FD_59098 | JGI IMG/M metagenome (GOLD analysis project Ga0065711, IMG submission 59098) | Hoatzin crop microbial communities from Cojedes, Venezuela - Epithelial fraction 12 v2 (version 2) | ecosystem: Host-associated > Birds > Digestive system > Esophagus > Crop | place... | reverse complement strand
AACAAGAGCAAGTGCAGGGTCCTGCACCTGGGGAGGAACAACCCCATGCACCAGTACAGGCTTGGGGCGGACCTGCTGGAGAGCAGCTCTGCGGAGAGGGACCTGGGAGTGCTGGTGGGCAACAAGTTGACCATGAGCCCGCAGTGTGCTCTGGCTGCCAAGAAGGCCAATGGTCTCCTGGGATGCATTAAGAAGAGTGTGGCCAGCAGGTCGAGGGAGGTTCTCCTTCCGCTCTGCTCTGCCTTAGTGAGGCCCCATCTGGAGTACTGCATCCAGTTCTAGGCTCCCCAGTTCAAGAAAGATGAGGAAGTACTGGAGAGAGTCCAGAGGAGGGCTACAAGGATTGTGAGGAGACTGGAGCACCTCTGCTATGAGGAAAGGCTGAGGGAGCTGGGCTTGTTCAGCCTGAAGAAGAGAAGGCTGAGAGGGGACCTTATAAATGTTTATAAATATCTCCAGGGTGGGTGTCAAGAGGATGGGGCCAAACTCTTTTCAGTTGTGCCCAGAGACAGCACAAGGGGCAATGGGCACAAACTGAAGCACAGGAAGTTCCGTCTGAACATGAGGAAGAACTTCTTCACTCTGAGGGTGACGGAGCCCTGGAACAGGTTGCCCAGGGAGGCAGGTGGATTCTCCTCTGGAGATATTTGAAACCTGCCTGGACAAGGTCCTGTGCAACCTGCTTTGGGTGACCCTGCTTTGGCAGGGGGGTTGGACTAGATGATCCCCAGAGGTCTCTTCCAACCCCTACCATTCTGTGATTCTGTGTGATCCTTCATGGTTCTGTGAGTTTGTTATTGCATAGAGATTTAGTCAGAGAATGCAAGTTAAGGAGTGTGGAAATGGAGGGTGAATGCTGCTCATTAGGGAGTAATGCAGTGCACTTGGAAAGCAACAGGAATAGGATTTTCCAATGACTTTCCTGCACCCTTAGCTGCCTTAGGAAGGAGTTTAAGAAGGACTGTGCTTCATGAACCACTGAGACTAGCATCAGCAGAACCCCACTTTTAAGCATGAAATTCTCAGCTCTGTTTTACTCCCTGTTCACAGGGACAGTCTTATCAGTAAGAGCAAAACACAATCTAAATTTTGATGTCAGTTGCTTTCTCTAAACAAAAGACTCTAAGAAACACAGCTGAAAACTGTGCTGAATTTTTGCTCCGCTCAGAAAAAATTAGATGCATGGATGGGTGCATTGATGGATGGATGCATGGGTAGACAGATGCACTAAACATTTCACCCCGTACTTGAAAGCTAATGGAAAACACATTTGGTGGCTTTGACAAATCAACAGAGCAGAGCAACTGAGTTTTATGTATCACAATCTTATTTCCTGTTTTTCTAGTGAGTTTTGGCTTGGAAAGCAAACAGACTTGTGCACAGATGAGTAATGTGTTTAGCTTTAGATTTGGCCAGAAAAGAAAATCCCAGAAGATCTTTTTACTTGGATGGAAATAATGTATGTTACTCTGATGTTACTCTCTGGAATTCAGTTCTGTTGCTGCTTTTATAGCTGATTGCAATGTGCTAATGTGATAGGGCCAAATCTCAAAAGACTTAGTGAAGTCAGTGGGAGTTTCGACTGAGTAAAATCTAAATCATATTTGAGGAAGGATGTCAGGACTTGGTTTGTCACAAGATTTTCACCGGCACCCTAAAACCTTTACACCCTGAAAAAAACTGAGAAGTATTTTGGAAGAGTCCTAAACACTCTGTAACTGAGACGGTTTCTGGAGCGCGGGCAGGCACTAAGGCAAACAGCTGTAGGACTGTTTTCCAGTAACCCCACTGAGTCACAGTGCAAGGGGCCCTGTGAGGACAGAGCAGAGGACGGTGTGTCAGAAATACAGTTGAAGCACGCACCACTGGTGTCAGGCGAGCTCTCAGCGTGAGCAGGGTAGCATGCAGAAGACAGTTGATGCCAGACCCATCCATCTTCTCATGCTGGCCCCTCTACATTACTTAGGAAAGAGGGATGATCTATAGAGCAGGAGTGGGAGTTCAGCATTTCAGAAGAAAGCATCAGCTTTCTTATCTCTTGAGCTGAGATTTCTGTTAATAAAAAGCAGAAACTCCTGCGTTAGGTTTTGTGGGTTTAATTATCATCCTGCTGGAGAAGGTATTGATCTGGTTGGACTAAGACTGCTGGGCCTGACTCTTACTTATACCAAGGCCCTTTCACAGTGTAAAGGCCCTGTTTGTCAGTATGAAGCCAAGCTCATGGTTTCATTGGATTATACAATGGTCTCTGTTGCTATTTGTTTGGTTTTTAAGTAGTTGCATTTTTCAACAGATTTCAGGCCTGTGTAGCCAGAAAATGTGAACTATATGCATTTAAAACCAGCATACCAACAAAAAGAACATTTACTATTTTTAAGCCCCCTATTTTTAAACTAATCTCGTGAATCATTAGGTTCTGTCTCTGGGGTTTTGAAGGGTTGCAGTTCACATCACTTCCCAGCTCCAGAGGGTGAGAACTGTTCAGTGTTCTCCTCTCCTTGAAATTTCCATTAAGTATATAGATTAGTGTATACGGCTATGACAGCTTTGTAATCAGAACTTCCTTTCTGGGGAGCCACAGATGTTTCTTGTATTACATATCATGAAATACTCACCTGAATATACAAATTCTAGCCTTTTTTAGGCATTAATCTGGTTTGGGTGTTAGCCAGTGGGGCATTTTTGAGGCTTTCTGTTTAGTCAGCAGTCTTCTACATTCTCTTCAGCCTTCCACAATATATATGCTTACACACGTACAGCACAGTTAAAAAACATAATTCAGGAATCCTAGTATGAATATTTTGAAGTATTGACACGAAGCCCTTGTATGCTTCTTACCAGTACATCTTCCTGAAGAACAACATTGGCTCACTGGCAGACACCAGTATATACACACACATTTTTCACATTGAGGAGAGTCAAACACTGGAACAGGTTTTCCAGAGATGCTGTGCAGTCTCCATCTTTGGAGGTTTTCAAGACTCATTTGGAAAAAGCCCTGAGTAACTTGGTCTGATCTCCTGGCTGACGCTGCATGGAGCAGGAGACTGAGCCGCAGACTTCCTGACATCCCTTCCAGTTCCAGTTATCATGTAAACCTGGGATTCTAGGACTATGCAGTGCATAGGCAGATAGATAGATTTTTTTTTTTCCAGTGGGTTTGGGGACTTTTCCTATCAAATATTAGATAATCTTCACACTGCTACAGTATAAGTCCTGGTTGTGTAAGCCAATTAACTCAGTACAATATCCTGTTTTTCCTAGAAGTTAGAGTGTTTGTGATAATTTTAGCTATTCAAACTAACACTGCATGGAGTGTAAATATTTTTACAAAATATGTTTAAAAATACACATTAAAATTGTTTTTTTTCCCTCCCTGAAATGCATAGGGAAAATATTTCAGTCTTTCCAGTTATCATAGCTGCAAGTTCACACTACATATGACTAGGGATCTTTTAGAGTAGAGGTGTACCTCTTCACACACACAAGGGTAAAAGCAGAGGATATAAGCCAGAGGGAGATAAATCCGAACAGACAAAATAATGATGAATGCAAGAGAGAAGAAGCAACATCTGGTGATAACTTTCCTCTGTTAAACAGTGTTCATTGCTGTCCTGAGAGTCTCTGTTGCCAGCTATAGACACTGACAGCATACAGCTCCCATTGATTCCCTTAAAGAAGACATTTCATGCCTCTTGTAACATTTTTGCTGTATTCCCCACTGCTCTCGGGTTCATCTTCCTTCCTTCTTTTGCTCCTTTCCATGGCCCTACCAGGACAGGATTTTTCTTCCCTCTCAGTTTACAGCTTCTCAGAGTTCACACCCTTTTCATCCTCTCTCAAGAGCTCTCTCAGTGACCCTTCCAGAAAAAATAAACTTTCAGATTGCACAGTGATTAGAGAGATTATCCACATTAACCATTCCCCTAGTGAGCATGAACATAACAAAAGCTCATTTAAGAAACTCCAGCACTCTGCTGTAGCTGGCAGAGGTATCGCCTACCTCCTGAAAAAGTGGCCCTTTAATTCCTCTGCGAGATTTAATCAACCGTTTGTGTCTGTCATCTCAGCAAGAAGCTCTTTTGCTTCCTGAGGTTTCTATGAGTTACAAAAGCTGCTGCTAAATCAACGGAAGAATTATGTTAGTTTCTAGTTTTCTTTAAATTTCCTATCTATCTACCCTGTGCTTAGCCTATTCTGCGATTCAACTAATAATTACAATCTCACACCTATTCTTCTAAGGTGAAAGAGCATTAGCTAAAATCTCTGAAAGCCAATAGAAATGTCTGCTGTTTGTTCAGAATATTTCTCCCTGATGTTCTTCCCACCTCCATCACCATAGGCATTAAAACGACATGGCATAAGACAGAAGCAGAAGAAAAGTTCATTTACTAGGAGATTTGACTCCAGTGCAGAGAACTGTGTAAGTCATATATCTTTTTACATAATCACCCCCTTTCTCCAACCAAGTATCCTTTTGTCTTATCAAATTATCTACAGGGCACCATTTGTTCACTAATTTGTTTCTAAGATAAATATTTTGACATTTTTCGTCCTTTCAGAAAACACAGGCAATGAAGAGTTTTCATTTTAGCCTAAAGAGTTTGCTGAGGATTTGGGAGATGTTTCTGAAGTTGGGAAAAAAATAGATTACAACTTTGATCATTTTGGCACGGCACCAAGAATTACAAATGCAAGAAACCGTGTGATTGCCCGTTACTGCTGTCTCCAAATGCAAGTGTCACACTGAAGTCTTCCCTCTGTGCTATTCGGTTCTTAAGCTTTTCTGTTAAGTGAGTGTGGTTCATTTGGCTTATGGTTGCTAACCATAACAGGTGCAATATCAACATGTATACAAGAAAACAGTCATCTACTGAGGACTCCAATGTGGAATATCCTTTAAAAATTAAAGAAAGCCAAAAAATGTCAATAACTCCCGTATCAGTCATGGTCAATATGGTAACGTATCAGGTAATATGTGAAATGAAGGAATTGTTATAAACTTACTGTTTCTGATAAGTGCACTAAATACAATACAAAATATTTATAACTACTTTTACTTTAAAAAAATTCTAGATACAGAAACACCTTTGTATAAGCAAATGTGTCTGCTCTCCATAACAGGAATTAGTTTCATTTTGATCAATGGGCTACATTTCCCTGATCTTATAGGTAGCAAATTTCACCTATAGTCAGCTTAAAACTGAGTCAGAGTGTACAGCAGCTTGGTACACAAATTCAGTTTTTTATTCAACATTTTGAATCTCAATTTAATGCCAGTTTTGTGTAGGTGTTACATTCCTGAAAAAGAAGTACAAAGTACTAAATTTTTTTTTCACATCCATGGCAAGCTTGTTTTCATTTGTAAATCTGTTACATGCAGATGAAAACAATCATTCTGCCTATAAAATCAATCCAACCGCTACTTTAAGAACCTACATTCAAGATTATTCTTTCACTTCTATATATAATTGACTTGTATCAAACAATACACTTTTCAGAGACACATTCCTTGAAGCAGAACCCTGGATCTAAGGATTCTGACCCTTTTATTTCATATTTGTAGTTTAATGATGTAATCATAACATATAGTATGAATAGTAGAATAGTATGTAATGTTTCAGTGAAATAAAATTATAAAATATAAATAATTGTATTATATAAATAACTACATGTATTATATAAATAACTACATTATAATTATAAAATTATAGCAGCCTGAGAAGGACACTCACACTGAATTAAGGTATCTAGCTTGTGAGCCCCTTGTTCATAGAGCGAGTGAGGCTCCTCTGCAGGCTAGCTCAGGGAACCTTGCTTAGAAGCTTATTTCTAATAATTACACAAAGACCTGAAACTTGAGGTATATGAAAACCATCATTAGGATCATTTTCAAGACAGTTTCCATAGAAAGAAAAGACCTGTGAAATTAAAGATGAGCTCTCTCACAGCTATCTTTGTGTATTTCACAGAGGATACAATTTCCTTCAAAATTTGCATTGCAAATTTTTATTTTAAAATAGTCCTTGGTAACTACTCTTTCTGGAATGCAAAAAAACATGCCTGCAATTAATTTGCACTTGTTTATTTAGATCTGCTCTTTTACTGTTTCAATTATTTGTCTTACCCAGGCCTTGTTGTTTACCATTCCAAGTTATGTCTTGAATACTTTCTCATTCGAGATTTCCCAGATGATTGTTGATGTGTCAAGGTAAGAAAAAAAATCAATTGTATGAAAAATGTACATTATGAATAACAGTACTGAGTATTTTCCTTGTTCACATAAAAGCATGCTCTCTGCTTTTATACTGGCAATCTAGTTACCCTAGTGCAAACTTGAATCACAGAAGATTTAGCTTTTGGAAAGACTTTGTGAGCTCTTTACCAAATGAATAATATTCCTAAGGCAGTAATGCTTTGTTCTCCCAGACTTTCAGATTCAGCTATTTTTGTCTTTAAATCCTTTTTTTAACAACTAGAAAAATATGTCCTTGCATTATAGGAAGTACTACCAGCAGCACAATTGATCTGATGAACACAGTCATGTAGATGCCAACGAAATACAACAAAAAATACCAAATTCCTTCCTGCACTTCTTGAACACAGTCAAAAAAAACCTTACACCTCAAGGTCTGATTTTATTTTGGCTGTGTATTACTGAAGAAACAAACGTCCATACATTCCAAAATTATCTTGAAGAAAGCGATGACCCTGATGGAATGCAGTAACTGCCCCAGCTGTATTTCAATATACACTGGACAATAAAACCACACACATGGGAAGGTTTACATCTCTTACGATTTCTGGTGGAATTATTTCTGTCTCTGCTTCTTGGAGAGATTCAGCTTATCTTTTAAGTACATTATCAAGTCAGAGAATGTATTTATTTACAGCTCTGTAAGTTTTTCAATGTACTGGGAAGAGGTTTAGTAACAGGAAAGAGGTTTAGTAACAGCTGCAAATGCCTTAGGCTTGTCTAAGGCAAACATCTTTATTTCAGATCTCCAGTATTCAGGACCCTTTCCAAAGTGTATAGCACTTAACAGCAAGCCCCACTTCAGACCAAGCCTTCATTGTGCAAAACACCAGGACAACCTAAATACCAGTGTAGAGGAATGTAGACTGTTTTGTTCAAACGGGATACACAGAACAAAAATCCGCTCTATGTATACTCGAGATATACTCCATATATAACAAAAGTCTCCATTCCAACACAGTCCCTATGTGAATGAGCCGAAGTTATTTGGCCTGTCTGTTCATTGATTTTCTACTTGAAAATACGAACAACATTGCTATCCTGCCTCCTGGGATATTATGAGAGCATATCCAGTAAATCATTTTAGGGGTGCTCCAATGTTATGGGTATAGAGTCAGATGTACTTTCCAGGTCTGACAGATCAAATTAATGTGCAAATGCAGAGGATGTGCAGTATCATTCCAGGATGTGATCCATCCAATTTATAGCAAGACATGATTGTTTCAGTTAGTAATAACAAGACAGCAAGATTAGATCATTATGTTGTTTGTTGCTGATAGCGACCCAAAGATTTTCACAGAATTTAATAAAGAAAACAAGATGTATGTGTTTTCAGGTGCAATGTTAAAAGGAACAAAAATAAATCTCTGAGTGGAGAGATGCAAGCAGATGGAAAAACTATTATGCAAATGGATGATTCATAGTTTTCCTAAGGAAATAATTTGACCTGAAAAATCTTAAACTGGAATATGGCCACAACACAGATGCATGCCAAAGGGCTGATCCTTACTTACTTTGTTGGAATGTTCTTTAAAATTGCACAAAGAACCCCATTATTTCGAGGTTTGTAAGATCCCAGTTCAGCTGACTTGCTCATTTGACTTACGTTATAGTGCCATCTACTGTGGTAATAGCCACAGAGAGTCCAGATACAAAATTGCCCCTCTCCTGAGCTTATTTTTCAACTATGTTCCACTGTAGCTGTAATCAAATCAAGCTATGAACTTAGAAGCACTCAAAATAGTATCAGATATGAATATAAATAGAAGGGACATCCAGAGTTGCAACAACATAGTTAGGAGCTGCTATTAGGAAACCAGACAGACCTATAAACTACAATGAAGACTTTCTGAGGGCATATAATTTGCTTCGGCGTTCAGGATGGCCAAAAAAGCCAGTCTTTAAATACTGAAATTAGAAGAAAATTTTCCTGCTGGTTTTCTGTTTCCTATCCCTGCCAGGTTTGGAGTTTTCACAGCTCCTTTTGAAACTTCTGAGAGTGCAGCTGCTGAATAGGGTACCCCGAGAGATGAACCATTCTGCTGCAAGAGGGATTTTTTCTGTACTCTGCTCTATTAAATGCACTCTCTGCTGACCTCAAACCCCTCCCTCCCCAAAAAGATGCCATAGAGTTGAATTTTGTGGCCATCTGCTAGAGCAGGAATGCTAAGTTCTATGTTTTCATACCTATCCTCTCCCAACTCTGGTGTGATAAGCATATGTAAAATATTACAGGACACTGACATTGAGATCTCAAAGACAGAACAGGGGCTGAAAACCTTGCCTTTTTGTAGATAACCACAACACACTGCAGGGACAGACGCTACCTAGAGGTGGTTCCCCTGATTCAAGCAATGTGCAGACAGACATAGAGTAGTCTCCAGAGAGCCTTCTGGTATCACGACTGAGATATAACCAGCTCTAAGGACAGGGACGGTCGACACATGGCCCACAGTTTTGCTTTTTGTTTTCATTGTACTGCTGCAGTCTGGACAGTCCTGCAGAGTAGTCAATGACATACAATCATCTTGTTTTTCTACATATTTGTTATACCAGAAGTAATTATGTTCCAGAGACCCTCTACACTGATGGAAATGTGCAGCTATATCACAAACCACTATGAAGAAAAAGGTGCCAGCACTGCTTCTGTATCAGGCTTTAGTTTTCTACATGCAAAGAAAGAAATCTTCACTCTGAAGAGTGTGAGCATTTGTAGTCTATGATTTCTGTTCGTACTCCAGACAACATCCACTAATTTACTGAACGTGTAGCTGAATAACATTTCATATCTTCCTCAAAATCTTTGCGTTGGCTTCAAGCTAAAGTCAGGAGGACTCACATCTAAAATGCACTTGGCTGCATGATCGAACATCAAATTCAATACAAGACTATATAGCTTTGTGTCTTAGTCTGATGGGGCTCTGTCCTTTTTGCTACGTACTTCCTGAAACCAGTCTGTCCTTTCTGCTGATTCCTCAGACTGTTTTGCAGCTGACGGTTGCACTGCAAAGACAGAGGAGATTTACAGCTGGCTAATGCGTTCTTTCCAGTGAACTGCCTTGTATGCCCTTCTCCTTTTTGCTGTATTGTGAACGATTCCCCTGTTGGAATTTTAACTGAGCAATGGCAAACAAACCTCAAAGAAACACATGGTATTGTAGTTCACTGAGAGGTCATCTCATAGAAAGACTGGCGCAAGTCAGATGTGTCCCAGATGGGGCTTCCTAAGGATTTAATTCCGTATCAGCTGGTTGAGTTTGACACTGGGCATTTTGGTAAGTCGGTGTGAAAACCTTTACTATTTGAAGGCACTCTTCCCTGAAAGTCCTTTGTTCAACACATTTCTAGCATGCATAGCTGAAAAAAAATGGCCATTTTTCACTGGGTATGGCACCAGAAATTCTGAAAAAAACCCCAATCATTTAAGAACTAAAACGCAGGCTCAGGTGCTAAACAAGGCCATAGTTTCACAGTTGTTTGGAACCGGCATAAACCAGAACTGCCACTGAAAGAGGTCACCCTGCCCTTCCCCGACCCTTGCGTGCGTGGCCCCTGCCACTCCCATCTGCTCACACAAAGGCTCATGTGGCCTCATGTCAGCTTTATTCTTTTTACCATGGTAATTTCAAGCCAGACCACTGCTCTGACCCAGTTCGCCATGGTCTACATGGGTTATGACTTTATTGCTAATTAAGAGAGTGCCAAGTGGTGCAAAGGGACTTGCAGCTACTCTCCTTATGGCTGGTCACCGCTGGAGAATGGCTGTTTTCTCTCCACAAAACACCTGGTCCTCAGTCTTTTACAGATCACACACAGTACCGTTGTGGCCCTGAGATGTAATTACTCTTTTGTGTGGTTTTTTTCAGTTCAAAGAGTCTGAAAGAACAGGATGGCCACGTTGCAGCTTACCAGGAGAGGATTTTTTATTGCATGAAGCAGTGTGTATGTCTTCTATGCTCTGTGATAATGTGGGCAGGGTGGGGGTTAGTGAGGACAGAGTAAATCTGGGAGACTGTGTAGCACAGAGGGACCCAGGATTAGCAAAGTCTCACCCATTCTGCCCATTCCGGGGAATCCTGGAGTGAACTGTGTCATGAACCTGCCCAGGCACAAAGAGGGGAGGTGCAGGCAGCAGAAGGAGGGGTTGCAGAAGGGCAGCTCCCTTTGCTCTGGTGGACACGTCCACTTCAAGTGCCTGGAGGACTTCAGCTGGTCTTGGAAGGACATCGTGAATCTCATAGCAATAACGTGTAATAAACTGATCTTAATGAAAGGGAATATAATTCCAAGGAGTTAAAAACTGCTGAGTTGGCTTTGGCATACATAAAGGATAGGTGAGCTCTGGCGGGCTTTAGCTCAGAAAAGAAATGTGTCAGGGCTCTGGTTTTCTGCTCAGGGCAGACCAGCTGAGACTCTACCAGGGACCAGCCTCTGTTCCTAAAAGTTGTTGCAGGTCATCTGTGTGAAATGATATGATGGGGATACTGAATGTTTACACACTGAAGTTTGGGGCAGAGAATATCGTTTGGAGTGTGTGCCAGTAGACAGCAACGTTAATGTCCTTGCTTAAAAAAAAACCCCGAGTTTATCTTCAGAGCCATTCATTTTTAGTTGCCATAGAAACAGACATTAGAGCCATGTTGAATCTGGCTGGCAAACCCCCATTTTCTGATCCTGCTTTTCTGACTTCTCTTGATTTTCTTTCTTTTTTTTCCTTTCATGTCTGTTTTTTATTTCAATGCAATATGTCTGACAGAAACTTAACTTCTTCTACCTGAAACTCGGATATGAATTTTTTATTTTTGTCCATTAAATCCTCCATTGCTCCTCATATATATGTGCTCAGTTCATACTAAAAATATATATTTCCAGTTAGAAACAAACAAACACAAGGAATAAAGACACACACATAAACCAAAATTACAGCTATAGATACTTTTCCTTTACTTTTCTGTTGCAATAAAGTGAGTATCAATTTAATGTTGGGATGATACCTCCCTTCTAATGACTCTAATATAGATTCTCATCTGTTCTCCTAGTTTGCTCATCTTCAGTCATCCCAGATGGGTTACAAACACAAAACAGGAGTTTGTATCTACTTACTTTCATGTTAAATTAGTCTAATTACATGGTTTTTGTGATTGTTTTCATTGATTGAGGTATTTGTCCAATATTTCTGAAATTTGTTATTTCTTTTTTTCTGCTTTAGTGATGATATCTGACAACCTCAGACCTGCACGAAGAGAAAATCAGTATTTTTAAAAATGTCCACTCATTCTGAGTAGCTCAAATACGTAAAGGTGCTAAATTCCACCAGCCTTTACCGAGTTCTGCTAATACTGCAGTGGCTGGCACTCTAGATGTCAGATTCTCACAAATTCAATCGGTGCTTTTGGAAATTTGAGACCAAATGTCTCCTTTTGATTAAAATAAATATCATGGTATACATACCTAACTTACAGAGAGAGAGTTAATGAAAATAACATTTGTAAACTATATAATAAACTCAGATTTGAAGTGTTGGGAAAATGCAAAATAATTACGAGTGTGTATTTTCTGTAACACAAAATGAAGTTGGGCTAAAACTAATTCAGAATGAGACCTTACAGACCAGAAGTTAACTATTACACAGGAAAATTATTCATTCCTAAAATACCCTTAAAATTCCTAAAGAATAACCTTCTTGAGAATAAGGAATATTTCTCTGCCATTAAGCTGTTAACCGCAAAAGCATGCTGTATTTAGACACAGGAAAACAGTGCTGAAGCACTCCTCGAGAATGGCCTTGAAAGCCACAGCTTTGCTGTATTACAGGTGTTCCGTCTGATGGTGTCAGCTCGCCAGTGCACACAGCTTTCCTGAATTCATATTCTGCTTATTTGCTTCCCTTTGCTGCCTTTAAATCTAAACCTTTGTCCTGTAACAACCGTAATCAATGCACACACGATTGTGATTTACGGTATGGGCAGCAGTTGACGGCTCCTCCTCTGGGGTGAGTCCCCTCCACCCTGAATGGCAGGGCAGCAAGAAACTGCTGTGGGACTTACAGTGGTGATTTATTCTGCAGCAGCCTCAAGACAAAACCCCCTGACTGTCTGTGTAGCTTCATTCCCCGGGCACGCTCAGGGGACGTTGGAAGGAAAACCTCGGCACTGCTGTTCTTCTCAGCTGTCTCTGAGGGCAGGATGGCCCCCAGGAGAGCTGCAGATGAGAGCCATCCCTGTTCCCCATTGCCCTTCTGCAAAGGTGCCTGGGGAAGCCCGTCCCACTGCACCTGCCTGCCGTACCCCAGCACAGCCACTCCTCAAAATCTTGGTGGTACAAGTGGGACACCCAGCCCTCCTGCTGCGAACTCAGCAGTGGCATAGAGGTTGGGACCTGCTGTGGCACAGAAAACGCCATCCCGGCAGCAGGAGCGATGAGCTCCAGGAGGGTACAGGCATAGGCACAGTCCCTCTGACCATCGCTGACCGCTCACGCGGACATCGCTCAGCAGAGCTATGGAGACATGGACGAGGACCAGCGTGAGACACAATGGCACGGTGTTTCAGTAAGATGCATTGCATTCCAGTTCCAGATTACTTCTGCTTATTTATAACACAGTAATGACAGATATTGCCACTCCTGAAATTGGGAAGTGTGCAAGTTTCAAAAAATCAAACCTGAACATTATGGAGGAGGCTTCTGTTTTCTGAAAGTGTATCTCTAAAGAGCTGAGCTTGAAATGAGGAAGAACTTCTTCACTCTGAGGGTGACGGAGCACTGGAACAGGCTGCCCAGGGAGGTTGTGGAGTCTCCTTCTCTGGAGATATTCAAGACTCTCCTGGACAAGGTCCTCTGCAGCCTGCTGTAGGTGACCCTGCTTCGGCAGGGGGGTTGGACTAGATGACCCACAGAGGTCCCTTCCAACCCCAAACATTCTGTGATTCTGTGATTCTGTGAAAGAGA
>Ga0065711_1045893_pt1 | contig 13205 bp, 13 predicted proteins | sample Hoacrofraction12_FD_59098 | JGI IMG/M metagenome (GOLD analysis project Ga0065711, IMG submission 59098) | Hoatzin crop microbial communities from Cojedes, Venezuela - Epithelial fraction 12 v2 (version 2) | ecosystem: Host-associated > Birds > Digestive system > Esophagus > Crop | place... | reverse complement strand
AGACCCGCCTGGACAAGGTCCTGTGCAGCCTGCTGTAGATGACCCTGCTTCGGCAGGAGGGTTGGACTAGATGACCCACAGAGGTCCCTTCCAACCCCTACCATTCTGTGATTACGTGAAAGAAACAACTCTGCAGATACCAAGGCCAGTGAAGAAGGAGGGGGGAGGAGGTGCTTGAGATGCCAGAGCAGAGACTCTTCCCTTGCAGCTCATGGTGAGGACCATGGTGGGGCAGGTTGTCCCCCTGCAGCCCATGGAGGTCCACAGTGGAGCAGATATCCACCTGTAGCCTGTGAAAGGGACCCCACGGCAGAGCAGGTGGATGCCTGAAGGAAGCTGTGACCCTGTGGGGAGCCCGCGCTGGAGCAGGCTCCTGCCAGGACCTGCGGACCCGTGGAGAGAGGAGCCCACGCCGGAGGAGGTTTGCTGGCAGGGCTTGTGACCCCATGGTGGACCCACGCTGGAGCAGCCTGTTCCTGAAGGACTGCACCCTGTGGGAAGGACCCACGCTGGGGCAGTTTGTGAAGAACTGCAGCCCGTGGGAAGGACTCATGTTGGAGAAATTTGTGGAGAACTATCTCCCATGAGAGAGACCTCATGCTGGAGCAGGGGCAGAGTGTGAGGAGTCCTCCCTGAGGGACAAGGAGCAGCAGAGACAACATGTGATGGACTGACCGCAACCCCCATTCCTTGTCCCCCTGCGCAGCTAGGGGTGGGGGGGGTGGGTGGGAGGAGGAGGAGGGAGAGAAGCTGGAGTGGAGCCTGGGAAGAATGGAAGGGTGGGGGGAAGGTGTTTTAAGATCTGGGTTTATTTCTCACCATCCTGCTCTGATTTGATTGGTGATAAATTAAATTTCCTTTTCTCCCCAAGTTCAGTCTGTTTTGTCCGTGACGATAATTGGCGAGTGATCTCTCCCTGTCCTTGTCTCAACCCTCGAGCCTTTCACCATATTTCCTCTCCCCTGTCCAGCTGAAGAGGAGGAGTAATGGAGCGCTTTTGGTGCGCACCTGGCATTTATCCAGGCCAAACCAAAACACCAGGGAAGGAATAAGGTGTGTAAAAAAGGGCACGACCAACAATAACAGACATCGAAAAAATTCTGCGTAATAGTTAACAGGTAAGTATAGAAAGGAGATAACTTAGAAAGGACAACAATATAAAATAGTTAAAACAGTCTGGAGAAGGCAGCTAGGGAATAACATGTAAACAGAGGGAAGTGAGCAAAAAGAAAAATGAAAGATTCCATGAGCATGGTGGAAGAATAGAAGAAAATATTTCTTCCAAAACATACTAGAGCTATAAAATTCGTCACATTCTGGCCACTTTTTTTCTCTTAAGGACTTTTAAAAGCTTGATTTTTTCAGTGCAAACTCAAATATGAGACCTCTGGCTTGACAAGTGTTCAGAGCATGACAGTTCACCAATTCAGCATCACAAGCAGACATCAACTCATTGTTTCAGCCTTCTCTTTACAGTAGCTCCATGTTCAACAGAATCAAGTACTAGATTTCATTTCTTACCTTCCTTTCCTTCAGGATAACTGGAAAAACATTAACATAACAGTATATGGAACTATTTTCTGCATAAACCACGTGTAAAGCTCTACAACAGGAAACAGCTATAGGATGGGATTTATGCAAGCAGGAATCAACTTTCAGCAGCTGGCCCTCAATTGCACAATTGCCTAAAACTCAGGAATGTGTTGGAGATTAATTGTTTTCAAATGAAATACAAGATTTTCTTAACTAATTAATCTTTCTCCAGAAGCTAACTTCTGTTGAAAGAGGGAGAAGTAGAGATCTTGGCTTATAATAACAGGATTATGAGCACATCTCTATCTCGGTGAATTGACATAAAAGAACAGATTAGACTAGGTTAATTTCCTTAGTGAAACAGAAAAGTACATTGTTGAGCAAATGAAGGAAAATGTAGACTTAAATCCAATTCTGTAAGAAGGATCCAATAAAGGGTAATGTTTAGTTAGCAGAGTATTTTGCTAAAAAATAATAAATCTTAAAAAGTCAACACCTAGAAAAAGCTGATGCAGTTAGAGAAACCTGGCAAATAACAATGGGAAAAATAGCAGGGAAAAGCACACAAGTCAGATCCACACCTCCGGGTTACGTGATCTGAAAAATCAGTGACAGAAGTTTGCCTTCTCTCTTGAACAGAATAATCAGTCATTAATTTTTCTGGAACATTAGAGAAAGTTATGGATGAAAGTCAGGACAATCAACATGAAAGGCAGAAAAGCAAGTAAGTTGCATGACTAAAAAGGACTATTTTATGCAGTCTTGCTCTTTGAACTCTTTTTTAAACCTTCAGCCAGTTTCACAATGCTGTACACCACTCTGAATGGAGCAACCTCAACAGTTTTTAAGAATGAAAGACAGCTTCTAAGTTTTATTGCACATTACATAAGGCTGCAATGTCAACTAGAGGACAGCCTATGCCAAAGTCAGCAGCACAGCATTTTTTAGTCGATTTGGTTACTTAGTATCTATGCTAACAGAAAGTTCCAGTAAGTTACAGATTGACCTTATATATTTGAAAACCTTGGCCTTAACTTTGCATCCTATTCTGTCCTTGGCACCTCTGCTAAGAAGTTGCCAATACAGTGATGTTTCTGTGATAGAGACCCAGGATCTGGACTGCAAAAAGTGACATCTTTTCACAGTGACAGAGGTGGTCTTTTTTCAGTCCTACATTTAATTGGCACTAGGATTAGAAAATGAGTGATTAAGACAGACAAAATATTGCATATCCTAAAAGACTTGCATATCTATTCTTCAAGAGTCTGCAGGCCACTATCTTTGCTAAGGAAAACAAGCAGAGAGGTCTCATTTAAAAGCAGAGAATACAAGATTGCATATTGGGTAAAGAAGAGGCAATCTTATCAATCTAATAGCTAGATTTGGAAGCACATGTACTTGAAGAATAAAATTATTTCTGTACAGCACAAGAATTAGAAAAGTCCAAACTCTTTTCTAAACATAGTTATTAGTAAAGTTTGCTTCTCTCACCTGCAGATCAGACAGCATGCTCAACAAACTCCGCAGCAAACTTCTGTCCACAGCTTCACCATTTCGCTCTCGTTCGATCAGCAGGAGGATTCCATCAATAGTCTTATTTTGAACTTGCTTGTCACTAATAACGTGATTTCTAAATAACTCTAGCCCCATATCCCTGTGTGAATATTAAAAATTAATAAATCACACTGTTCATTCTTCTCAAAATCCTGCATCTCGGTTTGAGAAAAGTAAATACATATGAAATACATATAGTGTATATATATTACACAGAAAGAGAATATATTAATGGTGTGCATATTCTTTTTGACACTGTTCACTAAGAAAACTGTGACAAGAATTATCTAAAAAACAGCAGGCCACACACTACCAAATACACACATTTCAGCTGAGACCTGTAACAAGCCTGTCCATATTTCACAAAACAGACTATAACGTTCTCCATTTAATAAAAAAATTACTATTATGAAAATACAAAATCTGAACATATACTTTAACATAAGGTTCCCTGGATCAGTCAATCTATGTGCATTTTATAAGTTTTGTTCAAATGCATGAATTGTTTGTATGTTTAGGACCTTGTGATCACCTGTATCAGATTCTCATTTCATTCTAAGAGGATGAGGAATGGCACCTCCATGCCATAAAGCAGCCAATTATTAAACATTGTCTTGGCCAAGGAAAACAGAGGTATCTCAGAGAAAACTTGTTACCTCATACTTCTTCACATGCATCAGGATTTCAATAAAGGGAATTTTCCCAGTATGAGGAAAAAAGACACAAAGTATGAACCGGCCTTTTCAACAATGTTTAGTAAAAGAAAGCCTAACAGAAAGAGTTGGAGGAAAATTACTGCAGAGGTCTGGAAGGAAATGGTCCACAGGATGGGCAAGGGGCAGGAGAAGGATGCCAGTTTCCTCAGACAGCCTGAGGAACTCCTGAGAGTGCAGAAGCCACCCAGGCAGGGAAAATGCGTGCTCTTACTTCAGTACTTTGTCTACATTTTTTTTTTGCTTTAGTTGGAGTAACAAAAATAGAATTTTCAGCAAAGCCACGCTTTATTTGCTTGGGCAGTGATATAAAGTGCCCCTCAGTAGGGATGCTTAAAAACAGAACGCCCAAAGATGTGACTGTGGTGTGCTGAAAGTACAGCATCATCACCTCAGTGCCGTGAGCCACTCTCAAGAGGCCAGTGCTGGAAAGACGATCTACACCTTGTCAGTGTACCTGACTTATTTAAAAGAAACAGAGCAAGAAGCCGAATGTCGAATTTTGTCAAAACCAGAGCACCTAAAGCAACGCTGGGCAAGTGGCAAGGCACAGAGGCAGCAGCCCGAGGAGGTTCTCCACGCAGCCAGCCTCACCCAGATCGTGACAACTACAGCTATATATATGCCTTGACTTTTAAGCATATGTTCACAGACCTTTTTCTTCTTTTACACTCTACATTACAACGAATATTCCTGGGGAAGGAGGAAATGACACATGCATGCACTGACACATATATTTCCATGAACTAACACAAAATTTGAGACCCCTATTACGCAGACCAAATATTATGTGAAAAATTCATTTTTAACCTTTGCCAATATAATAGCATGCTCAAACTCTGAAGATTCGAGGAATACTTACATGGATACCTACCATATAGAAGGAAGCATTGAATTCTGAAGTACATATGTACGATCCAAAAATAAGAAAATGCTTCTGATCATGATCTGAAAATACATTAAGAAAATGGTTTTGTCTTCACCATCACATGGTATTTGGAATTATAAAACAACTTCTGAAAAACTACATCCCATAGACATGCACATTAATTAGTGATGTATGTATTTTCAACTTCTATGGCAACTCATACACCCAGTGGTATGTAATTTATTGATGTTAATACTACTACTAAGCAGTATTGTCAAGTACATCCAAGACAGTTTTCAAATTCATAACCATCAACTAAATAGTTTTATTAGCCTGTTAATAGTTTTACTGCTACCAAGATACATACATTCAAGCAGTACCACCAAGACATCCAGTAAACACCCTGAAATAGCATGCTGCCATAGTTTTTGCTTTTTTAAAAAAAAAAATAAGCTTTAAGCAGAAACAGTAATAAGCTGTGCAACAGATCTTTTCATAATAAAAGTTAGCTGCCAAAAATCATAGGAAACCACAGATACACCAATTCTAACATTGGAAAGAAGGTATAAAAATACATTCTCTTTTTTAAAAATTAAAAAAGTGGGAGAAGGAGGTGTTTTTTAGCTCTTTTACACTCAAAATCCATTTTTAACTTTGCTCATAAAAAGGCTGCCCAGCTTTCAGTTTAGCATTAGTAACTCAGGATGTCAGTAACAAACTCATCCCCAGGCCAGCTACAGAGATTTCTATTCCCACCTAGTCCTCTGCTAGAAGATTTCATTGCTTCTACAGCAATTCTCAAGCTGGCATAGTTGCTGGCCAAGCATATTAAAGCAAAACAGCAGTGAGGCTGATTTTTTTCTTAAATACCACAAATGCTAACGCAGCACACAGGCAAGAAAGCCACTTGCTACAGGTTGTTGCTTTGAGGAGTAAAAAAACCAAACTCTCAGAAGTAATTGAACAGAGTTCATCATGAAAGTCTTTTCATAAAAATATAGGTCCAGTTTAACTCCATTTTCAAGGCAATAAAACTTCAACTCTATTTTCATCAGACTGTTGAATTTGCTTTGAACAGTTTCCATAACGCTTTCAATTTTTATTTTGGATAAAAATCACGTACCTCTGCCCATCCCCCACAGGGGAGGGGAGAGAGGTAGATTTGAGGAATTAAAATAGAAATGCAACCATTTGGGACATCTGTAGCCAAAGCGAAGTGACGCTGCAATGAAAACTCATTGTAAAATCCTGGTTTAGAATTATAATGATGCATTCTTAAAGGGACATTCCCAATTCACACAGTGTTTTTGAGAGAGGATTTTTTTCTGTAATGTAGTTCATTATGGAGGTAGAAGGCAAGAAGGGCAGAAAGAAAGAGACACCGAATTTCAGTTCTTTAATCTTCCTGTTTCTTAGCCCTACAGAAAGGATAATCATCTCTGCCTTGACAAAACAACAATAAAAAACAACTCAAATTAACCTAGCTCTTGCAGCTACCTAAAGGCAAACACTGTGGATTCTGCAATTACTTCAAATCACAAACAGCAATTTCAGCATAGCCTGTTTTTTCTTTCCACCCATAGAAAACAGGTGTCAATATATTTCCCGAGTGATATTCCAACTTGATATGAAACCTATGAAAGTCACAGTTAACATGACAGAATATAAACTTTCAACAACAAAACTGCCCCCAGCTAGCAAAGGGGAAAGTGAAGGGCAATGCTGAAACTTGGAGGAGGTGCAATGCAGTCCCAAGTCAAAACCACGACAAACTCCTTTTTGCCAGATTTCACACCTCAAGGATATGTATTCTGAACAAACATTTAACTTACCATTTGTCTGCAATGATCTTGCCAGCATTTATTTATCTTCTTTAGAAACAAAAGACTATCCAGAGAATCTGTACAGCACCTATTAAGGAAAACTAGCTTGCTGGTATCTTTTGAGGCCAGATTCTGGAGATGACGTTTGCCAGCCATTAAGCAAAGATGCTCCATGGATATTCTGATGTCACTGTGACTGCCCAGGGATAAACCGTTAACTGCAGAGCTCCTGCCCAGCAGAGGGACTAGCAGTTCTCCAAAAGGCCTCCCTATGTTTTCAAGGAATAACATTCCCTGCTCTTCAGTAATACCATCTAGTGGCTGTACTGTATAACTTTGATACAGATTTAAACAAGAAATCCTACCAGTGTCAAAAACAACCTTGTCACCAACTGATGTGAAAGGAATAGAAAGGTTTATTTTGTTTGTTTAATGAGTTCACACTGTGCACAACAGGAGTGACCCTAATCTCTCAAAAGCAGTTACAGTTCTAAATAATCCTCAACAAATCCAAATATCGGTCTTTTCATGACATCTCCAGGTCTCCCTATGTAAACTATAGTTTTCTTCATTACACAACAGATCCAACTGTTATTTACGAATAACACAATTCTCACATGTCATACGAGTAAATCCAAACGTGGCTTTACCTTCCTCTCCTGCACAGTATCATCTCCAACTCTCTCTGGACAAATCTGATTAATCTGATCTCATGTCCTTGGGATATAAAGTGGTATACCTGTAAACTATAAAATTCTCAACTCTCCAAACCACCAGCTCTATCAGAGGGCAGGGAGAAAGCCAAGTTTTAAAACACCAGTTTTAAAATATCTTTTCAGAAGATCATCTAAAAAGGCAGGGATACAAAAAATGTTTGACTGTACACTGCTTTAAAGTAGACTTTAACATTTGGTTCTCAGAGATCAGTTCTGTTTGAGAGACCACTGTACTGACTAATGTACTTTTTAGTCAGATGTGATTTTAAATGCATCAAAGTAAACGTAATGAAGAAATCAGCTGCCATATAAGAGGCAAATTCACAGTGTTCATTTATGTACCTAAGTTTCTTACATGGTATGTAGAAGACAGACTCCTTAACTGGGACTCAAAAAATGCCCCCAAAACACACAACCCAAAACCATCCTGGGACTTAGCTAAGTAACTGTATTTATGCATGTAGACACCTACCCAGGGAATGCACTGAACTGACAAACTGAGAGTCACAATCCAAATCACATTCAAGGCACTCACCTGGAAAGAAGGTTCTTTCTGGGCCCCAGTCCCTTGTTTCTATTTTAACCCACCTTTTTCTGCTAATAAAAATACATACAGAGACCTGGGACACTGCTAGCACCCGAAGTACTGTAGTATCTGTTCAGTATGGCACTCTCCAGCACCTGCTGGCTAAGGCACTCTCCAGGAACACAGGGACAGTCAGGTGAGCATAAACTCTATTTATCCTACTGCCTGAGCAAGTGCAACCTGCATGCTACTGCACAAAAGACAACTGTCATGTAAAGCACAGTCTCAGCATGCAAAGCACAACAGGATTCAGAAAAGAGGGCTGAGAACTGAATATGATTGAGAATTCTATTGCTGAAAATTACTGTGGTGATTTTAACCTACTGGTACTGTAAGCATCTCCACTACTCACCTGACATAAAAATCCATACCTGCTGTTAAATCTCATAGTGCTATTGAAATTTTCCAGATTAGGTGTAAAATTTGCATTCCTATTAAAACAATAAATAAACTGCTATTAGCATGTTACTTATCAGTACACAAAAATCATTCACCCAGATGACTGAAGTTGCTTCTGCCTGATATGAAAATATGTAAGTACTACTGGTATAATTTTTGCAAAGCATTGTTCCTTAAAGTAACGATTTAAACTAACCATTCTAACCACTTCTGTGCACGAGAAAAGGATATTCTCTGAACTGAAGGATTTGTGCTTTCACATGATCTTCACAGACTTGTCGCAGTTGTTTGTACAGTGTAGCAGAAACTTTGTAAGAACAAAGATTTTCGACAGCCTAGAAACCAAAAAAAGATTATGAATGAGACAAAAAACCAAACAGGACTCAAATTTTTGTGCCTGGGGATTCAAGGCTAACAACAAAGGTATCAGCATTATCTGTCCAAGCTGTGCACAAAAACAAAACCTCAAAATTAAATTACCCAAACTATGTAGAAAAATTAAGACTTCATGATTCTTTTTAAATTTTGTTCCCCTCTTATACTGCTAGATTTTGTGTACCAACAATGTCCACCATCACCCTCTGGGTCATATTTCAGATGTGCTGTTACCAGAATTTCCCTCCCCAAATACTGCTCTTCCTGTAAGCCCAACTTATGCATCCTCCAAGGCATGCACACACGCACTTCTTTGGGGGAACACTATCATACCAAATATTTTAATTTCTTAATAACTTTAAGGTAGACAAATCAACCACTCTAAATGGTAAATGAATACAGCTGTTTTCCTGTCATTTTATTAACTTATTTCTTTTTGAACATTTCCACTGATTCACATACTCACGCTAAGGTAAAATGAGGAGAAAAAAATAATAGAAAAAACCCAACAAAACCCCCACATTAACCGTTAAAGACTTGAATTGATTTATTAGGACCTCATGGGATTTAGTTGAGTATCTATCCATAGTTGACCAAGAAGAACGATTCTGCCCAAAACTAGATGTTCTTGGGGTCACTACATTAATGTAAATCGAGTTGTTACGCAGCTGACCTAGGCTACGCTGAGACAGCTCTGGCCACATCTAGAATACTGCTGTTCAGCTATTCAGTAATTACATTGCCTTACACTGACATTTTTTCCTCACAAGAAACTCAATGAGAATGCCAAAGAGAAAACGTAGCCCTACTTGATACTGTTGCCTATATTTAGACTTTGTTCCAGGCACACTTTATTTTAACTTGTGTGCTGTATTTCAATAAATTATTTTATTAATAGACCACAGCATCTGAAATGAATCACAATGAAGACATCCAAATGTTCTGTGAGAACTGTAAAGTTTACATTAAGGATTTTTGGCCATTCAGCGCTTCATACAAAATTATCCAAAGGAGTTGGACATGGGTTTCAGAACTAAAAACCCAGCTGTCTCTTCCTTTAACTTCACCTCAACTGTTTTCAAGCTATAAGTTGATACTGCAGAGAACGCTGCCTAAGATTTAAAGAACTATTGCACCCAGGCAACCAAAACTGACTCAAGAATATTTTCCTTTGCTCCTTACAGTGTCCAATTTTATTGACAAATTTTCTGATAGCAGCAATGAACTTGGACAAAGTTTCAGTATTTTCCCAGTGCTTGGCCTTTACTCAGTTTTCCCCAAATTTTAGCTTTTTTTGATGTGTCTCATTTCTTTGTAATATTAAACATTATGGTGCCTAATGCCAGCGTGTAACTCTTTGTCAAAGCATTAGTAAATGTTCTTCACTCTCTTTCAGTTTAAGACCACCCAAACACATGGGCTAGCAAGTGTGTGGGCTGAGAGGGGAGGGGAAAAGCAGGGCTGCTTCTTTGGGCAATGGTGCTGGCTTAAAGTGTATTTCAAACGGCAGTCGTATCACCTCAGTACTGCCTCTACTACCTGTTTCTGCTTTTCTTGATTGGGGGAGGGGGGCATAAAATCCAGTAATTTTCTCCTTCTTCACCTTTTGTTTCAGAGTTTTTGCTGCCTCTCTGAAGAAATTTGATTTGACTTTTATTTGTCTTGCACACAATTAGTCTGGGAAAAAGCTACAGTAATTATCACATCTACAAGGATACAAGACAGACAACACTTTTAGACTCCACATCTACACAAATCTAGTAGAATTTCTGTTTCAAATCAACCTTTTAATAGTTTGTTTTGAGTAGAGTCTTCTGTTTTAACATTTAGCATGCAAATTCTTGCTACTTCTTGTATTATTACCTGTATATGTTCTAACATCCTGAAGAGTTTGTCTTCTAAAACAAAATGAACCTGTTTCTCAGAGATCTCTCCATGGGGTAACTTCTGTTTAAATGCACATCAACTATGGTTTCATCAATTTCCAAACAATATTAAAGAAAGCAAACAAACAAAACTATCACACAGTGCCTACGCTATGTTTTCATTTGGTCTTAAAACAGGTAAGTAAAATGACATCTGCAACAAACAGTATTCACACCTAATCATTCTGCAGATAGTTTGTTGCATTCCCTAAGCCATAGCCCTCCCCTCTTGATCTATCTAAATAAAAGTCTTCTTAGGACACTCATGATTTTTTTTCCTTCACTACCACACCGCCCTACTCTGTTCTCCACAAGGGCAGTGCTGCCCCATTTCGTGTTATTTAGGACTTTGCTGCAAAGGGAATTTTCTTTTTCCATTATTTTTATCACTCAGTCCACACTCGGCAATTCTTTGCACTGCCCCACTTTATCCCATCAAGTATAAGCTGCTTCTATCAAAATCTGTGCAATCTACCACCAATCCCAGACATCATTTCTATTTTAGTCACAAAAAATTGGCTGCCACCCTCCCACTGCTCACTGACTATGTCTCTGCCAAGCACCTTCATGCCTGACCCCATACTGCCTGTAATGCCTGGAAAGGAGTATCCTTCAGGCTTCCCACAAGGACTTATCATTGTTCTTCAGGTTTTTTTCCTCAGCCACCGTGCCAAATTCAATAAATAAATCAGAAAGTTCAAAGGCAGGCTGGTACACCAGCCCGCTCACCTCACTGAACTCTCACAGGCCTCTCACTTCCTCCCATAATGTCAAACAAAGACGTCAAAAAGAAAAAAGCCCTGATAGTAAGAATCGATGCACACAGAGAAATTTCCCCCTGTGGATGACTCAGTGCTCACCAACAGGCAGCTAAAACGATCTGTAAGTACAGATCAGGTTTCCAATGGATGCTGAACTTCATCTTTTATTCCTTTGGCAGGAGAGTAAGTACCTATCTACGCACAGGCACACTGACAACCACCACCCACCGGGCAGGAATCTTGCTGATTTGCATCGCTGCCTTACAGATTATTGGACTGGTCTTGCGCAGTTCTTACAAATAAGCAGGCAAACAGAAAAAGCAAGAAGTGCAGTTCTCCCTTCACAGTTTATCTTAAATCTCTCTCCTCCTCTTCTGCCAAAACTCCAGTCTGTACCCCGGTGATTTCATAGCCATGTTCCTATAATCTCATATCTGAGCCTCTAAAAACAAGTTAGGTAACGCTCAAAGCATCTGCAGGGTTTTTTTTTAGCTAGGCATGAAAAAGCAGGATTTTTCAAAAGCTGAGTTTAAAACCATAAAATGTTTTATGTAATTCAAACTCTGCAAACCTGCAAGTATTAATAGATTAATATATTGCAGTCAAGTTACCTATTTTAAAGGCAATAAATTATATTAAATGAATACGCACTTACATAATCAGCCATTTTAGACCCATATACTATACACCCTAACTAATCACAGAGACAAGTCTAGTCAGCTTTCTAATTCATCCTGCTTTTCTTCAGCACAGACCCAGTATAGGCTGCTGGCTTTCTCCTCCCTCACAGTCTGCACTTTGCAGACAACACTTAGAAAATTTTAGCTGAGCATAATAATGTCTTAAGTCCTGATCTGACAACACGATCCACATCTGCAGATCAAACACCTGCACCCACAGAGAACTCCTAACTCGCTTAAGCTATGTAGCGCACCAGTAATTTTTTTTAACATAACAACTCCACAAAATTACTGCTTCGGTTAAATACCTCAAAGCACATACATTAAAATACATAGAACTAAACCATATATAAGTGGAGAAAGTAGAAAGGAAGAAATGGCTCACGAGCATTTCTCTTTTACCTCCCCTAGCCCCTGCTCCAGTAATCCAGATGTTCCAGAGATACTTTTTCATCATTCAAATAAAAAAAATCAAGATCCTGATTGTTACGAAAATGTAACAGTAATCTGAACCACAGGTGAACTGATAGTTTGCTGCCTGCTCAACCAAGATTCTTTCTTAATTCCCCAAAGGGTATTGATGCTTGAGTCTAATCATCTAATAATGGCAAATATTTCAGCATTACTATTTACAAGAGACCAAAGCACATACAAAAGAGAAATCATCATAAAATACGTATTCACACAACCCAGCGCGTGTGACATGCCGTTTTCAGCATCCTGAGTAGGCACCGTATGGGAGAGACCCAGACTGAAACCTCGGCCCTGCCCAGGCGCAGCTTCCCGCGTCTCCCAACGCAAACTGCTTTTTCACAGGCCCAGATCCTCATAGCTCTCCGAGGACCTGGCACCTAAAACTGCAAACTGGCCAGAAACAGAGTAGGGAGCAGACAGTTTGGGAAACGTGATCGGTTTTTAACAAATCAAAACACATTAAGTTAACCACGCAGCTCGGTCAAAGTCCCAAAGCAGTCAGTTTTCCTCCTGTCAAAGTGAAGGCGAGCCCTACACGCCTTACCTGGTAGAGCTCTTCAAGGTTGTATTTAATGGAAACGCTGCCCTGTATCGCTCCCACCGCTTCATGAAGTTTCTGCCAGGTGTCCCGAGTATAATTATCCGGTAGCTTGGGTCTTTCTGTGAAAGGGGGGGGACACAGGTAGCTGAAAACCAGCCGCCCGGCGGGGGCCTGCAGCAACGCTTCCCACCACCCCGCTTCGTCAAGCTCTGCCCAGCCGCGCTTGATCGCTGGAGCCCGGCCCGGGATGGGGGGGG
>Ga0065711_1008953_pt1 | contig 13205 bp, 14 predicted proteins | sample Hoacrofraction12_FD_59098 | JGI IMG/M metagenome (GOLD analysis project Ga0065711, IMG submission 59098) | Hoatzin crop microbial communities from Cojedes, Venezuela - Epithelial fraction 12 v2 (version 2) | ecosystem: Host-associated > Birds > Digestive system > Esophagus > Crop | place... | reverse complement strand
CCCCCAAAAAGCAAGCCACAAACCAAAAAAAAAGAACCAAATCAACCACCCCCAAAATCCACCCCAAATGTTTTTCACGAAGCTTTCGGGTAGTCCATAGAAAGCAGAGCTTCTAACTATCTCTATATTAGAAACACAAAACACAGACATCTAGGGCTAGATTCCGTGGCTCCTAATAATCATTGCTGATTGGCTTTAACCCACAGCAAATGGATTCAATGCATTTTTCCCCTTCTGAAAGTGTTTGCTGCTGTTTTTAAATAATTCTTTAGTTGCTTAATAAGTTGAAAAACACTTATTCTGTCATGAAATACTTGGTTATTGTTGTCTTTTATTATCCTTGTCCTGAAAAAGTCCTGCATCACTGATTTGATTTGCGTTCATTTTTTTTAGTTAAAACTGTATTAAAATCCTGAAGTTTAACATGTATATTTATAATTACTCCTTTCTGTGCAAAAATGTTTTTAAAAAGTAATTTTATGACAGTTGAAATATACTCCAGAATAAAAAAAAAAGCTAACTATATTTTGTATCAGCAGTATACTGCAGAAAAATTGCTGGCTTTCACATACTGCTCAGAAAAAGAGGTACTTCTTTAAATGCTGGAGAAGCATATAGAAAATTTTAATATTATTCTTCTAAATATATTAAAAGCCTTACTTATATGCTGTTGTAACAATTATGGTTTATAATCTGTATTTTAAAACAGGTATGTTGCTTTTTGATACTATTTTTTACTTGTGTTTTTTCTGCAGAAACTAAATAATGACATGACCCTCAGCTGACTGACTGTGACTGACTGAAAACGTGACTAGACATGGTTCCTGTGGACAGTGACAGCTTTTTTTTTCTTTTTTTAATTGTTACTTAGTTGATCATCTCTCTCTATATATGGTAATGTCTGGTTTTGAAAATGCAGATGTGCAGTTTTGAAAATTAGGCATTAAAATTGTAAACTGGTGGTTGTTCTTGTAGTAGTCTATAATCTTGTATTACAGAAATCTCTCTCATGTTTAAATGAATTCCTCCTCTAAGGTGGAAATTACAATGATGGGGGAAATAAATGAGTCAGCATTTTGTGGCTTGACTGGTCAGCTGATAATGATTCAGATTATAGCTGTTAAAGTAGAAGACATTTCTCATGATCCAAATTGCACTGAGAACTGAAGTACAGCAGTAAACTCAAAATGAAATAATTGTTATAAAAACTGCTAGCAAACCTGACAGTACTAAGCTAGATTTAAGAAACTAGTTGTAATAAAGAAAATTGTTCAAGTACATTCTTAAATATTCTTTTGATTTGGGCCAAAATTATTCATTATGCTTTGTATGCTGTTTAGTGAAAAGGGCTGTAGGTCAGACTACCAGCGCTGCTTACATTTATCCTTTATTATCCTGAGGTCTTTTGGTTATAACCGTGGAGAAAGTGTGGAGTCTAGGGGTGGGTTTTTTTGTTTTGAGGACCTAGGTTGGGGGTTTTTTGTGTTTTGTTTTTTGAAGTTTTTTTAAGAAGGTTTCAATGCATATGTTATTTAAGAACTGGACAATTCAGCATTTCGGCAGGATGAAGAGCATTTCAGCACAGGTGAAGAGTAAATGAAGATCTCTGTTGGCGACACAGTCAGTGGGATTGAGCGCACCCTCAGCAAGTTTGCCAGTGACACCAAGCTACGTGGTGCGGTCGACACGCTGGAGGGAAGGGATGGAATCCAAAGGACCTTGACAGGCTTGAGAGGTGGGACCGTGCAAACCTCATGAAGTTCAGCAAAGCCAAGTGCAAGGTCCTGCACATGGGTTGGGGCAATCCCAAACCCAAATACAGGCTGGGTGGAGAATGAATTGAGAGAAGCCCTGAGGAGAAGGACTGGGGGGTGCTGGTTGGTGGGAAGCTCAGCAGTGTCCACTCATAGCCCAGAAGGCCAGCCACATCCTGGGCTCCATCCAAAGCAGCATGGCCAGCAGGGTGAGGGAGGGGATTCTGCCCCTCTGCTCCACTCTGGTGAGACCCCACCTGGAGTCCTGCATCCACCTCTGGAGCCCTCAGCACAGGAAAGACATGGAGCTGTTGGAACGGGTCCAGAGGAGGCCACAGAAATGATTGGAGGGCTGGAACACCTCTGCTGTGATGACAGGCTGAAAGAGTTAGGGCTGTTCAGCCTGGAGAAGAGAAGGCTTCCAGGAGACCTTAGAGCAGCCTTCCAGTACCTGAAGGGGTCTACAAGAAAGCTGGAGAGGGACTTTCTACAAGGGCATGGAGTGACAGGGCAAGGGGCAATGGCTTTAAACTGAAAGAGGGTAGATTTAGGTTAGATATACGGAATAAATTCTTTACTGTGGGGGTGGTGAGGTGCTGGCACTGGTTGCCCAGAGAAGCTATGGCTGCCCCCTCGAAGTGTTTGAGGCCAGGTTGGATGGGGCTTTGAGCAACGTGGCCTAGTGGAAGGTGTCCCTGCCCGTGGCCGGAAGGTTGGAACTAGATGATCTTTAAGGTCCCTTCCAATCCAAACCATTCTGTGATTCTGTGAAGATAGTTCGAATAAACATTTGCACAGATAACTTTCAAATGCCAAATACTTTTCTGTGTATTCCTGAATACTACTTGTTGAATTGAAAATACCCTGGTTATTAAAACAATTTATACAGATAAAATTGATAAATTCTACTTGTATGCACACTAGAGTACAAGCATGCTCTCGGATGCATCCTGCTTCCCAGCGTCTCCAGTCCTGGTCCCTTGATAATCGGTGTAGGGAGGGACAGGGGAGCATCCTGTAACTCCCTCTGGCTCTGAGCACCTTCAGAAGGATTTCTTTCCAAGAAAGCCCTAGCTCACTGGCTCTGAGCACCTTGAGAAGGATTTCTTTCCAAGAAAGTCCTAGCTCACTGGCTCTCAGCACCTTCAGAAGGATTTCCTTCCAAGAAAGCCCTAGGTCACTGGAACGCAGGGGTGTGAATGTAGGTCTTAATCCCTTCGTTACCAGGCAGGGGATAGTGAACTGAGTTTCAGAGTAGCTACAGCCAATTTGAATGTGATGGGAGAGTTAATTATATTGATAAGGGGGGGGTTGAGTCACAGGGGAGACAGTGACAGCCCATCCTAGGTCTGGATAATGGGGTTTAAGAACCAACAAGATTTGACCTTTTATCCTACCTTGTAGTTTCGTGCACTTAGCTGCTTTTCTCCTCTCCCTGTCAGCAGCGTTAGATGCACGGAGCCTCAGATCCCCTTCCCAGCAGGGAGGTCGCTGCTGTTGGTAGGGCTGGGCAGAAAGCTTCACTTGTGCCGTGCTGCTGGTCATGGCCACCAGCCTCGGGTTCCACTGCCCAGTGTCCCTGGGCAGTCTTTGGCACTTGTTTCTGTGCAGCTCGCTGAGCTCCGTGATCATCTCCCCCTCCCACGATCTTCACCTCCTGCTTCTCCAGCTGCTTGTTCTTTCTAGGAACATTACTTCTTACCAGGAAACTTTTCTTGCAGCCTGCTTTCTCGTGCTCCAAGCCCCTGACTTTCCCAGTCTCAATAGTGAATGTGCAGAAGCACAGCACTTTAGAATTAGTGGTTTTGTCTTGCATCTTTTTGTTAATTTAAGCTATGTTTTTACCTACAACAGATGGCCTCCTTTTCTTATTTTATTTTTTTCAAAGAGAAGGAGAAAGTGGGAAGGTATTGGGAAATACCTCCAGCTGTAAGTAGCTGAAAGCTACAGGTAAAACTGGTTTTAATTTTCTCCATGGTTTTCCAGCAGCAGAAGGCATGCACCCATTTCAGCAGCATGCCTGGCTGGGGCTTGGGGCTGTGGGTGCAAGCGGGAAGAGGAGGGAGCACAGGGTTTGATACCATCTTTTTAACTGGAAGATAAGCTTACTCAAAACTTACAGCTTTACCGTTCAGTGCTTTGCAGTCAGCTGTCTCAGAATACCGCTAGGATACAAACCTAGATTAGCCACTTAGCAGGTGAAATCACATGACATTACTATCAAATCTATGCAATTAGAAAAATACTTAGATGCAGCCTATGTAAAGTTTCTTATCCAGCAAATATTTTAAAGCATTTAGTAAATTGGTCTCTAATACAAGATACAGCCACATTAAAATAGTTTTTCTTTGTTTCTTGCTTTTTATAAAAGGAAAATATTTTTGCATTAGAGAGGGTATATGAGAATGAGTGCTGACATTGCAATTGGTTCAGAAGTTTAACTTTAAAGTGACAGAACCAATGTATTTAAAAAACCACAAGGCAGTATTATGTTTTATGTTAAATCATATTAGAATTCAAATGCTGAAACATTAGGAAGTTGCGGAATAAAGGTTGCCTAAGAAACCTCCTTTTGCTTGTCTCTGTTCCCTTAGTATGTGTTATGACATAGTTCTTGATGACTCACCAGCAGCTTTTTTCCCCAAGAGCAGTCGCTTCATTCAGCACAAAGAATGAAATTGAATCAGGGCTGCATGGTTAAAGCAGGCTGTAAAATTCCCGCTTAAGTTGTTGTAGATGTTAGAAATTACACAGTGAATAAAACAGGTTTTATGGCTGAGCCTGGAGAATGGGATCCTATCTCAAACTCTGGGCCAGAGATTGTTTGTGAGGGGGATTGCCATTTTTCTGGGGTTCCTGTGGAAAAGTCCTGTTTGGGAGTTGTTTTCTCTCATCCTCACCATAAATTTTGAGCAGAATTTGGGGCTTTCCTGTATTTGCTCAGGGGAAATAATTCTGACCACGTTGCCATAGATCTCAAACTCCAGAACCATCGAGCAGCACCTTTGCAGCCCTAACAATACAGTCTGTGTGTGCAGCGAGGCCAATATGCTTAGAAAGCATCAGTCTTACTGTGCAAACATGGCAGAGGCACCCTGCTCGTATAGCGGGTCTGACACATGCTGCTGGACAAGTGCCATGTGGTGTATCCGCATGTCAGGAGTAACCTAAAACACAGCCTACAAGTGGTGAGGTACTGTCCCAGTGCGAGCGTCTTTTCAGTGTCGGTACAGATCTTTACTGTCTTTATTTGTCTTTATTTGTCTTTACTGAAGAGAGCACTTTAAAGTATAGGATAACGGTGGGTGTGTTGTTTAGGTGCCAGCTGAAATGCTGCGAATCTCTGTATGGTCAGCTGAAAAAAAGTAAAACCTCTCATTTACGTGTTTGAATTGGCCTCGAGTCTCTCCTGTGTCAAGATCCCCAGTTTAATGTGGCACTGAAGGCAGATGCCTGTGTGTTTAGGTGGTTTAAACAGCCCCAGGAGTGTAAACACCCAAAAATGAAGTGACTGGTGTCTGAGCTTGGCCATCCACATGGGAAAGAATCATCATCTGTTAGAATTCTGTTAACAGCTACACAAGGGAGCATTCAACCCACACAGAGGGTTAAAAGATACCCTTTACATCTTGAAGTAACATTACAAACTAGAGAGAACAGTCCCATTTTCTAATTGTTCTCAATCCTGTTTCTGTTACTGCATGTTGGTGCCAATAGCAGGCCACTGCGCTTCCCTGAGCATGTAAGACCAGCGCTCTGCATGTAGTCCTGCGTCAGGCTACAGAGCTCTTCTGGCTGAGGAGAACTGGGCTGATACTCAGAGGAAAGAAATTTCCCCATTTTCAGTACTGTGACTTCGAGATACTACCTCCTTGCAGAGTTGTTCTTAGGGTATTTTTGCTTCTTAGTCCCTGTTGAATCGGTCTCTTAGGGGACTCACGTGGAGTCGTTTGTAGTGTTCTGATAACATTTTTTTAGAAGAACCTCCAAAGCAAAACCGTTACTTGCCCTCCTTAGAGTTCAATGTATTTCCCCAAAGCACTGAAGTACTATTGGTCCTCTCTAGCTAAATACCAGTTTGTGTAAATATATTTTCCTGTTTTAAAATTCTGTAGCAGTTTTGGTTGGATGCGCGATTCATCATTCCCTGTGTAAATTGCTACATGGCACTACTGATAAGTAGCTGTCATGCTGCTTTTCTGGGCCATTTTGTTGGTAAGAAAAAACTCTGTCTGCTGTGAGGATGAGCATTATGTTTCCGTGCTGGAAAACACTGTGTCACGTATATTCCTTTGGCTGGTGGTTAGTAAATTGTCTAAAACTGTATAGGGTTTTTTGTGTGTTCTTTTGCAGTAATAGTACTTTAATGTTGGTAAGTAGAATTTAGCATGCTTATCTGTAAGTGACTTGGATTTCAGCGGTGTTCATCAGCCATAGTTTCTGTTGGCATTGAATGGGGCTTTTGTACCTTTTGAAAATGGGATAATACGTCTTTCATACATTAGGCTAAATGATATCCAGTAGAAAATTATTTTATCCATTTATTGAGTCATAACCACTTGGTCAAGCAGAGAAGCCTTTTGTTTGTGTAACTGGAGAAAGATACTTATTTTCTTATGTTGCCTGAATGTCTACATTAGGGTATTTCTGATCATTAAGTGAAAAAAGGCTGTCCTGCAGAGGGCTGTGCATTCCAGATGTGATCTGTGAGTTGGTGACTGTAATTAGTTCCCTTCACTCGTCTTGGGGCTCCTACTTGAGACCTTTTGCTTTTGTGGTGCAAACCACTACTAGAGTACCTCATGTGGGGCCAAAGCAAATAACTGCTGCAGTTCAGGAAAACTACTGGTTTCATATTCTTACCGTACCATTTTTTGAAACTTTCTATCTTTATATGTTAAACAACTCACTTAAAACTTTGTCAAAGATTCTGCTGAAGTTTTTCACAGTGTGTCAGATTTGAACTGCAGTTGTGCTGGTGATTTTCTCCAAAATAAACTGGAGAAAAAATTATAAATGAAAGCAGGAGGGTTAACAATGCCCAGTTCACCGAACATTGCCAGAGTGAAGGGGCGACGGGCGCTGCTGGAGCCTGCAGCGTTGCGAGGTGATTCCCCCTGTTCCGGCAGGGCTCCTTGGCCTCCTGGGTGTGCGGGTGGAGGCCGCGACTCAAAATTGACTGTGCTTTTGAAAATCTGAACCCAGCTTCTAGGGTAATCAACCTATATACAGAACTTCTTAACCAAAAGGTTGTGGGTTTTTTCCACAGATAGAGAATTAATCTCAAGGTATATAAATTTCAAACACAGAATTTAAAAGACTTTAACATAATGTAATAATTATTATTTAACAATAATAAAGGAATTAAAGTAATTTAAAAGGAATTCAGAAGACAGAATTCTAGTTTAACTTCCATCTTTTATCTGAAATATTTTTTAAACCATTAATTTCTTCATAACCTTTTAGTTTTGAAATACAAACGATCTATTTTTGCTTGCTCAAGTCTTACATGTCCATTTCTGATTTGTTTTTCTTTCTGTTCCAGAGGCTTTTCATTGTTTTGCAAATGCAAGATTAGCCAAATAGGTGTAAAATGATCATGCCCAGTATGAAAATTTTCTGTGAGACACCTGAAAGCACTACATACAGAACACCTCTTTGTACCATTTCTTGGCATTTTTGCAATTTCTCTGTAAAATATTAAGAGTGAGATAATGAGCTGGAACTAGGCAGAGAACCAGAGGGAAGAGGGACAGAAGAAAGCAAAAATAAGGAAGATGATACAAAAGGAGTTCTGATTTTTAGACAACAGAATAGGAAGCAGTCTACTAAGAGGTAAGTCATGGGGGGAGTTCCTGAGGGAAAGTCTGTTCAGATATTGGGAAAAGCAGAATAATCCAAATTAGTCATATCTTAAGACAGAAAAGATGGAGGACACTGTGGTGCTCTGGAAGCCAAATATTTTAAGATTAGGTTGGGTGTAGGGATTTCGAGTGTTTTGGATGGATGCCTATCACCAGTGAACCGCAGAAGCCCTTACGCCAGTCTGTAGTAACTTCACTCTTCTGTGTCTTCTTTGTTTTGAAACACACTGATTGTCACGCACTATGCACATTTCAGGTGGACGTGATTGATGTTATGGCAGCAGGACTACTTTCAAAGCAATATCTGTTATTCAAGAGCGTGTGCTTTCTGTTGGGCTCAACTTGCAGCAGCAGTTCGCACTGGGTCACCCATCTGCAGCCTCTGCTTTTGGCAGGGACAGGCCCAGCAGCAGTAGGAAGGAGCATTCCCGAGGCAGGATCAGGCCTCCTGCAGCCAGCCTGGTGCTGTGTTGCGCTCAGAAGACTCCGGGTGGTTCTGGATGCTTCAGACAGCTCTGGTAGCTGAAGCTGCGGGGGCAAATGGGAGGCGGCTCTGCTGGGTGTGAGAGCGAAGAGGAGTGTGCAGCTCAACGTAACACAAGCCACGGCTCAGCTGCTCGCTCTGCCTGGTCATAAATGCTTTAAAGGAAGCTTTATGGAGGAGCTGCTGGGAGAGGTGATGGCCTTTATGGCCTTGGTGCTTCGTAAACATCGTAAATTACAGCTTGAAAATAACTGTACTGTACAATCCACATATCGCCTAGATGGAGAGGCTGTTGTTTTGAACTGTACATGGCACTGTCAGATTAATTAAATATTGATGCAAGACTTTAATCTACTTTAGCAATATGTATCTGACTCCTCCCAAACCTTAATTCTCTTACTATGAATTTTTCTTGAAAGTCTGCAAACTCTGTGGGGCTTGGGAAGGTGGGACATCACCCAACATGAAGTGTTCGAATATGATGTTAACACACAATATCTGCAGGACCTTACCAAGTCGGAAGAGTTAACTGCTGACCAGACCCTACTCTGTATTTAGAGAAAGTGTTTACAAATTTTGAGCATGGGACTGCAGAAGATACCCTGGGAATTCTTCCAGCTCTTCTGACTGAGTTCTGTCTTCAAAGTGGTAATGAGTAACCTTTTCTGATGTAATTTCAAGAAATCCAGGACAATGTTAACAGAAAGTGTTCAGTTACGTGGACATCAAATCTTTATTGCAAATGCAAATATATGATGGAAATATGTTCTGAAATTGAAATTATAAGCGACTTCACAAACAAAATTGCTGAACGTTATTTTAAGTATCAGAATTTTGGTTGTCCTCACTCTGGGCACACTAAATCCCCCTCCTAATGTGTCTATTACATCTAAGGATAGCAGGAGTGAAGTTATATTTAATCAGCAAAACACAATCAAAGGCAATGGCATGTGAAAACATGCACTGTATTTCTTGACCCACTTACATTTCTAACTTTTAATCAAGTCCACAGACTTCATTTCTATTCAGAGTAGTATTTAGTCTAGAACAGAAACTAGAGTGCTGTTAATAGCCAGCAGCATTATAAGCGTTTTAGTAACAACCCCTCCAACCAGAGATTTCTTTCTGTTTCTTGTTGTTTAAAATACATAGCTTCAAGTGTTATGCTGCTTTGGTTTTGCAGTCCACACGATAAGAAATCGTATATGTTCTGTGAAGATGAGGCCATGGGACTACTATCCATTGCTGAAATCGACTATGAAACAAACTCTTTTCCTTATATTTGAGTGGAGTAACTAGCTATACAGAGTATCAACCACACAGATTTTGTTTATATGAGATTTAACCACTCCAGCTGATTTATCATATGTTTGTCTTCAGGGATTCTTGGGGCTCTTCCAAACTGCACTTCAGATTTGCTTTTGAGATTTCTGGTTTATTGTATTTAATAGGGATATTCTTAATGGATCTCTCATAAACTGTGATTATCTGTGTAAGATGTTTACCTGTCACTTGAGTTTTAAAGCATCTCTGGATGGTTCTACTTCCTTCTCCAGTTTCTTCAATGAGAAGAAATCGCTATCCCTTTCTCCTCCAGGATGTCCAAGAATGGTTTCAATTGTATTGCTGTGATGATCTAAGAATATGGAAAGTATATTCACTATATTCTATGCATATCTTATGTTATTACACTTCAGGGTTTCTCTTGCTGTGTACTGCCCCAATCTTGTATAAAGGGGAAGAAAAATGGTGCTGATCTGAATAGACCAGTGCGTATGGATTATCACTGCTGAGACTGAAGAGCAAAATGTTGAGAAGAGAAAAACATTTTTTCCAAAATCTTTTCAGGGGAATGGAAAAACACCCAAGGGGGAAGATCAAGAACTGAGTCTGATTTCACTCCCAGGGAAGATGGGGAAAGGCAGGAGTATGCACTGATGCCTAGAGATGCTGCTTGTCCTTGGTTTCTCACACCTAACTGAACAGAAAGAAAAGAATAAGCCATCCGAATGGTTGTACAGGACCAGCGTAAAGGTCCATTTGATCTGGTGTCCTGCTCGGCACAGCAGCTGGAAACCCGTGCCTGGGGAGAGCATTGAAACAGGGCAGATAACGAGCGTCCTTTCTTGGGCAGCTTTCAGCAGGCAATGGGCAGCCACCTTTTAAGCAGGAACTGCAAAGGCAATTACTGTGCTTAACAGTGACAGCTCTCCTTCATTCATTCACGTAATCCTGGTTTAAAAACATCTGTCCCTTCAGCTCCATAGTGTTGTATAGCAGCAAGCCATCTGATTCAATAACGCTTTGGACAGAAAAGTTCTTCCCAGCCATTGTTTTAAACTCGCTGCCTGATGATTTCCTGAGTCTCCCTGAAGTCTTGTGTGATGGAAAATAGTGCGTGATCATTTCCTGTCAGCCTCTTACATACCATTTGGAAGACAATGCTTTCTCAGTCTGTTCATCAGCTAGAAATTATCTCCTCACACAGATGTATTCCCATACCTCTGCATATATTCTTTTAGCCACGCACATGCATTAGAAAATTTTCATATGAAGGAACTGGAACTGTACACAGCACTCAAGTGCATGAGAGATTTACATAGGGATGTAATGAGCTCTTCTGCTTTGTTGTCGGCTGCTTTTGGAGTAATTTCTAACATTGTTTGCCTTCTGGACTACCGCTGAGTAGCAAGCTAATGTTTGCAGAAAGCTACTCACAATGACTTCAAATGATAAAGGCTAAGTTAGAGCCCATTATTACGTATGTTTAGTTAGGGCTATTTTCATTACTGTTTACATCAGTTTGCAGTTATTGACTTAGACTTTCAGCTGCCGTCTCATTGCCCTATCGCTCACTATTGTCAGATCCTTCTACAACTGCTCACTCTCAGCTTCTGTTTTGCTTACCATGAGTAATTTTGCATCATTAGGAAACTGTGAAGGTCCTTGGTCCTCACACAAGTCATTTTAGGCTATTTAGGTGCAACAGCGCTAGGCCGGCAGTATTCTAAGTAATTCAGCCCTAAGCATGACTCAAAGAAGAAAGTAAATAATGTTCTGTTGGGTGATCAGTATCGGTGAAAGAAAGAGGATGTTAATCTGCTCTCCTGCTCCGAATGGAGTTACCTGATGTCGGTCCTGATAGCAGCTGTGCTTTCTGGCTCTTGGAGATGGCTCTTCAGTCTTCCAGCACTGCCATACTCCAGGGCACATCCAGTTGCCATCTCGCTGGCCCTTGCCTTTTGCTGACTTTACAGCACGCACCTGCCATGAGCCTCGCACTGCCTCTCGAGTCCCCCCTCTGCTTCATTTGTTTTATTATCAGACACTCTTTAATGCTTTTTGGTGCTCTACTTCATGCTTGTTCTTCAAAGCATTTCCAGTTGTTATGGTTTGGCTGCAGCCGGCAACAAAAGCGCTACGCGGCTGCCCCTCCTCCCACTGGGGTGCGGAGGAGAATGGAACGAAACAGGCAGAAACTGGTGGGTCGGGATAAGGGCACTTTAACAGAACAGCAAACAGAGGGAACAGTAACAACAACGATACAGATAAGGGGAATACACAACACAAACCGCACAACCCAGAGAGCCGCTCTCCCGGACCGGACTGCCGCCGCGCGCTCCCGAGCTGCGAGTGAATTCCCGCTGCCCCCNCCTGGAACGCAGTGTGACGGCACATGGTATGGAATACCCANCTCTGTTTGGCCAGGTGGGGTCAGCCCACCTGGCTGTGCCCCTTCCTGGATTCCGGTGAAAATTAACCCTGTCCTGGCCAAACGCAGGACATTATCCACCCCTTATTCCATACCATCTACGTCATGCCCAGGTCCCCCGTTGTCCAGTTGATCACCACCACTTCTCCTGTCTCCAGGTATCATTCCCTTAGTCTATGGATCATCACTCTAAAGCGTCTGCTGAGTTCATTTAATCTATGACTTTGGGCTCCATCTGTCGTAATGGTCTTCCGTGGCAGGAGAGGTGATGTGTGGTGATGGGCGGTCACTTGATGCATCTGGAGCTCACGGCTGATGTATCTGGTGTGGCCTGTGCCCACAGTCTGCAGGAGATGTTGATCTCGATGAAGTTGCTGGGTGCCAGTTGTTGAAAACCAGGTCCAGTCCCATCATCGCTGTGCTCTGCTAGGTTTTCATCAAAAAAAAGTCCACCCTTCTTAAATCTGGATGATTCTTACTATGATACTACTGCTATAACACATAACAATTACAACAGTGATAACAGAGAGTGACAGGGTTATTTCACAATTAACTTTATACAATTTATTTATGGACTATTCTCACCCAAAATCAAATCTCCATGAGGTAAACATTGGACTTCCCCATCCTTCCGCATTACCCACCAGGTACACCCAGGTCCTTGAGCAAAAGCAATCCCGTGAACGGGCTTGCCTTTGCCCGAGGCAGGACTAACCCAGACTGTCTTCCCTAACATGTTCTGCATCAGCACTATGAGAACTTTATCCCCTTCTACGAGGTGCTGAGGTTTTGACTGGGCAGGACCAGACCGGTTAGTGGATCCTCTGGTGTTCACCAACCAGGTGGCCTTTGCTAAATGAGTATCTCAATTTTTGAAAGTCCCACCCCTCATTGCTCTCAAAGTGGTTTTTAGCAGCCCATTGTACCGTTCGATCTTTCCAGAGGCTGGTGCATGGTAGGGGATGTGATACACCCACTCACTACCGTGTTCTTTGGCCCAGGTGTCTATGAGGCTATTGCAAAAGTGAGTCCCATTGTCCGACTCAGTTCTTTCGGGAGTGCCATGTTGCCACAGGACTTGTTTTTCAAGGCCCAGGATGGTATTCCGGCTGGTGGCATGGGGCACAGGGTAGGTTTCCAGCCATCCAGTGGTGGCCTCCACCATTGTGAGCACATAGCGCTTGCCTTGGCGGGTCTGTGGCAGTGTGATGTAGTCAATCTACCAAGCCTCCCCGTATTTATATTTTAGCCATTGTCCTCCATACCACTGAGGCTTTACCTGCTTGGCTTGCTTGATTGCAGCGCATGTTTCACATTCATGGATAACCTGTGTGATGGTGTCCATGGTCAAGTCCACCCCTCGGTCACGAGCCCATCGGTATGTCGCGTCT
>Ga0065711_1008234_pt1 | contig 13205 bp, 5 predicted proteins | sample Hoacrofraction12_FD_59098 | JGI IMG/M metagenome (GOLD analysis project Ga0065711, IMG submission 59098) | Hoatzin crop microbial communities from Cojedes, Venezuela - Epithelial fraction 12 v2 (version 2) | ecosystem: Host-associated > Birds > Digestive system > Esophagus > Crop | place... | reverse complement strand
TAGACAGTGAATTTATCAACGGCAATTCCGAATCTGTGATAACTGTCGCTTGAATAAATTACCTATTGTTTCAACTTTGCGAAACTGTTTCAGGGAAAGTCCTTGGAAGGGCTCTGGCAGGCAAGCTGAATATTAGACTCCCCTTACCCCCCCTTTAACGCGACAAGCATGTGAAGTCATTTCATAGAGACCAAGGTGAGAATCATCTCAAGAAATTTAATACTTTGAACAGATAGACATCTAGCTTTGACTTAGTCACCACACTCTTCTTTCAAAGCAACTGGAAATATACAGAAGTGAGCTTACAGTGTTTACAATCTGCCCTTGTTCAGTATGAGACTAATTGTCCTCTAGAGCTACTCTATTTCCTCTAAAGACTAGAAAAGGAATTAATTAATTAACTGATTCAGAGGTAGATGTCCAAAACAAGGTCAACACTGGTTTAGACAAGACTATGGAACAGACTGGTAATCAAAAAAAGAATCATCAGAAAAATCATGTATTCTCCTGCAGTCTCTTGCCTACTTTTGTTCAAATACACCATTAAGGTGGACTTGAAAATAAATACCACGCATTACTAAATAACTGTATGCATCATTTTCCCTAGAGGAAGAACCAGGGAAGAAATATACTTCAGATAGCAAGTTCAGCATCATTAAGGCAAATCTATACTGCTGGCTGGACCATGGTCCAGAAGGGAGGTTAAAGCCTGTGTGGATCTGGCCAGACCTTGGCAGATTGCGACTGGGCATTCTATACCATAGTCTCAAAGACACTATAGGTTTTTGTTATGGTGCGTCCTGCAGTTCTGATTCCCTAGGAATAAGGTTGAGCCTGGGAAAAATGGAGGGGTGAGAGAAGACACCTTAAGATTTAGTTTTTGCTTGTTATTACCCTACTTTGCTTTGTATGGCAATAAATTAAACTAATTTCCCCAAGTCAATTCTGTTTTGCCCATGGTGGTAATTGGTGAGTAATCTATCTCTGTTCTTCTCTCGACCCATGAGCCTTTCGCCATATCTTTTCTCCCCTGTTGAGTTGAGGAGGGGGAGTTACAGAGTGGCTTTGGTGGACACCTGACATTCAGCCAGGCTAAACCACAACACATATCAACACACTGTTTAGCATCTAAATTCTTTATTGAACCTAACCTTTTAGTTTAATTGAAAAATGGAAGTGCTTTTCCAAAAAAAAGGCATCTAAGCTCAAAATAAGTGCTTGAACATATGAAGTATTACATAGCAGAAATTCTTCTACAAAATTAAGTCACAGACTACCTCATATCAATTACTCCGAAATAACTTTAGACACAATATGCTTCAGTACTATACCAGAGTGAGATATGGTCTTTAACCTCCACCTCCCCTTCACTTCCTGACTCCTTACTGGATTGTTGTGAAGATAAATTGTTTGTGAAATGCTCATATGCGTTAGTGGGGATCGCTATAAGAAAGTCCATGATATAATCAATAACTCTGCCTTCAGAGTAGAGCTTAAATAGTGTGCATTAATTTGGCTTGAGGCCATACCTTGAGCAACAAGAATGAAACAAAAATATTGAGTAGCTATGCATTAAAGTGAAAACCACATATCCTGTGCAGTGAATGAGAAAGGACCAGGAACAGAACATCGCAACCTTCCATTTTGAAACAACATTTTCTTTAGTTTTCAAAATGGTGTATCGCATAATATATAAGTTAAGAAATACAGACAGGAAAAAGAAAGTAGAATTACTCAGACGTATGTCATATATATGCAAAAAGGGACTAAATTAAGAGTATCAGCCATTTTACTTCTCACTTTTTCCCAGCTTTTTATTATTCTTTTCTGATTTGGGTGTAGGTTGACCCTGGCTAGAAGCCAGGTGCCCACCAAAGCTTTATTTCTCCCCCTCCTCAGCTGGACAGTGGAGAAAAAAGTAAGACAAGGCTCTTCAGTCAATATAAGGACAGTCAGAGATTACTCACCAATTGCCATCATGCACAAAACAGAATCGACTTGGGGAAATCAGTTTAATTTATTGCAAATCAAATCAGAGTAGGGTAATAACAAACAAAAGCTAAATCTTAAAGTATCTTCCCCCACCCCTCCCTTCTTCCCAAGATCAATATTATTCCTGAATTCTCCACCTCCTCGCTACGAGCCACACAGGAGGGCAGGGAATGGTGGTTGTCCTCAGTTCATCACACTTTGTTTCTGTCACTCCTTACTCCTCACGCTCTTCCCCTGCTCCAGTGTGGGGCCCCGCCCATGGGAGGCACTTCTCCATGAACTTCTCCATTGTGGGTCCTTCCCACAGGCTGCGGTTCTTAGCGAACTGCTCCGGCATGAGTCCTTTCCATGGGGTGCAGTCCTTCAGGAACACACTGTTCCAGCGTGGGTCTCCCATGGGGTCACAAGTCCTGCCAGCAGACGTGCTCTGGCTTGGGCTTCTCTCTGTGTGGGTCCACAGGTCCTGCCAGGAGCCTGCTCCAGAACGGGCCCACCAAGAGGTCACAGCCTCCTTTGGGCATCCACTTGTTCCAGCATGGAGTCCTCCACAGGCTGCAGATGAATAATGGCTCCATGGTCGACATCCATGGGCTGCAGGGGAACAGCCTGCCTCACCATGGCCTTCACCATTGGCTGCAGGGTAATCTCTGCTCTGGTGCCTTGAATACCTCCTCCCCTTCCTTATTCACTGACCTTGGTGTCTACAGAGTTGTTTCTCTCACATATTTTCATTCCTCTAACCCGCTGTAGGTTTTTTCCCATCTTAAGTAAGTTATCGCAGAAGCACTTCCACTGTTGCTGATTGGCTCAGTTTTGGCCAGCAAAGGGTCCATCTTGGAGCCGGCTGGCATTGGCTCTATCGGACATAGGGGATGCTTCTAGCAGTTTCTCACAGAAGACCCCAATGTAGCCCCCTCACTACCAAAACCTTGCACGCAAACCCAACACTGTATGGTAACTGCAAAGTATAGTTCCAAATTAAAACAAAGGTGCCGAGGACAGAGCTGGAGACATGACAAAGTTGATTAAAAAACAATAAACAAACAAACAAAGAAAACCCTACCAATAGAGGCAGAGCTAGCTAGTAGGTAAAATGGAGAAGCAGCATTCTCTCGAGCAACAACTCTGATGTTTAGTTCAGAGATGCAGAGCAAGTATAAATCCATGTTGATGTTCTACAGTACCTTTCCTAAGTATATGAACGTACTAAGCATTTGATTAAGAAGAGTAGAGACTTGAACTGTATTTGCCATCAAGTATGTCTGTGTCATACTCTCTACACTATATTATTCTCATTAGATATTATTTCTGTTGGAGCAATATCATGGGGGAACATATACGCAAAACAGAACATAAAAATTATTTTGATTGTGTTTTTTTAAGGTAATTTGGTTTGCCAAGAAAACATACATATTCATGGATTCCATTCAATTTTGGAAAAAAACCAACCAAGCCGCACTATCATATACTAGCAAAATTTTATTTCAACCAGAAGCATTGCACAACACCCTCAAATGACAGAAAAACTCTTCATGTCACGTGTAAGTCATCATTTTAGTGGAGAAGAATTTTTTTTTTATGAGGATAGTTAAATCAAGCTCAGGTTTACTTTTGGGTAAATGTGTTAAACCAAGAACAGGTTTACTTTTGATTGCTGCAGGGTTATGGAGTGTACCATAGGCCTGCCGTTGGTGGGACCTAAGATAGCAAGTTCCCTTTTTTTAACATGCTGCATCTATGAAGCCCTTCAGCTTGTACGTTAACATTGCAGTAGAACCTTCCCTGGATTAATTTTTCACTGATCAGTTATCATCCTTTAATTTAGTTGTGAATGTACTATGAGCTGGTCACCTCACTGAACTATTTTAATGACTTTACAGTTCAGATTTATGACTGTAGGCTTTGATTATGGAACTACTCTGCCAAAAATTGGCAGCTAAAACCATCAGCCAGGTTCAGTTTGAAAACAATGGCAAGATTTCCCATCCAAAAACATAAGAAAAATAAACCAAATTTTCTTCAATCATAACCATGAGCTGAACATCCAGAAGTTTGGTCTAAATTTCCCATGTTTTGTGTAGGAACTCCAGTGTCTTACAGAAAACAAACACAAATAAGGTGATGTAACAAGTCACTGTACAATATCTAAATGTCAAAAATACAACTACAGTTAGCTTCCTTTTCCCCAAAATGAGGTAGCTTCTAGGTTAGTTGGGAACTTTGTCTTGTTGCAATAAATCAATTATAATAATTCAAAAAAACCCATCCAGTATATCAAAGCTTGATCTTAGCAAACAAATGACCTTGTGAGATCGATTGGTTCTACCGAATTGTGCCACAAATTGTTTCTTTCTGCTTCTTTCTGCTCACCATCCTTTCAAGCTTTGTCATGTTCCTTGCAATTTTTTTTTCTGCCTCTTGCTGTTTCTGTTGACAGTTCCATGCTCTGTTTTCCACTCACACAAAGAGCTGCTCATACTGCTCTCTGTTCTGGTTGACTACAGGAGCACTGCTAAGGTCCAGCATGTTGCTTACAAATGAGGTTGTCTCTAATACTGACAGTTGACTCCATCCTACAGTGAATGGGGGATTCTCAAACGGTTTCTTCGGTCTCCCAGTTGATAAAAAAATCTTAAACAGCTTCTTCTACCTCATTCCCTACACAAAGTCTACCGCCTTCTTCCTTTCCTTTCTAGGTGTTATGGTCTGGCTGTAGCCAGCAACAAAAGCACCACTTGGCCACCCCTTCCCCCACCGGGGTGCGGAGGAGAATGGGAAGAAACAGGCAGAAACTGGTGGGTCGGAATAAGGGCAGTTTAACAGAACAGCAAACAAAGGGAACAGGAACAACAACGATAAAGTTAAGGGGAATACACAAAACAAACCAGTAGAACACAGATAGCCGCTCTCCCGGACCGCCGCCGCCTCGTGCTCCCGAGCCGCAAGTGAGTTCCTGCCCCTCAGTTTCCCCCCACAGGAACCCAGCATGACAGCCCATGGTATGGAAAACCCTGCTCTGTTTGGCCAGGTGGGGTCAGCTCACCCGGCTGTGCCCCTTCCTGGATTCTGGTGAAAATTANCCCTGTCCTGGCCGAACCCAGGACACCAGGCTGTAATTTGTGCTAATCCTGGAAGCTTGAGGATTACTTTACAATGAGTACTTACCCTAGGGATGGTTATTTCTAGCTTGCTAGTCTAGAAGCTATGGTAAATTAGAAAGTTTTTCAGTTTATAACAAGATTATCTTCTAGCAAAACTGCCTCTCATACATAATAAAAAATCAGTATAATTTTTTTTATTTATTTAGTTCCCCTTGCTTCCACTTTATGTTAACAGGATACTCTCATTTCTTGGAGGTCCTTCCCCTTTGGATACCCTTGGAGAGGAGGAATCTTAGGGTTTTATTTTCACTTTATTTATTACATACCAAGTGTATGGATGCTTAATGGATCTTGTTCAGCAGGGTCCTTGATTTAAAATGTTGCAGAAAGAAAGATTACTCACAAGAATCTGTTTGGCCTGTGTGAGATGTCCGTACTCCTAACCAGGTCATATATAAGTCCCTTAAGTTTGTGTGTGCATGTAAAATATGGAGAACTTTTATGATTTATAAGATTTTGTACTTAATACTACAGGGAAAAAAAAACAACAAACCTTTGATCAGTTATGTTTCTGTGAAGAAATCTGGATTTTTTTACTCAACAGAAGAGCAATAGCATAAGATTCCCAGCTGTTCAATATAAAAATGATGTCGGTTAAATTACTTTTCCTTTTAAATTAAAAATATGTTTTAAAGATTTCCCATATCTTTTCAATAAAATATAACAAGACTCACAATGAAACAGGTCAGACAATTCCATTATGAAACTTTGAGATTTCTTGCTTTTTTTATTTCTAAGTAGAATAGCAAATACCACTAAAATTGGAATTTTTTTGATGTATTCTTTACTTTGTATATACTTTTTTCTATTGAGAAAAAAGAACCATAGTATCACTGTGGAACAAACAGATCATACATAAGTATGTGAAGAGAGATGTGCATAAAATTTTAAAAAAGGGCTTGTAAGAAGCTACTTCACCTATGATAAAATTAAGATACATTATTTTGAAACATTTCAAATAGTAATTTCACAATGAAAATGTAAAGCATATTAATTTTCCATTTTTTATTCAGACCTTAAAAAAATTCTCCTTTGCAATTAGATTATAGCTGGCTACCACCAAGACAAAGCAATTTTTAAGGGTGAAGTCTTAAAGGCATTGAAGTAATGATTTATCAGGAAACTTGGAGGCAACCTTAATCACAGAGATCACTAATATCCATAACGATGACACTATAATATAGGAAAAATTTGCTGTCTCATATTTATTACAAAATTTTTGTTGGGGCAATGCATTTCTCTCAAGGAAATATAAAGTCGTTGCATCAGCAGCATGATTTTTCTGTAACGCTTTAGATATGAACATGTTATAAGACACTTCTAATTGAAGAAGACTTGCTTAATTATTATATATGTCAAAAATATACTTTGAAGACAACCCTTAGTATTTCCAGATAAGAATATGATCTCAAATTACTATAATCTGCTCTGAGAAGCAGGAGTTAAAACATTCACTTTCCTTGTGTAGATGGTTAAGAGATGAGTATTTGTAGACTGTGTGATGTGGTATTATAATGATATACTGGTTACAATATCTCAGTAAAGATGTATCTTGGTATCTGATATTGTTCTATTTTCTCTTCAGCTCTGCCTAACTCTTCAGTATAACATTTTTATGCTACTGCTCTTTTTTAGTGGTTATCATGCTCTTCTCTGTCAACACTATTAAAAATATTTTCTCATGTTTCTCCCATTAAGAGCAATGGTATCTCTCTCTTCACATATCCATTAACATGTACAGATTTTTTTTTTCCAGATATAGAAAGTAAATACTTAATACTAAAGGAACTCGCATTTTATCCCTTGACAAGGCTATGATTTATCTTTCTTCCACTTAGTAAGGTGATGAACACACTACAGAAGCTTATTTTCAGACATTTTGTCCTCAAAACGGTTGCAATGCCATCTCACTCACTAAAAAATTCTCTTCAAGCTTCCACACAGCAAACTGCTTTCTGAAAGTCGTCTATTTTTCCATTATTCTAGCTTCAATATTTCTGTCCCGGTGATGCTCCCTCCTCTTCTCTCCATGCCATGGTTACATATTGTCTCCTGTCAACAGGGGCAGGGCTGCCCCATGAGGAGGCCAGAGTGTGAGGTGCTGTTGAGCCCCTGAAACTTCTAGTAAGGGGCAAGCCAGGGCTACAACCTGGTTAGGGGGGGGTCCTAACAGAAGCAGCCAGAGATATGGGCAGAAATAGACCTGGAGATAGGGTCAGCAACTGAAGACAAGGCTATGGCTCACACCTGAGGCCCATCAAGGAGTCAGGGCTCACATACTGTTTCACTGACCTTTGTGTCAGCAGGGATGTTTTTCACAGTTTCTTTCCTCCCTCCTCTCTCTCTCGCAACATTTTGCCCTTTTTTAAATAAATTTTCCCCAAGCTGCCACCATCGGGGCTGAGGGAGTCAGCTGTGCCCTGCAGTGGGTCTGTTAAACCTGACTGAAACTGTGTCTGACAAGGAGCAGCCCCTGGGCTGTCCTCAGAGAGGACACCCCTGCAGCCTCTCACTGCCAAAACCAAGCCTTGCCTTCTGCACCCAGTACACAAGTACACCAAAAACCTGCCTCAGGCAAGGACTGGGTGTGCAGAGTTGAGCTGAAACAGGGCTCGTGGGCCTGTGGATGGAGGGAAGCCCCATGTGAGACTAGTCAGAGTCAGTAAGACCCAGTGTTGTCCTCAGGGACCTGGCATTTCCAAGGAAGGTGCCTAGGACAGTATTTGCTCTTTGTCTGTGACTGGCCACGTCTCTGCAGGTGCTGCATAGCATTTTGATGAGACATTTGTTCAGAAGGCAGCTCACTGTACAGTATCTCCTATCTTCCTATGTGTTTTGGTTTTTTTTACAAGGATGCTTTGGGATGTAGCTAGGGCACCTGCACTGCTAAGGGATTTACAAGTAGTCTTCTCCAACAGATCTGGCAGTCTCTCTCTACCCTGGGAATCAACGCCAAGTCTAATCTTTATCACTTCTATGTTCCAAAGAATTTTATATTCCAGTTCTGCTATAACTGGAATTTTGGACTGCCTCAGGCCCTTTATCATTCACAAAAAGATCACATGTTGTCATTTAGGTTCCCATTTCATTCCTGAACCTTAGTCTTTTGACTGTCTCTAATAAAGAGATGTTAGTTTATAGAGTAAGCATAAGTAAGAGGAGCATGTCTGCTCCTTTAAGGGTGTCTGGTCAAAAGAGCCACAAACCAGAACACACAGAGACAAACCTGAGAGACACATGATAAGGGAGGTCAGGATGAGAATAAATGTGGTCAGTGGCAAGAACTGGTAAGAGTATGTGGGATGTGAGAATGCTGTTTTTTCAGTTGAGAGGATAAGGAAAGGGAGGGAGACAAACAGACAGAGACAGAAAACCCGACCAATGAAAGTTAACAAACATTAACCAGAAACAAACCTGGTTAGTCCCACTAATAGATGGGCTATCAAGAAACTGCAGACAAAAAGGCACTTTGCAATGGATGAGGTTGCAAATATGGGGTTACAGGGTGTTGAAGGGGGTCAATGGGACTGTACCAAATTAAGAGGCAATGTGCATGGGGAGGAGGAGAGAAGGGCTCCATGCTGGTGATTGGAGCAGAATTATAGGTCACAGTCGGTGTGCCTGGTGCTGGTTGCAGGTTAATATTTGTGTCTTCCTCAATCCCAGTATGCATGGTGCTTGTGTGTATATTTAGTAGCAAAATTCAAGATGGAGTCACCAGTGAGCAGGGGACCTTGTGTCCAGGCAGGGGTGTCAGGCAAGAGGGCGTCTATGCTGGTATTCGGAGGGACCTGTGGGGTGCCTGTGAGATGAGCGTGTGAGTGCTGTGTGTTTGTAGCGAGCACCAAGGTAGACCACTCGGTGAGTAGAGAACCTGTGGGGCCCATAAGAGGGGATGGGATCTGAGCAGGGGTGCCAGGTGGGCAGAGAGACTGTGCCAGTGCTCAAGGGATCCAGAGATGTACACGTGCTTGTGAATCTGGAGAGTGTTGTTTGTGTGCTGCACTGCTGACCTGCCTCTGCCAGCCCAGGAGAAGGAGGGGAGTTGGTAGCCATCTTAACATCCCTTAACATATTCTATAATGCCTTCTATCATAAGCTAGTGCACACAACATAAGCGATCACTTTCAGGCTGTAAAAACCACACTTTGGTGACTGACTGTAACATAATCTTCAAATTATTTCAGATACTTAGAACCAAAGAAAAAATAAAATAAAATAAAACAAAATAAAATAAAAAATAAAATAAAAATAATTATATCTTAGAGCTATAGGGATGCCAACGTGAGCCTAAATATTCCCAGTACCAAGTGTTAGATACATTGGACATGACCAGTCTACTGTAGCAGAATCTAGCCATAAGCATTACAGATGCAAATGGCTTTACATCTGTGGTGGGTTGACCTTGGCCCCTAGGGGCCAAAAAGTTTTCCCATGGGACTGATTAGTTTTGCAAGGAGAGATAGTCCATGAGTCTTCCATGACAAAGTTATTAATCTTCATATATTTCAATTATGTTTAAATTTCTGTTTTCTACTGCCTTTTATTGCCAGCTCTCTCTTTTCTCTTGCTAATAAGTACTAGCAATACTGCAATAAGCATCAACAACCTATGTATCAGTATTCTTTATACGTATATGTTTGTCTGCATCCAGCCATCCTAGAAGTGTTTTCCCGCTACCCTTTCGTTTTCTCTTCCTTTTTCACTATTTTGTTTCCTTATTACAGGACATAAAGTTAGCAGTTTCTGTCTCCCCTTGAATTTAACAGAGCATATCAAACCTGTTGATTCTGAAGCACAAAGAGGATAAATAGCACGTCTAATATGGAAAAGTGAGAGAATGAGGAAAAAAATATTTAGGCTATTATTTCTGTCTTCCTATGTATTACTCACTGGATAGAACTACTTCTCTGTGAAATATTAATACTATCTAAAGCTTTTTTTTTTTTTTTTAAATAATTGTAAAGGCATAAGATAATGTAGTTAAACATATAACTTAAAAAAACTCAGACTTGCATTTTCAATTAATTTATTGTGAAAAAAATTGCTTTGATTTATCAACACATTATCATAGCATTAGGGCTTGACTCAATTGAAAAACATCTCATTTATATCAGTGCAATCAGTTCAGGTATCTAGGGATTAAAATGTAAACACCTGTATTTATTTTAAAATATGCTACTTGTAAAATAAGTATGAAGATAATTTTTTTTTTCTACTCTCTCAGGATGAGATTTTTGATTCAGTGTTAATTTATTTGGCTTCTTTATTTGCTCTTATTCAAAAAATTTTCTTTCAATGTATTTCAGCTATAATGTTCAGAACATTGCAGAAATCAGTGACGGGAATCAAAAGAGATGAAGGACAAATGTGCATATTTGAAGCTCGATTCACAACATCTACCTACCTTCTATTTTTCAAGATTTGCAAAAGAAAATGATTGTCACTGAGATTTCATTCTCCTAAAAAATTGTATACATGTATATACAGAGATATATGTGTTTGAAATCTGTAAAAGATTCAAAAGAGTTTGCTGTAAGATGTACACAAACATTCATCATATCAGTCTTCTTTTTTCCCATAACTTGGTACTTTAGTTTCTCTCTCTTCTACCCTAAATGTTACATTTAAGAGATTACACCAAAGTAATAATAATAATTGTGACTGTTTGAGCCTTCATACACTCTGTCCAATTTGGCTAAAATTGGCCAAATAATTCAAACTCTTATGAGAAAAAAACAAACACTCATACACTGGGATTCATATGATCTAATGCAGGTATTTACACACTAGTGGTTACTCTAAGATGCTGTGTATCTGTTTTAGTCAATGAGGACAAATACACTGGACAAATACTGTCTAACGCATTTCCTATACTGCTGTTTTCAGTGTGTCAAAAAATCACAATGAAATCCATTGCAAAATTTCCAGTAAACTTACTACAGTAATATTTTGTACACTGTGCATATTCCAGTAATCTAGCACCTGAATAATTTTCTCAGATAATTGTTTTTTCATTTGTCCATTTTGTCCTTCAAATACTATTCAGTTTAGAATGTATGTTTGCACTAAAGCAGTTTTACAACATGAAAATAACATTTGCAAAGACAAAAACCTAGCTATTTCAGTTGAATAGTGATTCTTCTGTGTATGCATATGTGTGTCTCCGAGTAGGTAAGAGACAACATCTTATATTCAAATCCAAATGCAATTTTATATATGCTCAGTGTAAATCTGAAAAAAGAAAACTTTTATGTCAGAAAAGTAGACATCTTGCTTAAGCAGCTTTGTAACGTTGATGATTATTTGTGAAGTATTTGTAGCAGGTTGGAGAAACACTACTATCCTTTGTATTTATAAATTACTTTTCTCTGTTAGATGAGGTTCCAGATTGGCTGCCTGCCTCCAGCTACTCCACTTTGATAACAAAATTAATCGTACATACGTCAGCAGATGTGGCAAATTAGCATAGTAGACAGCAGTAAAAAATCTGAACTATCTTAACAGAGACCATTATTTTTTTTCCTTTATTTCTTATATTGCTGTGTTCCATTCTCACCAGTTTCATACACAAGCTTAGAGGTAAACCTTAATTTTTTGACCAAATATTTAGATTTATAAATGCAATATTTCTGATGTAACATCCAGGAACAGTTACAATTCTGAAAATTGTATACATTTCATGACCAATTATTACCTCTAACATTTCTTATTTTGTACCTCAGCTATGCTGATATTAACGAGCTATGATATGTTGTCCTGACACATCATCTAGCAATTAATAATCCTTCTATATTGGCTAGGTTTCTAGACACTACAGTCAACCAACAAGAGACAGACAGATTCACCTCAGTTGTATACATGGCTATCTCAGAATGGGAAGGAAGCACGCTATGAAGAATTTTCTTCCAATGACTGTGAAAGAAGTTTTGATACATACAAAAAATTTTTGCATACACAAATGAAATTTATCTCTAAAAATTATTTCCAGTTCTTTCCATGATCAAAAAATTTCATCTTGCACTTCAATTTACTTATCACTTTTCATATAGGCCCCTCAAATATCACATTTTCATAGGCCCCATCACTAGAAACAGGTTGGACGGGGCTTTGAGCAACCTGGTCTACTTGAAGATGTCTCTGCTCATTGTAGGAGGTTTGGGCTAGGTGACCTCTAAAGGTCCCTTGCACTCCAAAGCATTCTATGATTCTATCATTCCTTGATTCTATGATTGTATGATATCTTGCAGTGTAGCAGGATCAAGTCCACAATAGTTGAAATAACAACTTTGGTGCCTAATCAGTTAGAAGAAAAAAAGAGATACTACAATAGAAATTATTAAAAACTTGATTTTTTTTTTTCCTTAGACTACAAAACTCTTTACCAAAATGTTTGAGACTTTAAAAAGTCAAGAATAAGTATTTTCCCTCAAATCAAAATCCTACCATCTCCACCAGTGGGACAGCTACCAGCAGGACAGCTCACAAAATGAAGTGTTACTTGACTGATGATGCAGACTTCTAGACAGTCTTCAATTTTCAAATGGTGACACAGAGTAGCCCCAAACAGACTAAATTACAGGAACCTGACTACACTGGTAAAGGCAGGAATACATGAAGCAAGACCTATTTCTGAATTAAAAGTTTATAATCTCTTTAACAAGCAGAGATGAAAACAATCATTGTTTGACACAGTCACTACAAACCCCCTAAAAAAAAAGGAGGTTTACAAACAACGGTTTCAATAAAAATAACCTATTATCAAGAGTGACCTAATTTTGCATACTCAATTTTTTTTCAGCTACTGGATTAATTTGTAATTTCAATGTGTGTGTGTGTGTGGGGGGTTTCTTTCTTTTCCCTGCTGTAAAGATACAAGACTCATACTAATTGCATTCAGAGGGAATACGTGTTTGTTTTTCCTGGATATAGTTTTAGAACAAACTATTGATTGCAAAATATCTTATTCCAATAGCAAGCTGTAATAAACCAAAGAATATAAGATTTGTTCTCAAACCGGTTGGAAGGTGAAGGAGCCCCCCCCCCCCCCCC
>Ga0065711_1045892_pt1 | contig 13206 bp, 5 predicted proteins | sample Hoacrofraction12_FD_59098 | JGI IMG/M metagenome (GOLD analysis project Ga0065711, IMG submission 59098) | Hoatzin crop microbial communities from Cojedes, Venezuela - Epithelial fraction 12 v2 (version 2) | ecosystem: Host-associated > Birds > Digestive system > Esophagus > Crop | place... | reverse complement strand
TTCAGTTTGTGCCCATTGCCCCTTGTCCTGTCGCTGGGCACCACTGAAAAGAGTCTGGCCCCATCCTCCTGACACCCACCCTTGAGATATTTAGAAGCATTTATAAGGTCCCCTCTCAGCCTTCTCTTCTTTAGGCTAAACAAGCCCAGCTCCCTCAGCCTTTCCTCGTAGGAGAGATGCTCAAGTCCCCTAGTCTTTGGTCCTCAAATGGTAACACACTGAAGCCATAGTGCAATAAGCTAAATAACACAAAAGAGTAATTTGAAAGCAAAGGATGATTAACTAGAAAGTGCACCAATAGCTCAGTAGTTGTACCAACTGTCTGGCACAGATCTCACCGTCAGTATAGATATGCTTTCTGGAAGAGATCTGGAACCAATGGCATTTGAGCACTGCAGGTAGCAGTCCAACCTCAAACTAATGGCCTACTCCTTACACAAAAGTAAAGAAACTTTGGTACAGCAATCCCTGAGAATTCCAGCTTTACAGACTGGAGTGTGGCATCTCAGACTTGAAGATAAGACAGTTTGTTATCAGTTCAGAAGATGATTTAAGACAATCTGGTTTTCTTTTCCCTGAATATTTATATTTGTCAGGAAAAAAACAAGAGTGAAGCTAAGTCTTAGGAGAACTGGCTGAGGCCAAGATGAACTATAAATTACTTCTACTCCCCCCTTGCACATCTGAGAGAAGAGACAAGAGCAAAACAGTATTTCTGCATTCTATACTGTTGGTTATAGTTTAATGCACAATCAGAAAAGTCAGTTTTCCATATTAAAATGTTGTGCAAAAGGGATCTGAAGGAAGCCTAATTTGAGCAAAAATATTCATACAATGAGGATAGGTGATTAATACAATAATTGTTTTTCTATGGTGATGTCATACAGCCAACAATAAAGAACTGCAGTAACATCGGTTTCAAAAGACCTCCTTTAAGATAAAAATGAAATTGGTTATGCACAGAAAGAAAGGCACAGTCCAAATATCCTAAGCTGGGTTCAGACTACTTCATTGATAAGGTAAATAAAGTGTGTTTCACAAAAATCCACACTTAAAAGCTATATTCCACATATATTTTAAGGACATATAATCATTATCTCTCCCTTGGTATGTTTTTTCTAATATCTGTAGACCCCAGTTTACAGATCAACGATCGCTTCACAGAAACAGTCCTCAAATCCTCTTCTGCAAGGCTCCAAATGGTCGTGTATGCTACATGAATTCTTTATTTCTGCAAATTCTCCATTTGCTATCCAGTACTTACCCTCTATTTTGCAAAGCAATATATGTGACCTAATTACTATTGCTTAAAGAAAAGAGTCTTCCAGTCCATGCAATTAAAAAGAGCCTCATCCTTAGTAACATGTAACCAGCTATAATTTTTAAAATAGACTTACCAGTATCACATTAGACATCAAAGTTGAACATGGAACAAATCTGACTGGAATGGTTAGAAAAGCAACAGAATTTCCTATATACCTTTTTACAAAAAGGTACACTAACCACATCTATACTGGGAAGTCTGCATATCCCATATTAAGGTCATGTCTGAACCTAAAATAGTAACTTTCAAAACAACAAACAGGAAGGAGACAGGCTGGTTAAGTCCAACTTTGTGGAGGCAATGTATTCTGCAAGCTGTTTGCTAATCCTTCATTACTTGGACTTCACAGACTTCTGTTCTTGAACATGACGTAAAACTGAAGACTGCCTAATTTACCATGCAGATGAAGCTCCACTTTACAGAATCTGGCCTTTACATTCAAGATGGTAGTAAGACTAAAACGACGAGAATTGGAAGAGAGAAAGGATTTCTGGGTTTTGTCCTTTTAATAATGACTTGTTTCAAAAGCTGTTTTCTTTCCTTGATGATGTCAGTACAGAAACTTTTTCCAAGAGTCACATTTTCAACTGACACATTAGAATTCCATAATAGCCCCTTCTTTGTTTAATGTTTTATTTAGTACAGAGACGTTTTCAAACATATATTTTGGACTGATTTTCAAACATACTTTAATAACAACGCCTAGCAGACTTCCTTACCTGTTGAATTGGAGTTGCTATAAAAGACGTAAGTTTGTAACACACCAGAACGTATGTTACAAAAGCATGAAACACCAGTAGGAATGGTGGATCATTTTAAACTCTAGATACAATACAAGTAGCTATTTCCTGAGGTACGATGACTGCAGTCACCAATACAACATCCTTACTGGATCAACTAACATCAATCTACACTATGCTTGGGCTAAAGAAAACTAACACATACCCAAGCCCACTGTTGGCAAAGAAAAAGGAGCAAATATTGGCTCCAGGAAGCAGAACAAAGCCAGTGGTCAACCTTACCATAGTAAACTGCATTGTCTGGAAGGCAAGATGTTGCTGCACAATAAAAATACCAGAGCATGTAATTATTGAAAAAATATATGCTAAATAATTGTTTCTTTTGTGGAAAGTACTAAACTCACTGAACTCAAATCACACATCCTTCTTAGTTGGCTGTGTTAGTTTGTGGTTCATTTTGTGTTTAACTGTTACAGAAGACAGTACAAAGGTGTGAAGGCTACCCTCCAAAAGAAGCCCTACCAAGGGAACTGAGATCAAACAAAATGTGGAAATGTACAGGCAAAGTACCCAAGCAACCTAGCTCTGCTTCTGAACTGTTTCACACAATAAATATATACTTACCACTAGTAAAATCTGTCCCCAAATAGACAAAGAATGTTTTTGAACATGATAGAATGTAATTTGCTTACAAAATTAAAAATGGTTCCTAACAGTTACTTCTACCTGTGAAGAAAAAAATATCTACAGAAAAAAAATATCTACAGAATTTGCTAAGTAAAAATTATAAGATTTTATTAAAAATAGAGAAGTCGAAAAATCTGTAATAAAACCTGGAGGAACAGAAATATGTCACATTCTAGATATTTAATAACTTAATGTCTAAACTTACATAAGCAAGTCACTATACCTCAGGTTTCAGATCTCTATGGACTACTCCTACATCGTGCATATGGCTCACTGCCGAAACAAGTCTGCGCATAATATGACTGGCTTCAGTCTCACTGAAATGTTTCTTTTTCTGAATACGCTCAAGCAATTCTCCTCCCTTCAGCAACTCCATTACTAGAAATGTGTGAAGCTGAAACAATAAAGAAAAATATGGCATGTTAGAAATTTAGCATTACAAACCAACATTCATTCAGAAGCTAAGTGCTATTCTGATTCTCAGAGTTTGAAGAAATAAAAATGCTGCTCTTAGCAATTTGGAAGGCCAGTAAGAAGCACCAGATTGCATTTCAGATAACATTTTTTTCCCATCAGTCTCACTGAGACTGAAGAATGTTGATGTCTTCCCCACATCCACTCATATTTATTTACAAAAACACAATGCTGCCATGTAAACAGATAAATCTGCAAGGAGTTGAAGTGCCTTTCTTTAGGCTAACAAACAAAGCTGGAAAAAGCTAGACTTTTGCTGTTTAAACCTGGTCTGATATAGGGATACATTTCTATTTACATGCATAACAAGTTAGCCATTTAATGATACCAAATCCTTTAAAAGCACCCTGAAACTTTACAGTGAAACCAAAGACTATCTACAATTTCTTCTGATTTTGTCCCCTACAGACTAGCAGCCAAAGTTATTCTATTATTAGAATCACAACAGACATCTTCCCAAACATTAAAGAGTATTTTTTAAATTAAAAGAGTAATGGTTGTTTAGATGGTTGTTCTTTTCAAGACAATCGTTAAGCAGTGACTTGATTATAACACAGTATCAGCACACAATCAACTGCAATTCAAATATCTTGCCATTAAACAAACAGCAGACTTCTCAAGAAAGGAAAGCAAAGTTAGCATTCTCAAAAGGCAATGGATGTAGGCATGTGACGGCTTCTAGTATTTCCTTCCCCTGAATGGCAGTAACAAAAGTAATATTTGCAAACAAAGGAAAAATGTTGTGGGAAGAGGTCAAAAAATGAAATTCAAAGAAATAATCAGGAACAGAAGGTGCACAGTATCTAGATATCAAGGAACAGAAGCAGAGTTATGAGGACAGAAAGTGGTAACGTCTTAGAACAAACAAGGCATCTGCTAGTCACGTTGCCAGTAATCCTTGTAAGACACCCTCTTCTGCACATTTTCTTTGCCTTGGGAACAGCTGATGGGAAAATCGGAAAGGATAAACAGACTTTTCTCTGCTGCAGAACTTCTTGTGGCTCACCAAAAGAGACTGCAACCTAATACTCTACAGTTGGATTACTAATATAGAATTTGACTAGACTGATATTAGAGCAAGTTAAAAGTCATCTGGTCCAAACCCCTACCTCAAACCAGGGCGAATCTCCAAGTTAGATCAAATTATAGCTTATTAAATGCTGTGGAGCTTGCATTACACTAAGGAAAAAGACAACTAAGATGTCTAAATAAACCCTAAACTGAGCTCAATGTATTTTCAAACAGAGGCTTTACTTTCACATTTGGTAATTTACCAAGCTACTTCGTTATCTCCATTAAGTTACTAATAGGTAAGAAAAAACACTAGATATGTAATCTTCATATGCAAGATTTCAAAATTATTTCACAAATATTATTTCAAGATTCATGACAACCCTGAGGGTATGTGATTAGGTACCCCAGTATCATAGATATGGAAACTAGGCCATGAGTATTGTACGACGATTAGCAAAGTAAACCAAGGACAGAACCAGAACAGAATCCAGGAGTATTAATTCTTCCAAATACTTTTTTGATTTGTTAGAGTAACTGCAAGTTCCCTTGAATGCAGAACTTCTGCCTCATCTGCTATACTGACTGGACAAAAGCCCTAGGAAAAAAGTTGCCTCCACAGTAACCACATGCTTAACTCCTAAAAGTTCTTGGCAATGTGTTTGGCAAATGCTGATTATAGTTTCTTCAAAATACCTGGTCATGATAAACTTCATGTAACTTCACTACATTCGGGTGTCCTTCACAGAGTTTCAGAGCTGTTATTTCTCTCTGGGTGTTGGCTTCCATTCTGGAAAAATTAAGCAGTCATTTTGTATCTATTTTACTGAGCAAACTGCACATTCAAAGTGTTACACCTATTTTTTTAATTGCTTGCAATCCAGATTTTTTAATATTACAACCACTTGAACACAATTAAAAGTATATTCAAAGCAAGCCGAGTAAAACTCTCCACATAACCCTGCAAGTTAGGACATTAAAAAACCACACTCAAATCAAACAATGTTTTTGATGCAATTGCAACTTGCTACAGCAAAAGCTGAACTGACATTATAGAACAGTTTCTATCTAAACCAACCTTCCCTTAGTCCAGGGCAATTTGACTTCACTCTGTTCCTACAAATATCTGTTAGTTCAGCTTCATCTTCAAGATTCAAATTATTGGCCCAATCCTTTACCACTCTTATAGGAGAAAAGTACTTCCAAAGCTGTATGGAAACTATGAGCTCCTACTAGAAAGAAGAGTAACATCATCTATATATGAACTGTGTTACACAAGTGAACACCTAACAGGCCATCGTAAAAATCCGAAATGTAAGAGGTAAGAAGAGACTAGCTCCAGAGCAAAAACCGTTGCACAAATTCCCTTTCAAGTACTGAAATCTACAGCCAGAAAAAGTGAACACGGTAAACATTTATAAAAACTATGTGAATAGGGACAGAGCAGAACATTTTGTTTTCCACTAAATACAAATGTGAATATATTTTAGACAAATAATGCCTGAAAATTTTTGCCAAAACTCTCTCCAAGAAACACTAATCCTATAATGACTTAGAGAATGGCCTCAGACAGAATATCTCTCACCATGTGTGTTCTTAATTTTTGGTTGCCCTCCCTCTTCCCTTCCCCCCCCAGTTAGGACCAGAACATGATGAGAATTTTGTGCAAGAGAAATCTGGTTTTCTGCAGGCTTCATATAGTCAACAAGTAAACTAAGCTGTTCCACCTGCATCTCTGCTGATGTTGTTTAAACTGAAAGTGAGTTCAAGTCTTTAAGAAATTAAAAAACCCAACTCAGATAGTCTTTCCCCCCTAAACTGCTATCAGAAGAAGGTGGACCTAGGAAACAGATCAAAAAGGTTCAGTATCATGAACACAAACCTTCGAAATTTGTGCATGGACTTTTCTGAGTATTTCCCCTCTTATAAAGAGTTACCATCTCAGATTTTAAACAGACAATATCATGAAAAACAAACGGGAAGCTCTAAAACAGTAACTGGAGCAAGTTTACAGGACTCCACTGTTTCACTGGCCTTCAGACACACAGATAAACCTCAAATTGTCAGATGGAGGCATGTCCAGCAGTACTAACAAAGCAACATCACAGAAGAACTCTTGATCTGAGCTTTACCTCAAGTATCACAAAGAGGTTTGCCTAGGTGCAGGATTCATTTTCTTGGCACCTTTGATAGGTAAAAGACTGTCTGACTTCGAGGCAAAAGACACTACTAGAAATCTATTACACTTTTCCTTTTAGCAAGAGTTACTAGTGTGGTCCTTAGAGCAGTATTATTTACAGTTCAACAGTTTCTTATTCAAGGCTGGTTTATGTCCAGCCATTCAGAGCGTGGGTTTACTGCTACCTCCAAATATTACACAAACATGCTCTGAGTCTGCTCATAGCCTGCAATCCGAAAAACAAAACAAACAAACAAAAAAGTCTCTGTACACAGACCGCTTCTTACCTTCATTTAGCCTGGTCCACCAAGACAAAGGAGAAAGAGCAAAAGAACCTGTGAGCAGTATCATTTAGGGACATAATTCCTAAAAGTTTAGTTCTATGGGAAAAGTCAATACTAGTTTGTTCACTGTTATCCAGAAATAAAAAAATCCCCTTAGCTTGAGATGGGAGTACAGATCTGCAGCTCTGTGTGCACCACAGAAAAAAATTTTGAATGTAGACACAAGGCAGAGATTTCTAGACTAAAACACCCAATGTAGGTGTCTACTGCATGCTACTTGTCAAAGGTCTCATTAGAATGAGTGAAATTCTAGCTAATTAATCTTACAGGGTGAACTAGTTCACCATAAAACACATACCTAGAGTAGGATTCAGTGGCCTAAGCATAGGAGAGCCTGGAAGACATCAGCCATGAAGACATCTACATAAAGGTAGTAGTCGCAAGACTGATGGCAACTGGAAGACAGAGAGGACACCGATAGATGCTAAAATGGCACTACGTAAATGCCTGTGTTTAAGTCACTGAATTCCACCGCTAGTGCCTGGTCATTTGAGTCTCTCTGTAGGCTCCACTAATAGTTCTGAGCAGGCTTCCAGTAACCATTGCAGAGCCCGGAAAACTGACTCAGACACCTATAGCTAGGTGGCTTATTCTTAAATTTATCCTGTCCAAAAAGCATGTGATGAAACACTTAAGTCTGGTGGACAGTTACTTCTAGAGTCTGGAAAAAACAGAGGTACAGCCAAATGTCTTGGAGAAGAGATCACTGTGAACTATCATTCTGATAGCAGAACATTTAGATTGTCCCTTCCCTTTCCTGCTAGCATCCTACAACACACTAGGAACATATTTACAAATGAACACTGCAAAATGAAGCTAAAAATCCATCCACCCCTCAAAGAATCCTTTATCGTTAATTATTCTCTGAGCAGAAACTGCCAGAGGTATCTATTCTGGAAGAGGACCACATGGTCCCCACGTACAAAGCAAGTCAGCTGCCTCCATTGTGGTGTTCTCTTCAGAACACCCAGGAAACAAGATGCAACTTACAACTCCATAGTATAATTCCATTTTACACACACATACGATTAATTAGATCTGAGGCAACCCACACTAAAGATCCTTCTTAAAAGCAATGTTCTATGCCATCAGTTGGGCTGCTTAGGAAAGGGAGCTAGCATAAGCCCACATTCAGTTCACTTAAGTCTAAAGATAGGAGGGCCTTATACCACCTCACCCTGGTTAGGAGCAAAATTAGGGGAAATTAGGGTAGAATACAACTGGGAACGAGAAAAGCACTCTTTAGGCTTCTTCTTGTGTCCTCCCCGACAACATTTTGCTTCAGAAGACTCTCAGAATCTTTTAAAGGTCATAAGGTTACTGTAAGTTTCTGGAGATTCTTCAAATAGGAAATTATTTAAAAGCTATTTTTCAAAAAATGTAGCGAACATTGTTCTAATCCATGGGTGACAGTAAGCAAAGAAAATATTTTTATTGTCTTATAGAATATTTATACCTTTTGCTAATTATTTTTACTGCATACTCTTGGCTAGTTTTCTTGTGTAAGCACTTTCGACAAATGGAAAAACTTCCTTCTCCCAATGGTTTCTCTTTCAGATCCAGTTCATAATGATGATAAAATGGAGAGTCCTGTTAGGAAACTGTCTGTATTTAGTTCTGCAGAATACTTTTAGTATACACAGTCAAAGACAAAGAGTAAAGTTTCATGAGAATTTTTCATCTACATTTAAAATTGTAAAAGAGCTCTTTTTGATAAAATACAATCTTAACTACTATTTAACAAAATACATAAACTTTATTCTAACATTCAAAGAGTAAATCTTATGTTACATTAAACAAACATAATCACTAAATAAATCATTACTACTACAATAGGATAAGATACAAAATATTCAGGCAAACAAGAACAAAGATGGCTGTACATACATTTATCGACAAAACTATGTGCTCATTTGAAGACATCACAATAGCATGTGTAGCTTCAAAAATACCTCTAATGGTTGGCTGAATAAGAACCATCAGGAGTAAAATTACTGTTACTACTATACTTCAGTCTTCTGGAAAACCAGACAATCATCTCATTTTTCAGATTAAACTTCAAGCACTTCTTAATAGTAGCACATGCAAATTATAAGCTTGGATCATCTCAGGAGCCATCACAGAGAACAGATAAATGAATAATGACTATCTTCTAACCTGTAGCCTAGCCTGTGATTGCTGCTTTGAAAGTTACGAGCAGTTTCAAATTAACCAAATTAATTCAGTTCTTGATATTATTATTACCTTCATCATAGCACTTCTGGCAATAGTTGTAGTTCCAGGCCGCTCATCCCCCATATAAAACTGAAGAGGATCTACTGTAGCTGCATTGCGTTTAAACAAAATAGAAGGTGCAACGAAAGAATATCCCTATGAAATTAAGAGATCAGAAAAGGGTATGCCTTGAAATTGTTGCACACAAACTATCATATTGCATACAAAACATTAGAAGTTCCAGAAGAATATTTCAAAGAAGTCAGAATTTTTATAGTGTAATACAGAAACAGTAACTGGCTCATTGATGGTAGATATTACTCTGTTCAGTGTGAACAGGTATCTTCCTGGAATTAGTTATATTATTCTCCACACAGATAAAACAATAATATTTACCAGAATTGTTGTATTAATGCGGAAAGTCTGGCTCAGCTTCAATTGGTTTGCAATATCGATAAAGGCTCATACTTCAAACTAGCTAGCTTCCCAGAATGCCTTACGTTAAGGCATGAAATAGTTTTTATGTTATGATGTAAGCATCAAACCATCTTAAATGGCAAAACAAAATAAGCTTCATATTAATGATGTGCCTGGTTTGGGTATTGTAACAAGAACAGCTGTGACTACCACTGCAGGATGAATCAGAGAATGTTACAACATGCATAAATTGCTTGTTAAAGTCACTGCAAGTCTAACAACTTCTAAAATATGATGTTATATTCCTGTACACTAAGCATTAAGCTGCTCAAAAACAGACAATAAAAAAAAAAAACCAGCAAAACACTATGAGGGGGAGGAAAGAAAGCAATCTGAGCTGCTGTTCACCCCTGCAGCTTTGGTACCAAGTTTGCTGCACACAAGCTGCTTCTGCCCATTTGACATCCAGACTGTGCAGTCCAAGAAGAGATCATTCTTCAATCGCATGGAGGAGATGGTAAGCAAAGCTTCGTTACTGATCTGTATATGGTAGTCTTGTAATTAGAGCACTCCTACAGGAAGACCTGCTTTCAACTCTGCAGCTAGCTCCCACGTCCCAAAGGAATACCTTAACTAGAGCACAATGTGGACACGGGCAAACTACACTGCCCAGGCTGATGCAGTCAAGATGACAAGACTCTTAAGGTTTGAAGAATCAATAAAGGACAGACTGATTTTAGTCCAGCAGGTAGTACATTCAGCTGGGAACAGAGACACATGGGATTTCGTTTGCAGCAGGACTGTTTCTACCTTTCTCATTTTGCAATTGCTGAACAAACAGTGCTGGAAACTGGGATTGGAAATTACATAGCTAGTTCCCAATAACTTAGAAGGCAGGAAAAAAAGAGCTAGCTATACATGTGTAAATGTTCAATACACTATATTATTATAATTAATCTGAATTCTTAAAATACCTGAAATATTCTTTCTGAAGTCTGAGGGGTTGCTGCAGGAGAATATGTTGGATCCATTTCTGTAAACTCTTCTGCAAAATTACTGACATCCAATTCATCTCTGATTACTGGTTTAAAAGGAGCTGGTACTTTTTTGGCAGCTAAATCATCCCAATTCATATTCTAAACCAAAACCAGGGAAATAAATTTGAATCAAATGAAAATTTAACAAAAACAGATATTAGAAAGAGCAACTTGTCCAGAAACAAACAGTCCTAACTCCATTTGCTATCTGCCACAGCCAGATGAAAAGCATTCAAATTACGCCCTACAAATTTGCTTAGGTAAATGCAAGAAGTACCACACTTATTTCTAAGTAGACAGAATGTAGGTTTTTGAGGTCTTTTTGTTGTTGTTTTTATGCCTTTTTTTTTTTTTTAAACAGTGGAAATAAGCCAAACAATCAGTGTGTCAGCCCTTAAATTTCTTCCTCCATTTCAGAGGAAACAACATTCATATTTTTGTAAGCCATAGTGCATGCATGCAGTATCTTAACTCTTCACTACTGATTTCTAATCCCAGCTTCCACAGTCCAGAGAGTGTAACGCCTCTGGATTCTTACTGAAATGCACGGCTAGAAGTAGGAAGTATAGATATAGCAGCTATGAGAAAATGGCACTGTTACTGTGAAGGAGTGGAACTGAAATGAAGTCAAGATTACAAAAAGTGTTGTATGAGGAAAAAAAGAAATGTATCTTCCAAAAGAATCAGTGATTAAAGGAAGTTTAACTCTACTTTGTCAGACTCGCTTATAGAGGCAGGAAAGACAAAAGTAATACAGCAGGGATAAGAATTTCAGAAGTTAAAAAGCTAAGATATTGCCCACACTGAATTTCCATTGAAAATACTTATTTGAAAGGTTTAATTTATACTATGAATTATAAATACTCCAAAGTTTATATTAATTAAAAATACATTTAACTTCAGAAGCACCAAAATATATACTTTGTTTATTCATTCAAAAATACTATGTTTTTTCAAAGAAAGCACAGAAACAATTTTAATTGCAATGGATGGAACAGTACAGCTGACGTACACACATCCAATCTTCACTTGCTTTGAAACCAAATGTTAATACACTGAAATCTGAACAGAATTAAAATCTATTTAAAAATACTAAAGATTCAATTAGGCAAAGAAAAATACAGAAGAGGCATTTATCACTAATGGTGCATTTTATCAACATTCAAATTTTACTAATAACATTAGTGCCAAAATTTCTTCTAAAAAAAACCCACACAACATATAATTTAAGTGTTTTCCATTAAACCTTCTGGTTTAAGTAGTGTGTCTTTCGGCTGCTTCAAGTAACTGTTAGAAACAGAATATATTAAAAATCTACCATTCCCTACTTGTAGTATGCACAAAATCCATATACATAAGCACATGGATATTCTTACTAACTTCAGTGCAATTATTGATGCAATTAGCAGGTCTCTAAGCTATTCTGCTAACAAAAGAACAGAATTTCTTTAGACTTGGATTTCAAAGGCACTAATGTAGAGTAAGTGGTATCTGGGGAGTTTTGTTGTTTGTTTTACCTGGAAAAAGGGATGCTGTTTGATTTCATCTGCATCAGTGGGACCACAACCTAGTCTCTTCTTGGGGTCTTTCATCAAAAGACGCTGAATTATATCCTTAGACAGTGCACTCATTTCTTGTGGATAAGGTGGCTCACTTTTTAATATTCTCCTGTTAAACACAAAATAACAATTATTTGGTAATTACTTCACACGTTGATTGTTAAATCGAAGAGTCACCATAGTAATAGTAGTGCTTAACATTTCACTGAAACTCCTATTGTACCCAAAGACAGGAAGACAACAAATGTGAAATATTTTTTTTTTTTCCAATAAAGAAACATTTGAGGAAATATGGACCTGAAACACAACACCTGTATGAGAGATGTTATGTAACTTAATCCACAAAAGAAAAACAATCCTCATTTCACACATACTGAGCTTACTGTTACTATTCAAAAGAAATCTCATAGCTACCACAGACAGCTCCACAAAGACATCTACCCGATGCCTAACAGCAGTCAAAAACAACAACTCCAATGTCAAAAATTATTAGAAAATAAAGAGGAAAAAACCCACCCTTGGGCCATTTGAGGTTTGCCTGCACGTTGTGTATTGCGTGCAGTGCTCATGCCCTACTCTCAAAAGGAGGAACTGTAATTGGAAAAATTTTAGAGAAGCATAACAACGTTAATCAGAAATACAGAATGTGTTTCATATGAAGATCTACAAAAAAAGGCTAGTGAAAAGGGGACTTCAGGGGACTGGGCATAGTGTTCCCCTCAAAACGATGAACACTAAAGATAAGGTTGACAGGAACCTCACTGTCTCTTTCAGTACAAGAGCTAGGAGCCATGAGATAAAGCTAGTGAAAGTTCATAATCCTGGAAGCCTAAGCAGAATCACATTTCAATACCTATCTTTTGTATGTGTAGCTCCTACAGTTTTATATAAAGAGGAAGAGGCAAGTTGTCCTTCAGTTACCCCAAATGTAGATACTGAAACTAAGGAAAACTGAGAATGCACACACAGACAACACATACCAAAGACACATAAACAGGTTTAAAAAGATACACATACAAAACTCTTTAGCATACAGAATCAAAGAATGGTTGAGACTGGAAGGGACCTCTGGAGATCATCTGGTCCCACACCCCTCCTCAAACACAGTCACCAAGAGCCAGTTGCCCATGACTATGTCTAGATAGCTTTTGAATATCTCCAAGCAGGGAGACTCCCCCACCTCCGTGGGCAACCCATGCCAGTGCTCAGTCACCCTCACA
>Ga0065711_1045891_pt1 | contig 13206 bp, 7 predicted proteins | sample Hoacrofraction12_FD_59098 | JGI IMG/M metagenome (GOLD analysis project Ga0065711, IMG submission 59098) | Hoatzin crop microbial communities from Cojedes, Venezuela - Epithelial fraction 12 v2 (version 2) | ecosystem: Host-associated > Birds > Digestive system > Esophagus > Crop | place... | reverse complement strand
ATCCTCCATTGTTCAAAACCAACACGACAGCAGCTCTGACAGGGCTGTATCCGTCCTGTTTGCACTCCAAGTACTGAACAGTTCCAAATGGGAGGACGGAGCTTTGCTCCCGCCTGGCTTCCACAGAGCTCCTTGCGAGAGGCAGCCCGTGGTCTCAAATTTGGGGGGCTGTGCAGCCACCTCCAGCTTCCCTGCAAGGCCATGGCATGTGTCAGCACCATTGCACAGTGGCAGCTGGATGCTTTACCCTTGGCTGGCTTTAACGCTGTCTTCAACTTATTATTTCAAAGCTGCCTGATGCAACATCAAAGCAGCAGCCCAGACAAAGCACATTCAGGCTGGGAGCTGGGGTGGAAAGAGGGAAAATTTGCAGCAGAGCGATCATGCAGGCTGGTTTTTCTTTTGCTTCAATGGGGGTGAAGGGCATACAGGAGACCTGCTGGCAGAAATTTTATAGGTGTGAGCCTGGCTAGAAAGAAAACCCAGCCCATCCCAGAATGCTGCTAGCTGCCTTTTTTTTTTTTTAATTGCCAAACTTTTTTAGTACATATTGATTGGAAGTGTTGGAAGGAGTATTTGGACTAGGGTAACTGCACGAAGAGTTAACAGAGTATCTGAGATAAGTGCCTTGGCTCTTTCATGTAGTAAAAAGAGATGACTAAGCTGAGATTCCTAACAAGAACTAATCTCCATTTCAGATCTTGTTTAAGAGATTGCTTATGGAATATTGTAGACCTAATTAAACACATAATCAAGGGCAAATAGGCACAGCCTTACACCAACTAACAGAAATATAAAAATTGCTGTGCTGGAACGGACTGTATTTCTGTACTTGGAAAGCAAGAAACAGCCACAGCCTCTTACGACTGTCACATAGATGAAACCAATAACAGGAAGGAAAAAAGGTCTCCATAAATTAACCTACAAATTCAATAGTGAAGAAAAAATAATGACCTTTTACAGCCACAGTTGCAGTGAGCTTTGTGGGTACCAGGAGGTCTCATACTAATTATTTTTCCACATGCACACCATTATCAATTGAAGGAACATAAATTACTATAAAAACATTAATTCACTGTATTACTGATTTGTTGAATAGTTGGAAAAACAGAAACCTGAGTACTGAAATGATGTGCCTGTGCTTTTCCACAAAATTGATGAAAGAAAAAGTAATATAAATGGAGAGTCTTGACATTCAGCTGTTCTGTCAAGATTCAATGATTTAAGGAAGTTACTTTCTAAGCATAGAAAAAACTACCCTGGGGGAAGTGAAATCACAAATTTAACTAATTGAGACAAATAATTCTAGGCTGCTCTTGTCAGCTGGCAGCTCTTGGGTTTGAGGTTTTGGTTTTCACTGAGCTATTGTGAATTCCTTGTTGACTCTCCAAGTCTTTGCCACTTGGAAAAACTGGCAATTCTGTATTTTTAAAATTTTTAACAAAATTGCCTGTTACAGACACATCAGTTTGGTGCTCTGAATTCTGCAGTTGCTCAAATCACACATGGTCATTGAATCAACCATATCCTCAAGCAAAGGACATATGCAAATGTATGTGTGTGTGTGTTACTCATTAGCTGTTTAATTTCAAAGTATTTCTGGTGCCCTTTTCAACCCCAGAAAGAAACGGCATGGCTACCTTTGCAGTATGGGTGTAGTGGTGATGGCTTTCCCATCAGTGTGCGTGCTGGAGAAGCTGCTGGCTTTGGTTACAGATGTCCCTGATCCCCTCCTTTGAGTCACCCCAGGTACTGTGGGACCATCTCAGGGTGCAGCACGGCACTGCGGCCGTTCTGGCCTTTCGCTTGGCTTTCCAGCCCACCAGTTTAATGTCTGCTCCTTTCGTCAGGCCCAGCCATTAGTCAGGCTTCTGTTGCACAGCAGGTTGTTCTTGCCTGTCCTTCACTGGTTACTACTGGCTGTCTCTTGCTCTCGTTCCTTTCTTATAACTGGCCCATTTTGGGGACCTCTGCTCCTGGAGGCGGTCCTCAGAAAAACTTGTCCTTTCCTGTTTTTTCTTTACTACCTCAAAGAAATAAAGAAACAAAGGTGTGTGCTACTTTTGTGGACAAGAATATGAAGTGCCTGTGTTTGAAAATAATGTTGAACACAATGTCTCTCATCTTCATGCATGGGAAGAAAAGAAGTGAACAAATCACCTGTGTTACACTCAACCTTTGAAGAGTATCCAGGATAACTCTAATTTTACAGGGTGTATTTTTCCCTTAAGGAATTTTTAAAGGATACAGCTGAGAAATGACCGTAAATAAGGAAGTGATCAGAAACAGAAATCAAATGAAGGGGTTTTACCTTCACAAGAAGAAGGGACTTCTTGTGAAGCTCAGCCACTTCCCACACTGCTAGATTCCTCTCTTGGTGGTGTTGCCTTTTAACAGCATGAGGAAACTATGAGATAAAGATCTGGAAGGGCCAGAAGATCAGTGATTGGTGAGTTAAACTAGTAACGATGCCTTTGCAGTCAGACTTGGCAATAAGGACGCCAGCTGGAATTGGGCTTGTGGCAGTCAAACCCAGGAACCCTTTGGGTGTTAGAGAGAACTCAGCCTTAGCTCAAACAAAGGTAACGGTTTTTTTCAAGGTTAATTCAGTTATAAAACAACTATCCTGGCCAGATGGGTTTCCCCTTGCCTGGAAAGGACAAAAGAGAAAGATATGAGTGGTTTTTTCCTTTCTCATATCTTCATGCAACACTACCTGCAAGTTCAGGGACATTTCACCTCCTTGTTTTTCAGCCAAACATGGAGAGTGGTGTGGAGTGAGGGTCTCAGTTGCTTCTCATAGGCCAAATCAGCCCGAGGGGTGCTCTCCCCCCACTCCAGCCGTGGCAGCAAGGTGCCTCCTCGGGACAGCAGCAGAGGACAGGCAGTATTTGCAGCCAGGAGGTGTCTGCGCGAAGAGCTGCGAGGGTCAGCTCCTTGTCAGTCCCACCAGGTCCCACCTCTTCTAGCCCTGCTGAGACACCTCTGGAGCAGCCAGGTTTGGGGCTGGCTTTTCACTGCAGCGCCCATGGCTGTTCCTGCTTTCGAGGCATTATTTTGACCTGCTGGCTGCTCTGTCAGTCCGTGTTGCCTGCACTCCAGCCGTGTTTCCAGCTTTGCTTTGCAGCAGATTGCTTTACAGTACAGCCGATACGCTGACACCATCAGAAAACCGCAGGTGCTGGGGCTTGGGCAGGGTCTGCCCACACCTCTGATCTGGGCTCCCGGGGCATCGCTTGCGTGCATCAGCCTCTGCGTCAGCTTGTGCTGCGGCAGCTGAACTGAAGTCTATGTCATACGTTAGAGACAGAAGACAAGGAGTTAATTCTGCATATGGTATTTTCTGTATGGCATGGCTTTATCATTTTTCTGTCCTCATCCTTTGCTGCTTTTTAAAAACCTCTCCATTTCTTAGCCCACCTGCTCTCTGCTTTCTCATGTCAGTTTGGTGCGGAGCTGCCAAAGCTCGTGGAGGTCTCATGAGTGACACTGACCAAGCTCTGTCTCCCCAGGACCTGCTTTGTTGCCTCTAGCTTCTTTTCCAGTTTATTCCCAGTGGACTACAAAGCAAATACCACTCTGGTTCCACTTTCCATGACTCATCATATACCTTCCTAGTTAAGCAGAGTGTGTGCATTTTCTATTTCAATAGCAAAGTTTCGCAGAATCCAGCAAAACGTTCCTTTGCAGCGATGCCAGTAAGACTGGCAGAAACCAGTGCCCTTAACGTATGTGCAGCCACTCCAAGGTAACTAGCGACCGTTCTGCGACTGAAGTGGGGAAGACGGCTACTGCGGTTATCTTTTGTGCTGAAATCTATGGCTCTGTCCAGCTTTCAAGGAGAATGTGGAAAACAAATTGAAAAGATATCATGCTGAATATGAGAGCTGTCTGTGGGAGTTGTTTCTCCCCAGAGCAGAACTTATTAAGTCTTGTGTTGTTTGCTGCAAATAAAATTAGTGGCTAAAATTTGCAGAAGTGAAAATATTGATGGCAAGGTGGGTCCTGCAGAGCCTCTGGGAGTGTGGGGCTGTAACTGCTCACACAGACCAGCTCCAGCACACACCAGCTCATTTCGCTGGAAAAAGAAAAAAAAAATCAGCCATTTCTATTTTGATAACAGTGGTTCATGATACACTTCGTGTTCTAGAGGAGCAACAGAGTTTCAAAAGTCTGCAGTTCTCTGATGCAAAAATCCAAGCAATGTGCTTGGAAATAAGATGGTTTCACAAAGGCATGAGCCCCTGCTTGTCCAGCTGAATGGCTGGGGACTGGGCCAGAGCAAAGGAGTTTTGCTAATTATGATTTTTTTTAATTCTGCTAAAAAAATGTCGTCTTAATAGGACAATAATCCATATGTGCTGTAATACCAGTTACTAATTAAAATTGTTCTGAGACTTAGAAATGCAGATAAAGCAAGCAGGGATTAAACTGGTCTGGTAGTTTCAGTCTCCTTAGGAAATTGTCAGTTGAGTTTTTATGGAAAACTGCTTAAATGAGCACAGAGACAGGAAAAACCTCTTTTCAGCAATCACTACTTACTATACAGAGCCTGTGTATCTCTAATAGTGATGTCTTTCTTTGCACACATTGAGGGAAAGAATGATGTGATAAACATGAGGTCAGTACCTACTATAATTCAGTAATATCCTATCGTTTTTATGTGTGAGAAAACCCTATTCTTCCTCTTTGTTACTGACAGAAAGTATTGGCCTGGGGCAAAGACCCGAACGCGCAAAGCGTGAGGTGGACCAAGCGGAGCCCAGGAGGCTCCCGAAGGGGTCGTGTGTAGCTTGGGCACACTGTGCCACACAAGGAAAGATGCATTCGGCATCTCCCTCCATGCTGCCCCCGGCTCTCCTTTTGCCTTGGCTGCTTCCCCTGAGGTGCTCCTCTCCCCTTGGAGAGGGCTGAGGGGCTGGGATCAGAGGCGTTCGCTTCTCCTGCAGTCCTCATGATGCCTGCGGGAAAGGGAAATCCTCTCCTGGCTCCCTGCGGCACCTCCAACCCTGTGTTTCCCCGACTCTGTGCAAGAGGAATCTCCTTGGTGGTCCTCAGGGGTCTCCAGTGATGGGGAACTGGAGCAGTGGGGAACGAGGATTTTGGGAGCTACTCCTGAGTTGACCCAGGGCTGGCCACAGTGCATCCAGCTGCCCTCTCCAGCATCCCTGCGCCGAAATGTGTAGCCTCGCTGCTCTGCTTGGTCTTTGGCTCAGGCTTTGCAGGGCCTGGCTGTGCTCTGACTTAAGTCAGCTGGTATATTTGTACTATGACTTTGATTTTTGGTGCTTTCGTTTAGCTGTTTATTAAGATGCTTAAATGCAAATGTAGGCATGCAAGTTATGGTTTATACGTTGTCTAGATCTGTGCTTCTCACCTGAAAATGTGCTGATGTAAATTACTGCCAAGTGCAGCTTTCTACGTCTCTGATAGCATTGTCTTACACAACCAGTTCCCCAGGGTTCTGCTTGATGCTGGTGTAACAGATGTGGTATCAAAATAACTACATTTTAAAGCCCTGCCTTTGTAATTCGGCCCACTAGTATGATCGTCCGGCTATGGCGTGTGGCAGGAAGCCCTCAGTAAGGAGAAACACACTGAACAGGAGTTCGTGGGGCTGTGCTGTAGCCTTCTCTCTTTCAAATAAGCAGAGTGGAAAACATGCTACCAGTGCGAAATGAAGGCAGATGAAAGTGTTTGATTCTTGCTTCCTGCCATTTTAAGAGTATCCTATGTCATTCTTGTTCTCTTTAATTCTTATTAAGCATAAAAGAAACATGACAAACTATGCACAAACACCTTATTAACATGGTAATAATTTACCATCTGATGCTAAGATTCTTAAAATTTTCAGAAACCTCAGGAGAATACTATACTCTCTTAACTGGTAGCAGGTTAATGTATTTCCTTAGGGTAAATGACTTTTCACTTTTGATGTTAAGAGAAACTTTTCTGGAAATCTTTCTTCCTAGCTAGAAGCAAATACTTTGCAATGCTTTATTATAAATGAACATCCATAATGTTCAGTGTACAAAAAAAAAAAAAAAAAAGACCCTTACAAGAATTACCCTATCAATACTATAAATGATTAATAGAAAAGCATCATTCCCTTAAAATGCTTCACCATACTTGCAGTGCAAAAGGCAAGTCAGATGCTGGAGCCACACCAAATTTACATTAGTGCTCTGTGCTACCGTGTTCTGCTCTACCTTCTTTTATTTGCCTCTCTATTGCTAAGTGCTTCCCAATTGTTCAGTAAGGTAGCTAATTGACATGATTTGGTCTTGTTCTTACCCTTTCTTTTTTGTTTGTGCAATGGAGTATTTTGGTAGGGTTGGTTTTCTTTAGGATACACAAAACTGTCTATTTACTTTGGAGAAAATAGGGAGAGTAAGTGTACCTTGCACTTTGGGCAAAACGTCTCCGGTACCCATGGGACTCCATTCCCGGAGCAATTTGGCTCGGTGATTTCCAAGGACACTGGGCAGGGCCCTTTCCGAGAGCTGCATTTGGGTCAGCATATTTAGGTTTTCACATGCCTCTAACAATTAACCAGCTCAAACCCTCCTGCCTCTATAAGATAGCATCCTACCTCTGTAGTTAAAATCTTCCTAGAGAACTGAAGGAGCACAGATATAAGCTGATTCACGACAGCTTTAATTAAAACTCGGTTAAACTGGTTCATATTTAAACATCCAAGAGATGCATGCATGATCCACACTTAATTACCATGGTGCAGCCTAATGCCCTCATCCACACCCACAGGTGGTGGGCTCGTGCTTGGGGGGCCGTGGGGTGCTGAGTTCTGCCGGGGTGCCCGAGCCCTCTGCTCCCTTCTCCCCTCACTCACTGCTCTCCAGCCCTCCCTGCCCTCTCCCTGCACCTTCCTGAGGCTTGGCAGCCCCAGGCGAGCAGCTCCAGGGCATAGGGAGGGCAGCCAGAGAGCCCAGTGCCACCCCAGCAGGGCCACTGCGTGCTGCTGGGAAGAAGCTGCTGGTAGGGTCACAGGGCCAGTGGAGGTTGGTGGTGCCCGGCAGTGCCTGCAGCCAAATGGCCGCTCCGGGGCCTGTGTGGTGCAGCCCCCAGAAAATCCGCTTAGTTCAGCTTCACCCTCTCCCTTGCCTCTTTGATGTTGGTCTTGCCTTGGTCCCTGCTCCAGGGTCAACTCCCACCGCAAGCTCTCATGGTCAGGTGGTGGTTGCGGCCCCAGAGCACTCATGGCCTGACCACAGCTCATGGATGGGGCACCGAGGTTGTATCTGCTCTCCGCACAGGGTCCTGCCCCGTGATGGGACACCAGGCACAAAACGGCCCATGTTCCTGCCATTAAACCCTCTGGCCCCCCGAACCAAGTGGCTGCATCCGAACCATCTTACCTGCTGCTCTGGGGTCTATCAGAGGCACCTAACCAAGATGAACGAGCCTGAGGAGAGCTAAAAGGGCATTTTGTAACTAGGGGCACTGCCTGGTAGCAAAGACCAGGAATGAAGAACTTAAACCTGCTGCTGATGTTGATTCTCCTCTTTGATACCTCGATAAAGCATCTGTTTATCTTCATGTGTCGCAGGCAGACGATAAATGCAAACCTACTTTCCTAATGATGTTCTGAGGATTTCTGTTAAAATTTAGATCCAGAAAATGAAAAGCAGTACACAAAGTGTTATTATGTAGACTGCCTTACGTACCAGGAAGGGTGAGTTCACATTAACAAGAAGTAATTGCAATTTATTCTGTTCCTCAAAATGTAGGTAAGAAAACAGAAATCCCTGCTGATCCCTTTTCAGTTTTGAAGCAGCACAATAAAAAAACATCTGCTAAAGCTAATGACTGTGTTTGCATAGATTGCACGTGACAATCCATCGCACAATGGGGTGTCCTGCCACGTAGAAAACACGCCACGAGAGTGATGTACTGCTTTGGCATGTATTGCCAGAAGTCAGCTACGCTTCCACAATAACAGTGTCAGCTCGTTTCCAGGAGGGCTTTGGCTAACAGCACCAGAGAAAATTCCTTCTTGTTTTCCAAGCTGAAAGATGTAGGGCCTCTCTCCTGTCAAGCGTGGAGGAGAGGTGGAGGAGGGAAAACAGCTTTCATGATGGCACCCAGCAAAACCCCTCTGCTCCAGAGCGGTGGGGGGAAAGAGTCTGATTCTGCTGGGCCCAGGCTGAGTGAGGCTGAGCCCTGTCCCCCAGCAGCATGGGGCTGGCTGCAGGTGACATGGGGTGGGTCTGCACCCGGTGCCTGTCATGGGGCATCGTGGCTGGCTGCCATGTTGAGTTGGAGGGAAAGAAATGGTTCCTTTGTGTTTTCAGCACAGTGGTTGAGTTTTATGGCATTGCTTTGTTATTCTTGCAGTGTTGGCTGTGGACAAATACAAGAGGACAATTTATATCCTAAGGCGAACTGGCTCTGATACGGCACTACTCCTTTTCACTTTGCTTAATTGGGCTAACAGAAAAAGACAACAGCTGCAATGGTGGGAATGAAAAATGCCTTTGCTCGTCCTGGTTTTGACAGCAATCAGCCTGACAAGGGATTATCAATTGATCTGAGATAAGTGTTAGTGAAGGATGCAGTTTGTTGATCATTTATCCCCTTTAGTATCACACAGATACAATTGCACTTCAAAAAACTAATACAGAGAGTTATTTCAAGAGAGAGTAAACTCTCAGGCATGTTTAAGTAAGCCCAGAGTGTGGAAAGGAGAAGAATCTCTCTGAAAAAATTACTTTAGGACTTCAGTGTGTTCAGATACGTACATATGTGTGCACGTGTGTCATGAAGTAAGCAAGTAGAAAGAGAGCCTGGCCACAGGCATGTGTTTTTGAAAAAAAAAAATCGGGTCATTTTCTCCAGCTTGTGTCTTCCAAGACTGCGGATCTGACAGTCGCAGGATGCTTCCTTCTGGACTGGTAATCCACGAGTTCAGGCAAAGCTCTGTGACCACCTGTCAGCCTGTTTTTGTGAAGCTCCATGGAAAAACTCCATGAAAAGGACAGGATGACCTTGACCATCCCTTTAGATACATATGACATCTTTTGGATTGGCACATGGTTTTCCCATTGGGTTTTGTGGGAAGCAGGGGATGATATACCCTGGCCAGGAGTGAAAAGAAATGGGCTTTCCCCAACCAGCCCGTGACATCAGGCAAACCTGTGCTGCTGGTTTCCAGTTTGCACATCCCTGGCCCTGATCCAGCACCGTGGAGCTTGGTGGGAGTTTTGCAATTGTCCTTGGTAGATGCCAAATTCAGCTATTGTGTGTGGAAACAACACTGAGGAGAGCCCTCCAGGTCCCAAGGGGCTGGGGGATGCTTGCTCTGCATCCCGGGTACCCTACCAGCCAACTCCAAGGGCCTAATCCGACATTTCTTACGTGGTCCTTGTGCAAATGGTGCTTCTCTGGAAATCTGTTTTGTCCAAGCCAGAAGTAGAGCAGGGGTGGAAGGCCCGGTGATTATTCCTCTCGGTACTAATCTATTCTTAAACTGAACTGTACTCTTTAGATATTTTAGTAAAACTGTCATAAATCAACACCCACTGCTTCGTTTTTCTTAGTGATGAAAAAAAAAGAAAAAGAGAAAACTGAAAAGCTGTCCTTTAGCTGACATTCCGTTAGAATTGATCGAGCGATCTGCTGTCAGAGCAACAGCTCTTGTCAAAAATAGCCCTTTGGAAAGAAACCTCTGGTGTTATCCGTGTCGCGTGTACCACACAATGCTCTTCAGTGAGAGCAGGGCGTCAGAGACCGATATTGAAAACAGATCGGTGAAAGTGCCGTGTGGGAAATGAATCGTGTGCTGCTCTACAAACTATCAGCGTCCCTGCGACTGCCTCCAACCAACGAGTTCACTGATGTGTATCAAGGCACCACTTTTAGAAAGAGCAAGTGGGGTCAGATTACTTCAGAAACTCTCACAGCCCTGAGGAACTGACACAACCCAAACCCAGGCTGTGCCAAACCTTTCCCATGGTGTAACTTTGGCCAGAGTCCCAGTCCTGCAGACTCCCGGCCATCTTGGTAACTCCCCTGGTGCAAGAAATAGGCATCGCCACGCGCGCACGCATTGACTCATGCACGTGCTTGCATTAGAGATGATGGAGAATGTTTTATTTCTGCGTAACAACGTTTTCCCCAAATGGAAAAACTGAAAGATGTTGGCTGATATATTTGAGAAAGGGAGCAACTAACTTAAATTCCACATATGCTAAAACATTTGGAAAGGGGCTGATTTGAGCAAACTTGGGTGTTTTTCTCTGGACATTTCACCTGGGCTCAGAGCTTTTAGGATAAGATTAACCACATGCACCCTTAAGCTGACATGTAAAACAGGTCAAATAAATTGCACCCTAAGAACACCTGTCTTTCGCCACATTAGAGAAAGGGGATTGAAGCTAACTAGCCGAGATGCAGCTGTTTACCCTGCAGCTGGTTAAAGCCTGGGGAGACAAAACCTGCCCTTTGGTTTGAAACAGATGGAAACCCATGATTCCAACAGGCTTGCAAGGCATGGCCTAGTTTTGTGTAGCATCTTATATTCAACCCTTTTGGAAGCTGCTGAGGCAGATCCTATTTCAAATACAAAATATGTAGTGTCTATCTGCTTAAGAGCAGCTCATCTAGGAGTAATTGCAGTTTGGGGGCTCCTGAAAAAAAATCCTAACAGTGAATGCTGTCATTAGTTTTGGAAGCTTGTCATAATAAACAGCACAATTGTTTCTCGCCTCTCCCATCGTGTTCCAAGGCCCACATTTAGTCCCAGACTCTTCAATAATTCCCTCGCAGCCTGTGTGTTTCACATGTGCTCAGGTTTCTTTTTCCTGTTTCACATTTGGCCTCTGAGTCCTTTCAGCTGAGCCCAAAGACTTCCACGTGCTACCACGGTGCTGGCACCTGACTGCTCCGGCTGATGTTCGGCCCAGGGGCTGCTTGCTTTACACACAGTGAAATGAGGGGAAGGAAGGAAAGTGACACAGAACACTCCTGAAATCAAACTAATAATGTATCTATCGGTAATTGTAATGAAAGGACTTTTTTTTTTTCTTTTAAATCTGTAGCAGCTAAAACTAGAAATAAACTTGCTGGTAAACGGGAGAAGTATTTCTTATTTTTAAAAAAAGCACAAGTAACATGATCACATCTATCTAGGTATCCTGTTTAGGGAGGCTGAATCTTTAATTAAGGGCCTGATTCTGACTTTTAAAGACACTAACACTAATCAGAAGTATTTCTGCTGAAGTCAGCGGAAAAGTCTGAGACAGTACAAGGGGGAGGAAAAAACTAAGGCGTCCCCAACACACTGAAAGTTTCTTTAATAATTTCCTCTCAGTAAAAATGTCCTCATCCTCTAAAAATAATTTTCAACTGTTTGAAAAACACATTCTGACCCAGTATTCCTCATTGTCCCCCTAATCTGCTTACACTCTTGTTTGGGCTTTTAATTAAAGGTAGTGGGGAAGACCCATCCCTCCTGTGGCACTATTGTCTGTCAGGTCTGCTGGGACTGCACAGACAGGATTTTATTTTCATTTATTTTTGAAGTAGAAAAACTTAACTAGCACAATTAGAAATAATTAAATCAAAAAGTTTTTATTATGTCTGGGATATAGCAAACTTCCAAAGAAAAAAAGTGACTGGCTGTGTATCCTTGCAAAAAACGCATACTTCCAGGATTTTTTTTTAACATTTCTCTTTTCAGTTCGGTATATGGCAGAAAATAAACTCTCCATATTTCCAGTAATTACACTGCAAGTAAATCTGGGATTGGGTTGATTTAATTCTTAGAGGTTCTAGCTACAATGTTACAGCAGGATTAATCTAGAGTTGTTTTTTTTCTTAATGCAGAGGGCCAGGGCACTAACTTGTTTTTAATTAGAAGTAAATCTGTCCCTTGGGGGACTACATGCACTGCCTGCGTTTTTAATTCCAATTTAGCTTTAAGACAAATGACGGATATTCTTCTCCTTTCCGTTTCTCAGTTGCTTCCTTATTTCTCTGTAATCCTCTTGTTTTGCATTGGGAAGAACAGTTGGATAACACAGAGATGGTATGCAGACAATCGATTTTTTCAGTCTGTTGGTTGAACTGGAAAACATTCAACAATCTTCTTTTGGGTCATACTTATGTTTTGCTTCATTTTGGGAGGGTTACTGTTATTGTCTATTTTGCTCTTTAAAACAGCAAAACATAAGCCATTTATACAGATATGTTGTCTCAACAACAAAAAAACCTACAAAAATCTTGAACGAAATACTGTAACTCCATCCTTGCAGCTTAGGTTGTTTACCTGATTTCCGCAGCCCCATGATTGGTTTGCTCAACCTGAACATCCATTTCTTGCTGAACATTCTTTTTTCTATAAAATTGCACCCAGAAGGGATGCTGGGGCTGAGTGACAGTAATAAAAGGAAATCTCACGGTGACCACAGGATTGCTTTCACATGCAAAGGTGTTGCTGGCCCTTGCTGCAAGGATATTAGCAGGAGAACAAGAAGTATTCCTCCTCGTGAAGTCCTCACTAGCAGGTCTTTGGTCTAATACACAGTCTTCCAGGCTTATGAAATAGGACTTCTTCCCATTTTGGCTAGACTGGACCAGTGTTTAAACACATGAAAAGTCAGTGGCTATTTTTTCTTTCCTCCACATTTGTGCTGCAGAAGGGCACAATCATTAACCTGTCCAAGAACCTGTACCTCAGCTCCTATTTGGTGTGATTTCTTGGAGATTCAGAGGACATCTTGGTTACTTAAATTGCACACTTCTGCAGCGGGCACTCCCAAATTCTGGAATTTTGTGGGGTTCAGACATAATTTTCTGAAAATCACAGAACAGAATCACAGAATAGTAGGGGTTAGAAGGGACCTCTGTGGGTCATCTAGTCCAATCCTCCTGCCGAAGCAGGGTCGCCTACAGCAAGCTGCACAGGACCGCGTCCAGGCGGGTCTTGAATATCTCCAGAGAAGGAGAATCCACAACCTCCCCGGGGCAGCCTGTTCCAGGGCTCTGTCACCCTCAGAGGGAAGAAGTTCTTCCTCATGTTCAGACGGAACTTCCTGTGCTTCAGTTTGTGTCCATTACCCCTTGTCCTGTCGCTGGGCACCACTGAAAAGAGCTTGGCCCCATCCTCCTGACACCCACCCTTCAGATATTTGTAAGTATATATTAGGTCCCCTCGCAGCCTTCTCTTCTTCAGGCTGAACAAGCCCA
>Ga0065711_1010415_pt1 | contig 13207 bp, 12 predicted proteins | sample Hoacrofraction12_FD_59098 | JGI IMG/M metagenome (GOLD analysis project Ga0065711, IMG submission 59098) | Hoatzin crop microbial communities from Cojedes, Venezuela - Epithelial fraction 12 v2 (version 2) | ecosystem: Host-associated > Birds > Digestive system > Esophagus > Crop | place... | reverse complement strand
AAGGCATTCAGTAGCTCTGTCTTCTCCGCATCCTCCGTCACCAGGACACCCACCTCATTCAGCAGCGGCCCCACATTGCCCCTAGCCTTCCTTTTGCTGCTGATGTAGTTGAAGAAGCCCTTCTTGTTATGGACACAGGTTGTGTGTCAAGCTAGCCAAGGACAGCATCCTGCTGGCACAGGACAAACTCTTGAATAACATTCAAACCTTGCCGGGCAGCAGCCCCATAAAATCACCAACTCACCTCCCCTTCTTGCAGAGCATGCAAGGACTGAACTTCCTCCTAGCAAAGGCCCAGGCTTCACAGGTTTGGTCCTGCTGCCAGAGGCAAGCGGTGCTGGGAAATCAAGGTAGATTCTGAGTTCACCTGGTGCGTAGTCATATCAACATCAGTTCTGAGCATAGTAGGTCATAAACTCACATTCAGTCCTCCATTTCACACAGACAGCCTGGGGCAGACAGAATTACACATGCAGCCCTATAGCTCCGAGGTCTCAAGGTTTAGGCATGAGGCTCTGTACTCTTCCACCCATGATTACCATTTTAAGCAGCAAGAAATTCTCCACGTAGCTCACATTCGAGCTGGAAAGAATCTGGTCTCCACAAAGGAAATTTGCACATATGAGCAATACAGTTTGCATGTTCTGTTGGCTTAAAATAAGAGGAGGCTCCAGTGCCGGCCAGCAACAATCTGTCAGGCAGCTTCATGCTGAGCAAGTTCGCTGGGCATGGAAAGCCCAGCACCTGCGTCAGCTTTGTGCCGGGTACAAAATGCAACTCCTGCACAACTGATTGAGTGGGAGGGGGAAAGAAAAAAAGGGGAAGAAAACCCAGAAACAGCTACAAAGATATCTCCAGAGTCATGCATATCAATTAGACAACACACACCATCAAGGCAAAGATCTGCATCCGATACCGCAAAAAAGCCCAAGGTGTGCTGGTCAAGCTCTGCTTTTTAGAAACTCCTCTCACTACCAACTGAAGAAAGCCATAGCTCTCTCAGCCCCAGCTGCAGCACTGCCTAATCTCTAGTTTTTAAATCCCACCAGACAAACCTTAATAGAGCATCTAGCACGTCTAACAGAGCAAAGGACTTCTCCCAGGTAAAACAAAGACTCCAGCTCATGGGTCAGATTTTCAGCAAGAGTAAAGCAGGGACATAGTTAGCCCTGCACAGATTTACCATAGCTGAGAATCCTAATGTGATTATCCAATATTACCAACATAATTACAGGGCTCTTGCTTAGTGTCACTGCTGCAATATCTAGGCCATGACAAGACAGATTTAGATTTACAGGCTCCACCCTCTTCTCGGTGCTTTTTAAACAGGCAGGATGTCATACTTCATGTTAGTGTGGCAGTCACGGCCACGAGTGCCTAAATTGTGCAAAATAATACAACCAGAAACGTCACTCAACACAGAACACAAGAACAGTCTTTACCCCTCCTAATTTTAGGAGAGCAAGACTGGTTGGCTAGGGATTGTTTCAGGCTGGGGCGGGGGGGGATGTTTAGTTTGTTAGCTATGATGCTCACAGCTGCAAACAGCCACAAAATATTTATCTAGCCACAGGCATTTTCACTGTATTGATGACAGAAAAACCTTAACTGCTTCTTCCTCACTTCTCTGGGTTTTATTTTGACAGGTCTGGTTTAAAGCTGTTTAGCTTCATTTCTTTGCATTTTTCAGGACCCTGTCTCATCACAGATCTTTAAGAGCCACTCCTCTCCCCTAGACGATACCCCTTCAATGTCCAGCTAGTTCCACAAAGAAAGTCCAAAAAGGAAACTGTACATCATCATATCGAAGAGAAAGACAGGGAGAAAAAAGGGGGCAGTGGGGAGAGGAAAGGAAATTAATCTCTGCCATACAACAACATATTATAAGCCTAAAATAATCAGTGGGCAAGATTCATCCTGTGCATTAACTCTGCAGTCCCTTTTCAAAAGCTCTAGTCCAAGGGCAGCAATAGCTTGTCACACTACCCATCCTTCAAGAACACAGTCAGAACACAGCCTGGACGCCTTAATTTTGGGGTATTAAAGTCTCACAGCATTCGTGACAGCAATTTCGTAATAAATAGCAACTCTCTGAAGGCTACGGAACTGTACTGGCGCAGGAAGCATGCTTACATGTTCACGTGGGTAGATTTGCTAGGCATGTGCTCCGCTTTACAGACTCGTGCATCCACTCGATTCCTCCCTGACAAGCAGACTTGGAAACCCAGAGCTGATGGAGCAGTGTTTTATTACTGTGCAGCAAGACACTGCCACCAAGTAGATTACTCGGCAAAGCAGACTCAGTCCCTTTCTATTGTGACAGTTTTAGTCATTGAACTTCCACTGTAAGACTAAAAAAAAATAAAAATTAATGGGCCATGAATAACTCACAGTTTAAAAAAAAAAAAAAAATTTTGTTTAGTTATCAGTCAGCCCTCTAAAAAGCACATTTCAGCTGCTATTATTCCAAGCAGCTGCTAATAGCATCTGAGACCTCGTTCATCTCCAAGCAAAATTAGCAATGGCATAAACATGCTGCGGAGCATGACTGTTTTTGAGTGAACATGAGTGGAACTGCAAAGCCAGCAAGAAGCTGCAGCAACTGCATGCAGTCGAAAAGCTTCACTGGAGAGGCAAGGAAGCGCTGAATCACATCGACAGGAGAGAAGAGAAAAATCCAAACTAGTTGAGCAGAGAGCAGGTTGTAGGTGGAGGTGGGGAGGAAGGAAAAAGCAAGATGAAGCTGGCCAGGGCTGGGACTGGTTTTTAACTGGACTTCGTTGCAAGGGCCAGTCAGACCGGGCTTAGAAGAGACCTTAAGTGCTATGGTAACAGCAAACTCCATTTGGGAAGCAATTATGCAAGGATCCAAAGGGAGCTCATGGCAACAGACAAGTTAGACATTTAGGAATTTTGATTACTATGGTAGCACCCAGACATCCCTAGTGAGCAAAGCAGCACAAAAACACAAGATAAACCCCAATACATGCATTCTAGGAAAAGCTCAAGCTTACAGCTAACATGCTACTACGAGAGCTTCACAACGGTGTATGGAGGTTTATGTCAAACAAGTTTCTTCTGTTTAAACCCAGGAATCCAGATTTCAACCTTTGCAGGTCTGCCATATAACTACAGGTATACTTGAGCCACAGAAGTGCCATCTCACTGAGTAACAGGAAAACACAACTGAAGGGCTATATAATATTTCTCTAGAAGAGGATATGCTAATCGAACCCTGAAGACAGCAATGAACTTTTCAACTCCTCAGTGCATGCCAAGCACGGAGAGAGCTATCTACTATCCCACCAGGCAGCTCTCAGGAAATTCAAACCACTAGGTACAGTCAGGAGCACACAGTATCCATCATTCAGCACAGAGAAAAATAATAAATAAATAAATAAATTGGCCCTACATGAAGCAGGGCTTTGAGTTTTTCCACAAATACACAGGTCAGGAAGGAGAGGGATACAAATAGGCACATGCCTGTCTGTTCATTTGTCAGACGTCCAGAAACGGGAAAGGCTTGCAGCGGTCCAGAACGTGACGTCTTGTGACTGTTACTCACAAGCCCCGTAGTTATTAGGGATTTAATTCCTCAGCTCAAACGAACTTACATAACTGCTTGAGAATCCCAGCTTACATACAATGTACAATATATGCATTTCTAGCCTGCGCGGTAGCAGAAGTAGTTTCAAAGGTACGACATAAGCGCTTCTTCTGTTGTCAAGTTTAAAGCAAAAGGTAGAAAACCACTATCTGCCTCACTCCAAAAATAGCATCATTTTAATTTTAAAAAAATCCAATACATGTTTAATCCTGTCACATGTTCTGTTGAATGCTGTGCAAGGTTGAGTTTGTGCGCTTCCTGCGGTCTCTGAATAACATCAGATCGTTAGAAGATACTGTATGTTAATTATCACGTCATGATCAGCTGTAAGATTACAGCTGCTCGCACCTAGCGCTGTGTCTTTCTAAGGAGGTCTCTTAAGGCAGCACACAAGCACATTTTGGTACCGAACGTAAATGTTGAGCCTCAGCAGGCACAGGCAAGGGCAGTCAGGCATCTCCCAGGAGTACGGGCAGTCTTTGTTCTGTGTTTGCATTATGTGACACAGGGCCCTAGTCCATGAGAAAAGTTCCTCGATACTATGGTGACATGAATATTAATGACACTGTGGTTAAAACACCAGACAAGGACTCACATTTGCATTTAACACAAGGCTTCATCACTGCTTTCTTATATAGCCCTTATCAAATCGCTACATCTTCATGGGTTTGTTTCTCATTTGTAAAATAATTTGATAAGCCTTCCTTCCACCATCTGTTTGTCTACTTTGCACGGAGGGGAGGAAGAACAACCACGCACAGAACCACAAGTTGTATCACACCTAGTACAGAGGGGTCTTTATGTGCCCTGAAGAGCAGAGACAGCGTAACAGCTCACAGCACAACAGTTCAAACTGCAAGTGGTAATCAGGTATAGAAACAGAAGGGTAAATTCCTATTCACCTGTCCAAGTACATCTTCTAACTCAAAAGCAACAGGTACAGGCCAAAGAAAGGCTCCGACTTCCAGCAGAGTTGTTCTCTCCAGAATCATGCACTGAAGGCGCCCCAAAACAGAGTCCAACCCAAGTCTGTACTGCCCCTTCCCTTTCCCTCGGCAACACTGTCCCTCCTTCACCCTCTGCCACCCCACAATTCACACATCAATGCTCTGCAGTGCATTTTTTTATTTTCTCACGAACAAAACCAATAAAAAAAAAGAACATAAGAACCAGCAGGATCTTACCAGCTAAAAACTGAGGCCGGCTTCTCGTGTCATGTTACATTCACTGACTTGTGAAAGGGCTGTAATGAATATGCAGCTGCCAAAGAGCTTAAGTCTGAGTACACTCAAGTTCGCAAGCAGCGCTTGCCGAAATTCCCAGGGAGCAGTCAGTGCACATCAGCTAGCGGCCGCATCACCTGCTCCCCAACGTGGTTACCAGCATCCTGAGGACACTGCCCGCACTGCAAGGGGGAACTAAGGCACAGAGGGGTCGGGTGAGTTTAGCAGGTACCTCTCAAGTGTGTACATTGCCTGACGGGACATTTGCAGAACCTCTAGTCAAAGCAAGAGGCATCCTACAAAGAGAGAACCTTTCCATCCCAGCCACTGAGCCATCCTTGCTGATCTCCCACCCTTGCCCTAACTCCCTCCCCAAAGAGCCACGGCACTGCATCTTCCCTCCAGCCAACATCTCCTGCCTATCTGTGCCGAATCCCAGAGAGCTGGCTATTCCTTGCTATTCATCTACTGCCTGCACGCCACGCGTAGGGCTGCCTAACGAGAGGTGCTACAATATCCGGCTAAAAAAGAACAGCAGGGATGTCAGCACATGAGTATATGCATGCACACACGTACTTTCACACATCCTTCTCCTACCTTAACAGGATATTTTAAGAATTTCACCATATGTTTCATGCTACCAACCATTTACATATCCTCTGGTATTAGGCACTTCCCACCAAAGGTCATGAAGAGAGGTATTCGACCAGAGCCCAAGGGTCAACAGCAGCCACAAATACCTTCACGCAAACACACTGCAGCCATACGGCAGGGATTTCCTATCGATCCGGCTCACTCCTCTGAAGCAGCAGCTAAACGCTGGAGAGAAGGTCTTTACTTCTGAAGCACTTCACAAGTCAGAAGCATTTAATCCTTCAGAGGCGCATGACAGGTAACTAAAGTATCACCGATTTCGCAGGTAGGTTGTGCAGAGAAAATACACACAAAGCAATAGGTCTGCTCTTCTGCACCCCTCTCACATCCGCACTGATTATTAGTGCTCGTTTCAAGTATTTTAAAACACTTTGAAAGTCTTAAGTTCTGTATCACCCTCACTCCCACAACATCTGAATAGCTTCCACGCACAATCCAGGACAGCAGTAAAGTCACAAAAACAGGCATACCGCTTCACACCAAGGGTTCATCTTGCTTGCTATGGTGCTTTGAACAGAAACCGACGTTCAGGGAAAGCCCACATGAACCAGGCCACATGACGCGCCTCACAGAGCTTTCTGCACTTTAATAAGAGACAAACTCCGAGTTTATTTTACTGCTGCCATGAGAGTTGTGCAGCAAAAGCACATGTCAACCTTGCAAGCATCATTTAGCTTACAGAAGGAGATACAAGCTAAGATTTCATCTGACTAACAGCTGTGTGTTTAGGTAGCTTCAGAAGACCATGTATTTCACTCTCACACCCTGGAGAACAGCATGCCAGATTGCTTTTTCAAGTTCACATAGGCACGTTTTGCAGTCACCTCTCTAGCACAGTACTGTGAACACCAAACTGGATGTAAAGCCAGCCTGTTCCTAACAGCAAATGAATGAAGACCCAATCTACCTGTCCTCATCACAGTACCAGCTTCCAGCTCGACTGCATACATGCACACAAAGTCTCTGCTTGGAGAACTCAGCTGCTGATGGCTTTTTTTATTTTTAATCTGTGAGATCACCCGTCACCGGTATGTAATTTGTTTCTGCAAAATCATAAAGCAAACCAGATGCTACGAGCATCTTGTTCCAAAAAAGTCTTTAATCCAATCCTGTGATACATGGCCCGGGGTCCTAATGTCAGCATAGGTTCTGCCACGGAGCAAGCGTAAATTTATGCCCAAATCACATGTGTGCCAAGAGCACACCCATTTAAAACACAGAGACAGTATTTGAGAGAAAACACAGACTGCAATTAAAGCACTCAATCTGGAGGGCCAGAGATCAGTTCCTGACTTGGCCACACATACTCTGCATTGCTTCACCTTCACATCTCGGTACATTACTTCCCAGCAGTCCTGAGAGGAAAGGAAGGACATTTTCATGGACTGTGCCAGGGCTCTGATACTCTGGCAAGAGAGCTCCTCACGTTAGAGGAGCGGCAGCAGCTCTCCTCTGCTTTCATTCCACTGCATCATACTGTGGGTAGCTAACGATAACCTTCATTTCATTTAGCGGCAATTTGTGGACCTTCCAGAGAAAAGGAAAGTTTCCATAATGACAAAAAGCCACAAACGAGAAAGAATTACCTCGCAACTGCGTTTCACTTAAGCCTTTCCAAATCTTTCCCTTGTGCTTGTAAATCACCATCAGTATTGTTCCTACATTCAAAAAAGTACAGCAGCAGGTATCTGATTTAAGGAGGTATGTTTCCAATGCGATACCACCACAAGGACATCCTGCACTTCCCTCCATCCAAGAAAGCAGGCACCCTTTCCTGGGAAACTTATTTATTCAGTTACCTCTCTTTATCAAAAGAGAAATCCTCCATAAACCGAGTTTGCTTATGGCATGTTTCTCCTCAGAGACTTCCTGTCTCCTTCCACACGTGAAACACAAGTAAACACTTGGTACAAATGAAGGCCAACTGCTGTGACTTTCCAGAAGAGCAGCAGCAAGTCCTGCAGCTGGCAAGCTGCTGTTCCAACGGGCACAGCCACAGTCTGTCCAAATCACTACTTTCACTCAAAAAAGCCACCTTCAAAGGAAGCTGCTTCCAGTCACAAAGCAAGTGTGCAGCACCTAGTCAGTTCTGACCCCTTATTAGCCATGATTAACGCAGGTGGGTGAGCTTGGAAGGCAGCAAGTGCTAAACCCAGAGTGGATTCCAGCTTGTCTTCAGCACATTTGTAACTTACCACCTGCTCTCCTCAACTGCTGACAGGCTCCGGTACAAAGCGGAGAAAGCCCACGACAATAAAAACATTGTGGCAGTACACGTTCTCCTCTGATCCAAACTGTCATTGCTGGTGTAGCAACCAGAGGTCAGCAACTGTTCGTATGTAACTACCAGAACACTTCTGCAAGACCTGAATTGGATAGTAAACCCTGTATTTGCCCCAGCCAGAATATCAAAACTAAGCTTTCTTATACTAAGTAACTGACAACTTCATAAGGCTGTTGCAGGACTGCCTGAATTAGAAACTATTTTATTTTAGCTTGGAAGGCGCTTTCTGGGATGATGACTGCAGAAAACTCATCCCCCCGTGACGGCACTGGCCTAACACTGCTATTAAATATGCTTTTGCTGTTACGCAAGAACTTCGCCACCCCCGTGTACAATCCTAGACCCAGTCTCTGACGTGTTGCATAAAGCTTACAAGTGAGGCTAGATGATGCGAGTCTCCGGGCTACACAACTTCTTACACAGTTAAATCCACTAACACCTTTTCCTTCCTGATCACATGTAGGGACATGGCACACGCTCTGCTCCAGCAAAATCTGCGCTGCTAAAACCACCAAAGCACTTGAGATACCTCAACATTTACCCGATAACCCACTTGGGCTTCTTCACCAGTTTGCCTGGCTTGTACACTCAGAAAACCAGACCACTAAAGCACAGAGGAAGCAGCATCCTACCTAGCAGTGCAGAGCGCAGCGTACACCCCCTGCCTCACAAGGTACACAGGGAAAAAAAATTAAAATCACATGTCCCATTCCAAGAGGAGAAATAGTTTAATTCCTAATCCAAATGTCACTGGACAGCTGACTAGCAGCTGACACTTGGCAGAAGCTAGAAGGCAGTAATTGACAAAATACACCTCAAAGTGATGTCTTGAACCAGGCTGAGGATCATGCAAATCTGCAAAATTTACCTTGGATGGCATTTGTTTTAAAGCAAAGTTATTTCAGAAGCAGCTCACGTGTAATTTCAGTGACTTCAGGTTACGGTGCTGCGTGCTCCAGGGAAAGGGAGCACTGGGGGTGACCCAGGCAGGGGTCAGCAGAAGTCCTCTGCAATTACCCTAACCACATGCTGAGGCAGCTCAGGGGGCCACCTTCCCCCATGGGGCACAGGTTGTGCATTCACAGCCTTACCAAGCTCTTCCCGCGCGCGCTGGACTGCGGGTCTGCTAAAGAAAGCCATGATGAAACCTTTTTACAATGTCTGGTTTTTCAAAATGGAGTAAAAAAATATAGCAGGCAAATTTAAGCTGATATTGCATTGGTTTATGATGTCCACCATTAAATGCTTTGAAATCTGTATTACCCAGCAGCACACACAGAGGCATGTATCTGAAAAAAAAACTCAGTGAAATATCTAACAATTATTAAACCGGAATCCCCTAACTTACACATTTAAAGGGAAAAGACTACAAGTAACACCTTCAGAAAAATACTACTAGTTGGAAGAGTGACTTTTCACAGACCTGAAGAAATGCAGCCTGTATTCTTTTGCCAGAAGCAGACCAAGACAAACGAAATCCTAGCTCAAATGCACACTCCATCCGTGCTTACACACATTCAGCACTCTCTTACAATCTTGCAGGTACACAGAGCGACACAGAACACAGCCCCCTGAAATCCGGACACTGGGGCAATTCTCACCTCGCTTGTTTTAGCTCAAAGGGGTACATGTGGCTCGTGGTACTCTGCCACACGCGCACACCCCACAAACTCCTTAGCAAATTCCTGATTTCTGGCAATATCCTTCTAAATGTTTCTACTGCTCCGGTCCTCATCACAGAGACACCATTCTCCTTACAGCTCCAGTGTGGGGTTTCAGGGTGGGTTGTTGGGGTTTCCCCACACACACACAAGNAGAAACAAAAAGCAGCATCCAATTTGATCATACTGCTTTGGTTTCTTTCCATAAACAAAACGGTAAGGTAGTGGCTAAGATAGTAGCCCAACTCACCCACACGCACAAATGCCTCCTGGACATTCACCTTAGCTCCCTTGAAACACCAGTTAAAGTCATACTGGAGCACTACGCTGCTGCCACCACCTTTAACCCTGGCCTTGCAGAACTCCAAGGTCAGCAGCGCTGACCTCCCACAGCTGTTAATTCTGACACAAACTTCGAGGGGAATTTTCCAAGAGGTTATTCATGCTATGACATGGATTACAGCAAGGCAACTACAAAGACTCAACCAAGAATCACCTATTGCAATACACTGTTTGTAAAAAAACCACCGATTCACCGGTATTATAATACCACAGACAAACAACCATTCAAGTTCCTTCCATATTATTCCCATCTACTTCCTTCCAAAAGGAAGGAATGCTCCTCCCCGCCCAAGAAAGCAAGTATCCAGACACAACTATTTTTAAGGGGGTGGGGGCTGTACCTAACCGCAGCAGATATTTTGGGGGATCTACGCAAGAGACTGCGAGCACGTGGAGACATCTGCCATCTGGCACGCTTCACAGTGCCTGCATTAAGGACTCCCACCCTGGGCCAGGGAGCAGTCATCTTCAGTAGGGTTGCTCAGCAGAATTGAGGGCGACCAGCCACAGCTCTGACAGATAAAGGTAAATCCCAGCACTTCAGTTCCAAAAGCTCTGGTTCAACCAGTTCCTCAGCCTCACAGCTCGAGTCTCCCCCACACCACCCATCATCATTTCACAGAGACTCTTTCTTTTAAGCCACTTGTACACCTCATTTACTTTCTAGGCTTCACATGCTGCACCAAAACACAGGCCTTTCCTCTCCCTTCTAAAGCAACGGGCATGAGAGATGTTTCTTTCCCGGACAGGATACTCCTCCAAAGTGCTTCCCAAGGGACTTTTCCTTTTAGCTGAAATAGCCAGGACTTTCACAAGTTGCCTTTTCAACTCTGCTGAACCACCAAAATTCACTGCAGATACAAAAAAGTTTTTCCAGCCGAGGAATCAGACGTCAGTAGTGCAGGGACCAGGTTGCCAGAGAACTCCCTAGGTCTCCAGCTGAGTCAGTGAAAAAATGCTGTTTACCAGCACTTGGGAAGCACACGCAGCTACACCAAAAGGCCAGAAGTACACAAAGCTGCAGCACTTCTGACCCGCGCCGACTCCCCAGATGACCTACATTTCCTATAAAGGAAATGACATTTTTACCCCTCTGTTCCCATCAAAAGGTGACAACCTGCAAACCCACAGGCCACCTTGCTCCTGTCCCCTTGGAGGCTTCACTCACCACGCGGAGGGATTCTGGACTGCCCGCAACAGGAGCCTAACTGCGAGGAAAATAACCTGCCTGGCGCATTTACCCAAAAGAACTTCCTTGCCTTACAGCGTGGGCAGGAAGAGAACATAGCACCTATTTTACAGGCCTGCCACACCTCACTTGCCCTGTGCATGCAGACCTAAGGGTTGTAGTCAAGCTCCATCCCAGAGGCCAGCCAAGAACCCAGCAGCCATAGGAGAAGCCCTCACAAGCAGCAGTTCCTCCAGGACAGTGAGGTACGGAGGGGAGAGACTTCTCCCACACAGTCTGTGCTACCACCTCACACCTTTGGTGGCCGTAGCTCAGGCCTGCCGAGCAGGCGAGAGCCCAGTGACACACAGGCTCACTTCCCAGTGCTGTCAGCAGCAGGGCAGAACCTGCCAACAGATTATTCATCAGCAAAAAAAGCCTCAGTTTTCCCCTGTCACCAGGATGAGGCAAGCCTGCATTAAAAAAAAGACTTGTGACAGCTTCTCAGGTTTAGCTCACATAGTTCCTAAGCTCCTAGGGCCGAAAGGGACTCGGAAATATCAGCCAAGGCAAACCTATATTGCAGATTTCAAGTCAGGAGAAAAAGCACTACAGTTACTAGCTGAAGGACTGTTTTTGGTGCTCCTCTCAGCTCATCATGCAGCAGAACACATCAGAAACCACACCTGAAAGATGGTCGCAGATCTGTTTTCTTGTATACTGTGGTGACTTTTCACAAACCTGAATGCACACAGCGTACACAGAGTCCCTTTTCCATTCTCGGGTTCCTTGTGTAAAAGCCAACACAGGTCTCCCACTCAGCTTTCATAAAACAGATACCCTCTCCTTCGCAATTACAAGATCAAAACAAAACACTGTTTTGACTGAAACGGCAAGGGATGCTGCACAGGAGACAGACCAGGAGCAGGTCTAAGGAGGCCAACATCTCTCTGAAGGTCGAGGCTAAGGGTACCAGCCAGAGCCATTCATAAGGTTCCTCATAGCCCAAACAAATGAAATGTAAAATGACGGTTAAAGCAGCAGTGCTGGTTACAATTAAAAAAATACCACCAGCAGCTTGCAGCATTGCAAGGACTGCACACCTAAAGAGTTTTATAATTCCTACCGTTCATTTCTAGTTCTTTAATTATTTGGAAAAAAAATGCAACTGGGATTACTGCTTCCCCTGCAGAAACCCCACACAAACAGAAATCCCTCATTCCAGATCAGAGCTAGCTCTACTCAGCCTGCCTATGTGCATGACATATCTACCAGGAATTGACTCCAGTGTTTTATTTCTCTCTGCTTAATGTAGGAAAGGAGGTAACCGCCTGAGAAAAGTTAAGAGTGAAGGCCACCGCTTGCTTTATTTATAGCGCCTTGATCTGCACCAAAACATTTAGCAATTTTAGACTTGTTTTTGTTTTTAAAACACTCCCAGTTCAGAGAGGGTGGGAAACAATTAACTTCTGAAATGCCCTCAATTGCTAAAGCATTTGAAAAAAAAAAAAAACACAACAAGTCAAACCCTGCAAACCCACACTGGGAAGACCAGAAATGTCAGCCTGCAGATGCCACCAGACTGCAAACCTGCCAAGGACAATGAAATATCAGAAGAGCCAGGGACAGAGGGGGAGGCGGGGGGCCACGGGGAAGGCCAAAGCCTCCCCTCCCCAGCTTCGTGAGGGAAATGAAGCCAAGGCAGAGCGCTCCGCAAAGAGGCACTGGGGTCTTACCTTCCGCCAGCACCTCGTCCACCGTGACCTGGTACCGGCCGACGCTGAACACCCTGCCGATGTACCCGCTGCCCGGGCCCCCGCTGCCTCCGCCACCGCCGCTGGTGCCCGACCCGGGGCCAGAGCCACCCTGCTCCCGACGAGAGTCGAAAAACTTCTTCATTTCTCAGGAGGTAGCAGCTGCCTGGTCGCGGGGGCGATGCTGCTTTGCAGGTCCCAAACCCCCTTCCTTGTTGTTCCTCACGCCGGTGAGGGGGGACCCGGGGCCGAGCGGAGCAGGCGCGCTGTCCTCCGGGGGATTCACACCTGCAAAACCACGGGGGGGGGGAAAGGCGGTTATCCCCGCAGCACGGCCCGGCCCAGGCCGCCGCAGCCCCCTGAGGGGAGCCCCGACTGATAGGGCCCCCCGCCCGGTACCTCTCTGCGGGCGGGGGTTGCCTCCATTCACCCCGCGTCGGAGCCCGCGACCGGCCTGCCGCAGCCCCACCGGCAGCCCGCGGCGGGTCACGGCGGGGGGCGCCTGCCGGCAGGG
>Ga0065711_1011405_pt1 | contig 13208 bp, 8 predicted proteins | sample Hoacrofraction12_FD_59098 | JGI IMG/M metagenome (GOLD analysis project Ga0065711, IMG submission 59098) | Hoatzin crop microbial communities from Cojedes, Venezuela - Epithelial fraction 12 v2 (version 2) | ecosystem: Host-associated > Birds > Digestive system > Esophagus > Crop | place... | reverse complement strand
GCCTTAGAGACTAGGTATTCCTCAGAGCTGGTAGGAAATATGCAGAGCCACATTGTAAGCTTTCTGATTTGTAACACAGCCCTGAGAGCAAGAACTTCCCCAGTTCACTTTTTCTGGTACTAGCATCAAATCTATCATCACAACTAAAAAAGTTTTCCCTTTCTCTGAAGCTGACATGAAAAAAACTGTGTTACTTCAAGGTTCGCTGTCTGCCATCTCAAAAATGTAGCCCTTCAACTGTCTGTAGGCTTCATTTTGTTTTGGAAAAAGATGCCTACTTCCCTGTATCCCCAAATCTATCTGTCAGGTTTATTTGGATTCAGATGTCCCATGTCTGATTTCAGAGATTGCTCACTCTCTATTTCAGACAATCTCCTCACCAAATCTTTGCATGAACACTCTGGGTTGGAAATACTGATGTCCAATGGCACTGCAGGTATCATCTAACCAGACAACATTACCTCTTCCTGAGCCAGATGAAGAATCACAGTTTCACAGACAGACATGAGAGAATAAGGTTGGAAGAGCCCTCTGGAGAACACCCAGTCCATGCTTGTACGTGCACACACACACACACGCATATCCTGCCTGTTCAAAGAGGGGTCAACTACAGCACATTGCTCAGGACCTTGCCGAGTTGGGTTTTTAAGATCTCTAAGGATGGAGACTTCACAACCACTGTATGCTTTCGGTTTATGCTGGAGTTTTGTCAGGAGCTCCTTGTTCATCCACACAGGCCTCTTGCTGCCTTTGATTGATATCCTGCTTGCTGGGATGGGCCACTCTTGAGCTTGGCGGGGAGGTGATACTTGAAAATCAACCGGTGCTCCTGGTCTCCTCTGCTCTCCAGGATGGTCTCCCATGGGATTCTTCTGAGCAGACGCCTGAAGTGCCCCAAGACTGCTCTCCTGAAGTCCACAGCTGTGATCCTGTTTTTTGCCTCGCCCCTTCCTTTCAGGATCCTGAACTCTACTGTTGAGGGTGCTGCAGCTACAGTTGCCTCCGGTATGATTTATGCTAATAACCTAATCATTTTGGGAGGGTAACAGGAAAGTGACATTTCTGTAGTCAAGTTTTTGCCAGAACCTGACTCTGTGACTCGGGGTCACCTATTACAGTGGGTGGATTCATGTATCCTGGCAAGGCAGTTAGGTGGGGACAGTTACTTTGGCAAAGTATGGCTTGCACAGTTTGAACCTTCTGTCCAACCTTGAATCTTACAAGATCTCTTAGAACATTAACATGGCTGCTGTAACACTCCTCCTACTGTACCTGAGCTTTGTTGTTACTTTTGTGTTGACTGCAAACGTGGTACTGATCGCAGGTGGAGCGCGAGGAGTGTTTCAAGAGTGACTACAGTCTGCATGAGCACAGAAGACCTACCAAGCTAATGCGGTCGGGACGGAAACATTTTTCAGGCAATAGCACCTTAAAGAGTGATGACCAAGTGCCATGTTCAAAGCACTGACTGTCCAGCCCGAGTAAGTGTGTAGTTATGTACAACTGTGTTAACGTGGAGCTGTCTTTGGTGAAAGCTTTGAGTTACACTCATGGAGCTGCCACGGTCCTGGAACCTCACTGCACCTCTCAGCTCGGTTTCTGGAGTTTTTAAACGCTTTTCTCTGTGAAGTGAAAGTCCCTTTGGGAAGTGTTGCAGATAATAAAATTGTCCAGTGGTGGGTACCAGAAGCTGTGGTGACAGGGGCTCAAGTGCTGGGTGTCATTCTGTACAGGCGGTGGTCAGACACTCTGCAGTTGCTGGTTCATGAGGATCTGGCTCGCACTTGAGTGAGGGAGATGTAACAGTATTTTTGATCAGGGAATGGTTGCTAAACCAGAGTTTGAAAACAATTTCCTTCCAGCTAATGTTGCAAAATGAGCAGGATGTGCACTTGTTGACTTGAACGTCACTCCGTTCACCTTTCACAGGAGTTCCTGAAGTACCCTACAGAAGTGTGGGAAAGGGAATAGCTGCAGATTGCACCTGAACACACAGCCCTTGTTATTATGATCTGTAAGTAGTAAGGCTTGAGTTTCAAGGTATAGAACTGGACAGGAAGGGAAGAAATGAGTTCTGGAGTATATTTGTGCAGCCTTATGAAAACTTTTAGTCTTTTATGCCCAGTTTCAAGATAAAGCTCATTTTGTCACCGACCTTTGAAGCACTGTCTGCTGAAATATACATTCAGAATGAAAAACCCGATGTATTCGTTGTCGCTCCGGCAGAGACAGTCCTGCCGTGATAGACAAGAAGATGCAGCCCAAAGCTTTCTGTCGCAGTAGTACTTTTCATCATGTACTTACTTATTCATTGGCGTTTTATGATACTTATTTAAGAAGTTGCTAATTAAAAATTGTGTGTCACGTCTTAAACTCACCACAGTGCATTCTGAAAGGAATGCTTGTAGCTCCATATACGCCAGTGCATGTCCTGCTCTTCTCACAACCCGGTCCGAAAGGAAATGCCAGACATGATGGTAATCATTTACAAGAAGCAGTCCCAGATGGAAAGCATGTGTCTGTAGCAAAAGGCAGAAGAGCAAAGAAGTTTGGCTTTCATGCACATTTTTTGAGTACTTATGTGATTTGTTGGCAGTAAGGAGCGTAAACCAGGTGGCACAAGTTCAGGCAACAAATTAATTGCTTCCCTTCTGAAGATGTTAAAAATTACATTTTACTGTTTAGGCAGAGCAAGAAGGCAAGTTGTGTTGTACCGCGGTGCGTTCCTCAGAGTTGTCCTTTATTGGCATCTCCTTGTTTCTTTTCTGAATCAAAGATATTTCCCAATAACCACTAGTTATTGTGCTGTTTTACTATATTTTGGACAGAGTAATCCAGAAAGGAGTAGTGTTTCTCATTAACATGCAATAAAATCAGAGTTTCAGTGGGAGACTTTTGGGACTTATTTTAAGATCTGGGAATAGGAACGGGCTGAGATTTCTGAGGTGCTTGTTATTACAGAGATGCTTTTTTCACTGCAGCGCTGGTCATTTTGTTTTTTTAGGCTGATCCTTCCGTATTTATTTGAGGGGAGCCCTGTTTTATACTCTGTCTCTACGATAGTGGTAGTGCAGTAACTGAGGAGACGGTGCAAAAGCCGCGCTGCAGAGGTGGGAGCAAGAGGCCAAGGCTGAGGAGGGCGTAGGAACTTCTTACGCCGGCTTCCCCGGAGCTCTGTGCCTGAAACAACGTCCTTAGTTGTAACAACATAGCCTAGAAGACTATTTAATGTAATCCATTGTATGAAACATCAGATATGCTGCATTAGCTGGCAGATAATATCTGAAGGATTAGCGGTGATGGCTCTAAAGCCGTAAGGAAGCATGGCACCATCGAATGAAGTTATACAAGACAACGGAATTCCAAGACGCGGTGACAGTTTCTCACAGAACGAAAGCCGTCTTTCCGAAGCCTTACTGACACACAGGTCGCTTCACGGCAGGCTCAGTCACGCTGGCGCTTCCTGCTAGCAGCAGTGGGTGGGAACGAAGGAAGAGCTGGATATCCCTGATGGTGAGCTGAGTCCCTGAAGCCCAGCAGCAGCCAGTGAGGGTATCAGAAGCAGTCAGGCCGGACTGTTATCGTTCCAGGTTACATCTGCCAGCACAACTGGAGCGTTACAGCCAGAGCGTTGCGTTGCACGGGGCCGCTATGGTACAAAGGGAAAGCAAGCAGGCTGGAGGCAGAAGAGCTCTCGTTGCCTCAGGTGAGTTGCTCACAGACGTGCCTGGTCTTTCAGGCTGCGAATAGGTCTCCCCGTGCTGTTTATCTGCAAAAGGTGATGTTGGTACTTTGCATCTCTGCTGCTTTTCAGGGCCCCGTCCTCAGGCCCGTGTACTAGCCACTGCTGATTTCAAAATGAATCATTCGTTGTGGGGACATCCAGAGGCCATTTTCATGTCATTCTTTTACTCGGGGCAGGAACTTGGTAATGAGTTCCAGCAAGACATTAAAATCATACCCGCGTCACGCTGCAATCTCCTTGTGTTGCACAGTGTCATCCTGGGAGCCCTGTGTCAGAAGTCACTTCTGCCCCAGCCGCACGCAAGCGAGGACACTGTTGTTTTGAAAGAGCAGTGGTGGTCCCTCTTGAAGCGCAGCAGGACAGCTTCCTGCCTATGAGCAGCCATCAGCATTTTGACATTTCTGCCGAGTGAGAATGCTGCTGCTCCGAGCAGGCAGCGTTTCGCCACCGTTCACCCTGAGGCCCTGATGTAGCTCATTAGCGGGCTCAGGATAATCAGCTGTCTGTAAGAGGATCAGTAAGCGATGCATTAAATCCTCTCTTGCAGCACGAACCCAGCAGACAGCATACTTAGGAAAGTCATCAATGGCAGAGGGTGCCTGTACAGGGTTTCTAGCAGCATTTGCAGTCTCACCAGACGGCACCACAGAGCCCGTGGTGCAGGGCTTACAGCGGGTTGTAAGACTTTAGCACCAGCAAGCATCCGCTTTTCCTACTTTTGAAGAGTATCTAGAATAACCAGCTACTGATCCGAAGCCGAGCTTTTGCACACTGCCTCAGCAAAAATGAATAAGAGCAGTGGTGACTCAGCCCGCGGTGCTCTGCACGCTGCCCTGTCGCTGAGCCACGGCTCTCCAAAATCGGATGGAGCCTTTCCACACCCTTCAGCGCTCTTGCACAACCAGCAGCCACTTGCTTTTGTCCAAGCAGCGAAGAAGCAGCCTGAGTCACAAAGCTGAGATCAGAACCTGGAGCTGAGGGTCCCATTCCTGTGTGGGTATTTGAATAGAGAAGTTTTGTCTAAGGCTCACCCCAAGGCTATGAAATCACTTTGTGAGAAGAAAACATAGATGTGCATCTTTTCTAGCGCGTGTTGCCTGGCACGGTACGTGGTGCTGACATTCTGCAGGCAAGGTGACAGCATGGCCTTTGATATTTAAAGTTGTACCCTGCAGTCTGCGTGTGGCTTCTTCAATCGGTGGCCTGATCTGCACATTTGTGACTGCTGTGGAAGTTGCTGGGTACCTGCGAGAGCAATAATCGAGACACTGATACCGAAATGTGTCTTACGTGACAGCATGGACTCATTAGGAATTTTCAGCATAGGGCATGTCCCTTGCGAAAGAAAAATATAAGAACAACTCAGGACAAAATCAGCAAGTAAATTAGATGGATTGCATGTACATGATATGGAAGATTGGTAAACTGAGATAAAAGACAATCACATGCCTAAAGCATTAACCTGGAATTCAGGAGAGTTCACTCTAGTTCTAGGCTTTGGTGTAGAGTTTTGTGACTCTGGGATAGCCAGTTCGGCCAGGATCTGCGGGGATCTCGGCAAAGATGAGGCTGTCCTCCTCAAAGGTCATTCCAGAGCAAATTAATTACCTCTGAAGATTTAAGTTTTATTTCTTTGTACCTGACTTCTCCTCTATAAAATTACAAAGATTGAAGCTACTTGTCTCCCAGGAGATGTTTTCGAGTTACCGTGACTCTTTTCTAGAGGTTCAGAAAAAGAAACACTCTAAATATACAGCATGGAGGAAAGTTAGTTTAAAGGCCTTGAGAACCCATTAATATTTTTATTGTATTAAAGAGTGTATCACTTTAAAACACAGGAGCAGAGGATTGCCATGGGTTATGTGATTAAATAAAGTATTAGCGCAGTTCTTAGACACAAGTGCAAACCTCAGACAGTGGAAGTGAAACTGGGCTTTCTTTTTGCAAAAGTAGGATTTGTGCGTTACCAAGTATGCTTTAATGTACGGATGTAGAAGACCTTTGAAGGAAACATCACCTTCATTCTGTGTATTTGTCATGAAAAGATGCAAATTATGGATATGAGCTTATCTTTAACACTTTAGGCACTTTAACTTTTTAAAATTGAAGCAGAATCTGTAATTCAGAAAAACAAGGGCTTGCTTTCTTCCTTTCTGAAATAAATCCACCTTCTAATCCTCTGGAAAGGAGTCAAGCAATACATTTCACCCTCATCGCATTCCACAAACAAACAAACGAACACAGAAAAAAGCATTGAAGTTGGATTACAGCTTTGCTCCCCACCTCAGAGCCAGGAAATCCAGCCCCAGGTGGCACCCCGGTGTTCGGTGCAGCCTGTTTTCTTTCGGCAGGAGTGCCAGGTCATGCTGCTGAGGCAGGATTTGCATGATGGATTTATCTTTAGCATTACTTGATCTAATACATTCTTGGGGATTGCAAGGGTCTTATTCACCCCACTGAAGTCACTGAGGTGATTTCCCTATCCAGCTTTTCACTTGTGTAATCTGAGATTTTTTCCCCCTGTCTCACATGCCTGAACAAGATCGCTTCAGTTAAAAACACTGCTAGGATTTTCCTCTGGTAAGTGACACGGCACAAGCTTCAAGCATCGAGGCATCAAAGACGAACGTCCCACCACCGCTGCCATTCCTACAACATCGAATTTACGAGTGCATAGTTCACCAGTCCTTGGAATTCACAGTTTAATGGTTCTGTTTCAGATGGTGTGAAACAGGTGAATGTAATAAGCGTCTGGTCATTTAATGGCCATTGGAGTCCAGGGGAATATTTGACTTCAAAAAGCCTGAGATGAAGCATTAGATGAGTAGACACTGGTAAGAAGGGGATGTTATAGGGGGGTACCAGCTGAGAATACGGTTACTTACACTAGAAATAAATTCTATTCTATTTCTAGAGTCCAGCAGAGGGCTGCAAGGATGGTGAGGGGACTGGAGCATCTCCCCTACGAGGAGAGGCTGAGGGAACTGGGCTTGTTCAGCCCGGAGAAGAGAAGGCTGAGAGGGGACCTAAAATATACTTACAAATATCTGCAGGGTGGGTGTCAGGAGGACGGGGCCAGGCTCTTTCCAGTGGTGCCCAGCGACAGGACAAGGGGCAATGGGCACAAACTGAAGCAGAGGAAGCTCCAGCTGAACATGAGGAAGAACTTCTTCACTCCAAGGGTGACAGAGCCCTGGCCCAGGCTGCCCAGGGAGGCTGTGGAGTCTCCTTTTCTGGAGATATTCCAGCCCCTCCTGGACGCGGTGCTGTGCAGCCTGCTCTGGGTGACCCTGCTTGGGCAGGGGGGTTGGGCTGGGTGACCCACAGAGGTCCCTGCCAAACCTGACCATTCTGTGATTCTGTGATTCTGTGATTTATTTCCAATTAATAGCAGGGTGATTTATTATATCTTGAGTGAGAGAGAAACCAGAAAGTGCTGTCAGGAGTCGGTGCTGAGGTTCATCGCAAGCGGGCAGGTTAGCGGCCGGTGGGTGCCAGGCCCAGCAAGGCCCAGCAGCTCCCTGGGGCACTGGGAGCCAAGCACCGGCTCCATCCCACCGCGCCCGGGCAAGGGCAGCCAGGCGGGCCCGGGATCACAGCCAAGAGTCCGTATCACCAGGCAAGGTCATGGCAACCAGGCAAGGCCAAGGTCAAGCCAGAAAAGAGAGTGACAGGTCCTGGTCCGGATCAGCGCGGCCAGGCAAACGCAAGGCTGAGGCTGAGTCAGAGACAAGCACTCCTCCGACAGTTCAAAAAGAGTGAAAAATGCCAAATCCAGAGCTAAATGGGCTTCTGGGTGTGTGTGGGGCTTGTCAGGGCTGCTGAGGGCAGCCGGCGCGCTCAGGGACCCACAGCAGGCAGCCTCTGCTGCAGTGAGGTCCCTCACGCTGCAAGTGCGGTGGTTTTGCCTGTTTGTCATTGCGAGAGGAGTTCAGCAAGGTCAGTAAAGAATTCGGCTGGAAATACTGAAGGAACAAAACTTAGTAAGACTCAACAGCCTTGCTTCCTTCAGCTACAGACTGCAAAAATTGACATTCCAGCTTGTGAGACCTTCTGTGGCCTTTCTGAGTGTCTGATTTCTTCCCTAGCCTTACCCAAATCTTCTGAACAGAAATAAAACTCTATCTAAATCATTTCTGAACAGCAAAGAAAAAACGCAGAGGTTTTCCTTCCAGTTATGGCACAGCAGTAAAGCCATTTCTGCATCTCTTTGCCTTCCTTCTCCAAATGAGCTTTAGCGACATACCCCCGATTTTTTCAGTTGTCCCCAATACCTGGCTCTCCGTCTAGGCAGTCCTTCCCTGCTGGTCTGCGTGAGGTTACCTGCTCGGTGCCAGGTACTGAGGGCACTGTAAATCACACGTGCTTGCTCTGGGCTTGGAAAAGCGGTGTGATTTTCAGAGTGCATCTTCAGTTCTTTTTGTAAGCCAGCTATATTTGAATCCCAAAGTAGGTACCCAAAACCACGTCAGCATTTGGAAAAACCCTTGCCCGTGGATTTCACTATTCCTTAGGTTTTTAATATTAATACTTTTGTCACGAGTGATGAGGTTTTAGACTAAATTTATTCATATTCCCAAGTGAAAGGTGCTACATAGAGGCAGCTTGTTACTGTTAACAGCCACTTCACATTTTTTTCCTAGGGAAATTTTTCTTACTGTTGCAGGAGAGAAAAGAATGAAGACGTATTCCCCCCTCAACATCATGCACAGTGAATTTAAGTGTTTTCCCCCACATTTTGGTCCAGTATTTATTTTTGAACAAGATACAGTAGCACACTGGCAGGGCCCGTTGATGGCACCAGAAGTGTTGTCCGTGAAATGCATCAGAAATGTAGAATAAAACCTAAAATAAAATGCTTGCCTCTCCTATAGATTTCGAACTGCATGTTTAAAAGCTTTCCAACGTATTTTAAGGTTCTGCCCTAATACAGTGTCCAAACATGGACTGAAGTTGTGTTCTTGAGGGTTGCTTTGAACAGGAACAGCATAAACTGATGCCCGTGTGACTTTCAGAACTGGTGACAAAGAGGTACTCATATTTTATTTTCTGAGAAACAGCATAATATATGATACTGTACTGAAAGTAACCTTCAGCAACAAGTTGCCGCATGCACGCCCAAGCCACCCAGGAAATAGCAAGCTGTTGACTGGGTAACTGAGCTGCTCTTTGGAATACAAGTGCTGCGTTGTATTGTCAGGTCTGGGTCGCAGTTTCTGCTTGTAGCCTTCTGCTGTGTCGGGTTCGGGCACATTGGCCTGGTCCTGGAAACTGTCAGTTTATCCATGTGGGTCATTACTGGTAAGAAGCTCACGTTTATTAATGAGAGGTGTCATCCAGCAGCCTCAGGGAAAACTGTCCGATGATAGACAGTGAGGGTCCATCCCAGGAGAAGTCCTCTCAGCAGAATCCTCCTGTAGCACTGTGTTAGCCCTTGTCTCTCACATAAAGATTTTATTTGCTGTCCATCTGGCGAGAACAGCAGCCAGGATGAAAAATAACGTCTCTGCTCCCTGCAGGTGACAGTGCTGGCGTGTCTCCGGAGAACTGCGGCACACCGGTAGCTCCAGCGGTTTAGGTGCTGGCAGATCCAGCAGGTGGGAGCTCAGCCCTGTTTATGTGATTGCACTCTTTGATGGGACGGAACCTTTTGTCTCTTTGCAGTCTAGAAACTCATTAATCTGAAAGCTAGAAGAAAGGATATTTTGCTATTCACAACAATGGCAGGAGCAGCCTCTTGCACCTACAGCAGAATGGGCTAGAGCGGCCATATCCATTTATTGTTTTGTCCAGGACTTAGCCTTTTTGGTCCAGATTTTTTCCTTTAATAACATTTGGCTTTACTAGGAATACTGGGATTTCTCTTTGCAAGAGCTTCACTAACAACTTCAAGCAAGCAGGAGACTGGAGTATTGTTTCAGCTTCTTTGTCCAGGACCAGTTATCTTCTCTGTCATTGAACAGTTGTAGAGCTGATAACCAAAACCGGACATTTTGTGCCCTTTTTCTGCTATTATCTCCTGTCCAGGAGGATCTACTGATATCCCTGAGGATGGACTCGTTTTCTGTTTCACACCTGCCCCCGCAGTCGAGGTGTCCCCGCGTCTCTTCGAGCCAGGAGGTCTATAGAAGACTGGCAAGGCTGCAGTAGCTGTGCATGGAGCATCCTTCTCCCAGGAGCCCGCTCTGAGGTTCGTCCCCCACCGTCTGCTCCATCAGCTGAAGCCGGGTGAGCGTTCCCGGGCCCCATGTTGCGGAGGCAGCCCTTGGTGGTGGCTGGACCTTCTCGGTGGCCCAGGCGGGCCCACAGTCCCATCTGGAGGCCAAGGCTGGCACAGCAGCCGCTGCTCACCGCCCTCGAGTGTGCTCTCCGTGGGGCCAGGAGACAGCTCAAGGCCAAGGCCGAGATCCGTATGTCTAACCCCGCACTTCCCAGGCACGCCGGGTGCCTTCCCCCGGCCGTTCCTCGTGTACAGGAACGCTTCGCTCTGCCCTGGAAGCTGGGCTGGGACTGAGGTCGTTCCCCACAGTCATCCCTAGCTGCAATCACGCGTTGGTGGCGTTGGATAGGGTCAAACGGACGGGAGACGCGGTTGATACGTGCTGTGCCACGCTGAGATTGTACGCGAGAGTTTGAGAGGACAAGGACAACCATTTCCTCTCTGTGTGCGACTCGGCTCCTTAGGGTGGAAGCTTCCACCTTCCTGAGCCGCTTCCCCCTTCCTGAGCCGCTTCCCGTCAGACGGCACAGGTCCCAAAGCAGCTCTGGGGTGCTCGGACCACCCCTCCCCAGTCAGAAGAGTGACCGTTGCTTAGTTCTGCCTTCTGTTTCTAACCTTTTATGCTGCTACATGAGCCATTTCTGCTCCCCTTTCTTAAGGAAACTTTGGTGATTTCCTCCACGGAGCCCGAGTGTCCCTGCCGCCGGGGTCCCCGCTGCCTGCAGGCATCCGAGCAGGTCCTGAGCCGCGGCTTTTGCCTACGAAAGCTGTGCGAACCCTTCCCTGGTATTTTAGGGGCAGTCTGTGTTTGCTGACTCTACCCTTTGTTCGCTTTTCTACTAATTTCCCTGGTAAAGGCATCAACTTACTGGTCTACAGCTTTCCAGAGGTTTCAGAAGACTTAGCTTTAAAACCAGGCCATTTTCAAATCTGGCACCAAGGCAGGTGTAAATGACAGGTCTGGCATTTGCTATGTTTTGTTTCCATATGTAGCAGACGCTAGAGACCCTGTTCATTTCATGATTTCTCCATTTGGCCATTCCTTAAACCTCAGAAGGTACCTTCCTTTCCTTCCTCCTTAACGCTGTTTGATGAAAACATNTTTCCAACACAAATTNAACAGCTTTTTTTCAGTGCTCCAGAGTCAACAGAGCATTCTCACAAGTGGTGGCGCCGATACACAAACGCTGACAGCTCCGACACCCCCTCCACCAGTGGGAGAATAAATTTATTTCACCTTCGCCAAGTTAAATACGAGCTGTGGCCGAGATGAATCCCGTCAGCAGCAGCTCCGGCTCCTTGGCGCTGCGCCACCTCGTGGTACCTCCGCCCCACTGCATCCTCATTCTCCTGGAGGTGCGGGGCACGCCCGGCTCGAAGCGCGGGGGCCTTTTTCTATATTACAGTGTGGCTGGCTTCAGTTAGACAGAATTACCTGTATCAGTTTTTATAGTGGAATAGCGATTTTTTTTTCAGTTCTCTACAGACCAGGACAAAGGCTAACAAACACGTCAGAAGCGTTTATAGCCTGAACAGTCACAAAAAGGAGAAGTACTAAGGAACAAGCCCAATGTGAGATAAGTGGTCGGCATATGACATACATTTTATTAGTATATCATCTTTACATCAAAATTGTGAATGGAGTAGCATTTACTCAGTTTATGTACCAAGGAAGGCTTACAATAACATGTGTTTCTGGAAACAGGCTCCGTGTAAGACAGAGCTAAAGAAGATCAGAAGGCATCAGGACAGACAAGCCAAGTGAGAGCTGGCAGACGTGATTTTTACCTTTACAAGAACTTCTGACAAAATCAAAGGGCCGCTTTCATTTTCTTTCAGCTGGTAAATTAAGGACAAAATTACACATTTTTCAAGAGAAATTTAAAGTTATGAAATGTTAGTTCCCAACATCAGCACCTGAACAGGTACTGCATGAATTAAAAAATTTGCTCAACTCCTGAAAGTATTTTAACAACATACGATTAATATCATTTTTACTCCACAGAGGCCCCGGCAGCTTGTAAAAGTGAAGTGCTGCAGTGACACGCGCAATTGGGCCGCAGATGTAAGTCCCTGGGTACAAACAACACGAGGTATGAGGGTTTGAGCGTCTTAGCTCAGTCTTTTTTTAACTACTTTTTCCACTGTGTTTGCTTTTTGCAGTGAAATAAGAACAGCAAGCCCCCAGTTCAGATGAAGACCTTTGAGCAGATCCCTCCTAGGCGCAGCAGCCCCAGCCATGACTCGGGTTAGGTCTCTGGCACACATTTTGCTGCAGAAGGCTGCGGGGCCAGTGCGAGCCCACCACGTCAGGCTGCAGGGAGTCCGCAGCCCAAGCCCCGCTGCTCCCGACCCCACTGCTTCTCTGGCAGCAGTTCAGGTGCTTGGCCACCCCTTGGCCATCTCACCTGCTAAAAGTCTCCTCTGGGACCTTAGCAAGGCAAGCTGAGAAGAGCCAGAGACTGTAACCACATCAAACCGAGAGCCTGAGTATGAGGCAAGGTCACGGTGATGAAACAGGACCGTAGCAAAGCAAGAAATCAATGCCCAGATCACAACCAGATCATCCAGTGGTTGCCCATCAAGTCTAGAGTGACAAAACAAGCCACTCTGTGGATCAGGATCAAGAGGGTTCACTGCCAGACACAGATGTATCTACCACTGAGGCAGAGATGAATGCTCCTCCAGCACAGCTGAAAAAGAGAGCAGCTCTTCTAGGCTGAGCTTAAATAGGGTCAAGGGCAGAGTCAGGGGGTGGGGTGGTTCCAGGTGAGGCAAATCAGGATCATGAAGGTGAACTGGTGCCCTCAGAGTGCAGACACTGAAAAAGATCTTTCTTTTCATTTTTCAGAGTAGAGTTACGCGTGTCATTGCTGTATGAAGTTTGTTTCTCTGGGAAGAAGCATATCCTGTGCCTGCAGGGCCTTGCCTGTATGGGGGGAAGAGGAAGCAGAAGGATCCGAACCCAGAGGAATGTCACCTTGGATGAAGTTCCAGGTAACAAAGACAGCTGTCTGTGAACAGCAGAGAAATGACGGTCCCTCTGTGAAAAACATCATAATTTAAGTGCAAGTCTGTGATGACATATGTTAATAGAGTGATGCCAAGCTTGAACATTCACATCAGTCTTGTAAAATGGTTGTTACAGAATCACAGAATCACAGAATAGTAGGGGTTGGAAGGGACCTCTGTGGGTCATCTAGTCCAACCCTCCTGCCCAAGCAGGGTCACCCAGAGCAGGCT
>Ga0065711_1045889_pt1 | contig 13210 bp, 7 predicted proteins | sample Hoacrofraction12_FD_59098 | JGI IMG/M metagenome (GOLD analysis project Ga0065711, IMG submission 59098) | Hoatzin crop microbial communities from Cojedes, Venezuela - Epithelial fraction 12 v2 (version 2) | ecosystem: Host-associated > Birds > Digestive system > Esophagus > Crop | place... | reverse complement strand
CCCAGCCTGGGCCCTGCCCGCGCCGCGCCTCCGCCAGCCCCGCTAATCACCCGCGGAGCCGCCGCGCCCCATCGGTGCTCTCCGTCTCGCCCAGCGCTGCCTGAGCACGCACGGCGCGCCCGGCGGCGGGAGGCGGCCCCAGCCCCACCGCAGCAGCACGTTACCGCACGCGTCGAAGGACGCGTATGTAAACCGCAGCCATTAACGGCAGCAAACCCCGCTTCGGGACGCGAGGAAGGGCAGCCCCGGGCGGACAACAGCATCCCGGGGGAAACCTCCGCGGCTCCTCCGGGGGCTGCGAACCGAGGGCCCGCCCAGCTGTCTCGCCCGCAGGCCCCGGCCGGAGGGAGCGAGGCCTGGCCATACGCCTGGCCGGCAAGCAAGGAGCCGCCGTGCCCAGCCCGGAGCCCGCCGCCCGCTACAGCGGGCGGCAGCCGCTGCCTAAGAGGACCCGAGGACACTCCAGCAGGCCGCGCACACGCTTTCATTGCGTGGTGTTTGTTCCACGGGACTCCCCACCTCGGCCAGCACACGAGAGAGGAGCTGGACCAGGACTGCACAAGCAAACAAAAAATTGTTTTCTCCTGGCTTTTGAGTCTGATCGCTACCTAAATATTGCTTCAGTGGTTGCTTCACAGCTTTCTGCCGCACGTCCCTCCGCAGCCTCTTGCCTTTCATTTGTACAGTGCTTCACCAGGCAAATTAAGCGGGTACACGCCCAGTGCTCCCCAGCCCTTCCGGCCCCTCACACCATTTTTTTGTGCTGTGTGACTGTACAACCCACTAGATTGGGGAAATGATACTGCTACACTAACCTTCTGTTTTGTTGGATGAGGCTGGTTACTCTGGTAATGCCTGCCACGGGACAATGCAAATGTGGAAGGAAAAGGGAGCAAGCAGCAGGACTGTTTCTTTCAGAAGCTTAATTGAAACCAGCAGATGATGAAACCTCTGATGATCTTCGGGTCAGGAAACTAAAATCTGATTCTTGACATAGCACCAGGCCATAAAAAAGTAATTTTCATGGAGGCTCTCACGTATACAGTACAACTACAGTAATCAAAGAGAAGTTAAAGAGACTGACACGCCAGGAAAAGATCAGATTATGAGAATATCCTTCAAAACTCAACAAAAAGAGAATACAAACTGCTGCGCTCAGATATTAAACTTTCAAACAACTCCTGAAGGGATATGTATGAGGGCTTTCCGTGTAACTCCAAAGCCAGTACAGAACTGTTCTGAAATGCAATTAGTTTATCAGTTACTGATCTGACAACCTGAGAAATCCAAGTTGCACACTCAACCTGCACACTTTGCCGAAGTCATCTGGCAACTCTACAATTAATTAATGGCTCAAGAACCAAGCCCTACCTGCTTTACCCATCTCTCTCTATACATATTTTATCCTCTTACGTTACAGAAAGGATATCAGACCAGAAGATAGCAATGTGATGACAGAACTTGACTGAAATAACATTATGCGCATGAAGTTTTATCTTCCACCAGGATATCCTTCTTGTCTTTAGTACCACAGTATTCTCCTGTTCCACACTCAGCAAATTAGGAATGCTTAAACAATGTACAGGCAAGAGACTACGGCCAGTTCACATGAAGAAAACCTCATGAAACCTATTTTAAGGCATCCTTTCAAGTGCTCTGAAATTTCCCCGTTTTCCCCTGAAAGTATCTACTTCTCTCTTCTGATTCAAGGTGATACAAAACTTGGGCTTGCAACTCTGGTCCCACACAATCACACTGAAGTTCAATGAATAAAATAATGCATACATCTTTCAAAAGGTCAGCAGTGAAGAGAGAACCAGAAGCCACATACTCTGCTTTGCAGCCCTGTGCTCCAGCCACCAGCTTATTTTAACAACTTTTACATGTATGTATTTTTATAGCATCATATCTGGAGCAATGGAAGCATCAAATCAAGGAACATTTAAAACCTATGCCTAGATAAAGCCAAGTTAGATCTTCGAAGAAAGAATAACAGTTTGCTGTTTTGGAGTCTGTCACCGCTAATCATGCAACATGCTATGTATCAGATGGTTCTCACCCTCAGGGTTCACATTTCATTTGTGCTGTATGTGAATAATTGAAGTGCTTTTTGGTTCATACAGAGTGACACAATTTAAAAAAAAAATAAGGGAGGAACCTGTAACAGTTCCCTAGTTCGCTATATCTGAAGTACTGAGAGACAAAGCATACCTGTGAACCATGTGGCTTAAAGAACAGCTCTTCATTGTCAAATGTGGGATCTGTAATCAGATTGTGCAGCATATTCCTACAAGTGCCTCCAATATGAGTCACAGTAACAAAAAAAAGCCCCTACTACTTAGAACACTGAAGAGGATGTAATTTAATCTGCATATGCAAACATGTGCACAGTTGCCCTATATACTGATACTATCTGATACACTATGGTATCAAACAAGTGGAAACATCTACAAGAAAGGTTTCCAGCAGGGCAAGCATCTGGTAAGTGCTTGAGCAAGAGAATACAAGCTAAATGATTATTTTACTTCTTTTTTAATGAACATCTGCCAGAATGAAATACTATGAACACCCGCTTTCAGCGTATCCCTTAAATGTCACTTCCAGGGACAGGGATTGCATTGGATATGGGCTTCATGTAAAAACATAATTTTGCATACACTATATCTCAACTCACTGATCTCCACCCCAATTTTCTGCATAGCCTCAGCACCATACCCTTCCAAAGAATCTCTCAGCAACTACTTCTGACATTTCACATTAGTGCTGATGTTGCCGAAGAAAACTTATCTTCAAATAGCAAATAACGTATCTCAAATAACATGCTCTTCAGTCTGGCTGAAGAGCATGTCAGAACCATCCCTCTCATTCTAAGCGAGACTCAGAAATAAAAGGACTCTCCATGCCACGTCAGCTTCATGCCGACGCCATTCTGAAATGGCCAAAGCACCAGGGTAACTCTGGGATATAGGAAAAGAGTCAGGAATATCACATTTTATCTTACAAGTTCTCAAACCAGCTGCAAATACGATGTGAAATACTTGCAATCTTCAAGACAGCGTAAAAGCCACCCAGGAATGCCGTCTACTTCGTAACGCACAACAACTCATTCTGCTGTTCAGATACCCACCACAGCACACAGTTACTATTTTTGCTCGCCAACAGCTGTCTACCCAGGTAAGGACTTGCAGGCTTGTATTTAGCTACATGACTTGAGCACATACACCAAGCTATTATGAGAAAAGGTACTCTACTCGATACTGTTAACCATATTCCACTTCCCCCCTCTTTTCAAATCCCTCCACCAATTTCTGTTCTGCTTCATCATCAAAATTTGTGTATTTCTAAGGATCTCACACACTTTCAGTTTTGATACTTGACAGCCCTTATAAATTATAGAAAAGCAAGGTTGTACGTCTATTGCACTAAAGCTTCTGAGTGGTTTTCCACATCAATGTTTGCTTCTCTGATCCCTGAAACTACCCTTGAAGCAGTTACTGGTGCCAATTTCTTACACGTCTAATAAAAGCTTCTTTTGTACTCATACTGATGCTGTGCTTCATTATTATGTCTCATCATCTGTTCGGACTGGCGGACTCTTGCACATTCTGTGTTTAATTTTACAAAAAAACTCTATCAACATGTAAATTCTCCTGAATATAATCTTCTTTACAACTTAAGGTTCAGTCTTGAGAAGAGATTGTAGCTTTTTAAAGCTGCACAGATATAAATAAAATACATAAGGAAGGCAACACACCTTCATTGTCTAGCTTAAAGCAATGACTATTTCCAGGCTTTAATATTCATGAAACTGTTTCTACTGAACTTTGTCATGCTAAAGAGAGAACTTCTCAACAGACAAAAAGAAAATTTTTATGTGGAAATTACTACCAGGCACAAAAATGTGTACTAAAATCACGTTGAAAAATGAGATCAAGTATCCTCAGAGAGGGAAAATAAGAACATAAAATTTGCAGAAATATTTTCCCAGTTTTTCTTCAGAAAGACACTCAAGGAAAAAGTACCAGTCTGGGTTTTTTGAAATGCTTGCATCCGGATCCTCAGGGTTTCCAGTAACACACATACAGTAACTCCATTCATTTTGCAGAGCCAAAGAACATCAGCTTTGTTTGTTGTTGCCAGTGACCATGGCAAGAGCCTTTCAAAACCTTCACCTCCTCCCCATTCTTTAATTTTAGATGAAGTTTGAGATGTATAAACTGGAAGACAGACAGAAAACCTTTGGGTCAGGTTTCTTGTGAGCTTGCTTCTGTTTAACACAAAAGCAACACACTGAAGTCTAGGAAAGCTTTCTCAAATAATTTTATATTTCATCAACGCAAGTTCTAGCCTCCTATTAGGATAGACAGTTCCACCACAATATTTCGAGGCTAACACACCTGCCTCTAAGGATTTATCTCCAGCTTTGCTTCACAGCAGTGTTTTGCCAAGTGTCTGTGTGATGCAACATTCAAAAGTATGTGCTGCTGTTTCCAGGCTCGCTCTCCACAGACTTCTATTTTCATTCCAAAACCCATTGGTGGTGAGGGGGGGAGAAATAACAAAAGCCTCCTGTGTGATGCCTATCAGCATGCATGGTGGAAGGTTATCACACTGAAAAAACTTGCTAGCTACACAAAGATGTAGGTGTTTAAGTATCTATCTATAAGCACTATCATACACACAAGTGCCAGCTGCATGCTGGATTCTCATTTGACAGCAAATAAGAATGAACTTCCACCAATGTATCAGGTCTTCCAAAAAGTCATCTTCGCCGGCCTTCAAATTTTCAGGGTAGGAAGACCTGTGTACTTCATCCTCAAAAGTCAAGCATTTTTCCATTAATTTATGGCTTCCTGCATTTAAAAATAATCTTGTGCCATGTCAACTTACATTCCATCTAATGCTAAGCATCAACTTGGGAGATAAAGTGACTGTTTCAATTAAGACAGACAAACTCTACAATCTCACTGGACAACTTTAAATTTACTGCATTTCCCCTAAAATACACCACTGGCATTGAAACAGACCCTTCAGTAGAGACTAGCAGCTGACATTTTTACTGCAATAACAACTAACAAAGCTTATACTTCTATCTATTTAGTATCTTTATTCCAGAAAGGAGATACCTACCCTTAAACAGCACCTGTTACACCTATTTAGGATCCCTCCAGCTTTCAGGGCTTTGGACCAAGACAATGTATGAGGAGTTTTAGAGCGCGATAAAACTAAAATAAAAGCTTTAAAACTGGAAAAAGAGGGGAAAACCTCTCTCCTTTGAAAAAACACTTTGTAGCTTGTCATGTCAAAACTGATACTCAAAGCCTATTTTTTTCTATTAGCCTAATGTTCGTAACATACTCTGTGCTTTCACATGTTTGTAATGTAAGCAAAGAAGTTCCAAGAGCATCAAAAGCAGCACTTTGCCAGCTAGACTGTTTACTAGATTATGACACCTGGGTGGCTTATATTACATTCTTTTATTATTAAAATGCTCAGGAACAATTCTTCTGCTATAGTATTAAATTACCCTTTCATTTACTGTGGATGGGAAGCTATTACTCTTGCTTTATCTGTTTAAATATAATAGTAGATTTGTTTGAGGCAGGTAATTTTCAAGTCAGGACAAGAGCAACACACTCTTTGTAAAGTAATACAGCCCACTGGAATTGCTGAGTAATCTATTTAGTATGTTCTTGCTGGGAAAAGAAAAAAAAATATTTTAGGATTTCATCGGTGACAAAACAGGTTTATTATTTACTTTCACAAAAAATAGATGCTGTTTACACATGACTACAATAAAATCAAATTATGTTTAACTGGATCGGAAGGAAAGATATTAAATAGTAGGGTTTTAAGGCAACTTGCAAGTTTTAGGTTATAATTCTTAAGTGTGAAAGTCAGAGTTAAACCTTTATTTCTAGAGCTTGCAACAAGAATAAGCATAGGTTAGTTTTAGACCAACCATAGTAACTATGCCTTCTTGCACTGCAACTGCTCTTCTGTGTCTTTGTTCTTAAAAAAAGGAACTCAGAGGCACTATGACAGATCTAAATCCTGCCTTTTTGAAGGCTGACAAGTAGAAATGAACCCAGTGGAGGAGAACACAGGAAGTGACTCATTTACACCCTCGGACTTCTACCGCAGAACAGAAAAAAACCACACTAGACAGTTTAGCACCTAGAACGCTTTAAAGTGCGCATGAAGTCTACATGCAAACACCTGCCCTGCCACTAACAGCTACAGCCACTAGTCACAATGATTCATCCAATGGCGTACGCAAAGACAAAACTCGGTATGAGCAGAAGACAATGCTGTATCCAAAATTGTAGATCTAGCTCCTGCCAGAATCAGCAGCCAGCCTGAACCAATCACTTCCTCTCCAAAAGGCCCCAAATTGTCCATTTGAATACAGCGTAAAGCATGGTTAAGACAAACGCTTAGAAAAGCTTAGTATTCTTAGACAACTGCCACCCATCAGCAGAAGGCGTGGGGAAGCGGAACATATGGCAGCAGCAGCTAGCCATGCCACAGCTTCCATCTGGAGTGCTCTTGCATGTGGACCTGCACGAGAACCTCCACGCATCAGTGGTTGGGGGACTCTTCTGTGTTTTGGGGTTTTTTTCCTGGATAAAACACACTGCTCTCAACAGGAGCTCTTACCACTGTCTGCCTAAAGCATGGGTTGTACTAATTTCTTTCAGTATTTCTTGCTGGGTGCTGTTGCTCTGCAACTCTTTGCCACCTAACAGGTGCAAGCTAAAAAACAGGCTTTGAGTAAAGTGGTTCTATTAATCAACTAGCATTATAGCTTAAACAAAAAAAAGGTAAAATCAAGTGAAGATTGACTTGAATGATAACTGACCCAAATCAACTCACAAAGTACTGTTATAAGCTTAACTATTCATCCCATGAAAAAGAATCACCTATGAGCCAAGCAATGTATTTAGCCGTTTCAAGAGCTCATTTCCATTTTATCATATGCTATGGAGTACGTCTTTTAAGTAGAATTGATTTTAGTTGACTGGAATGTTGATCCTACATATAGTCATGATCTAATTACAGAAAAACATAACTGGTAAATCATGCTGATTTATTTCCTGTTAGTATATCACTCCTAAAATGAAGTCTGTTGTGTCTCCAGCTGAAGATGGCCCAGTTGGGAAATTTTATCATTGGTACCAAAAAAAGAATGACACTTCCATCTCATCCCACTTGAAAGAAACAAATACAGAAATGATTGGAGGAAGAAAAAAAAAAAAAAAAAATCAAAAGTTTGGTAGGAAGGGGTGGGAACACACTGCTGGCAGCTTGTATAATAGAAACAATATTGTATTCATGTGATCATCAAGGCTAAGCAATCTGACTCAAATGACTTTGTTGCAGTGGTAAGGGCAGAAGCAGCAAGGAGTACCGAAAAGCCTGGCTATAAGCTCTTACGCTGCCACTCCACCCATGGCACGCCTGCAATCTGCTCCTGGGGCCTCGCACAGACAAACTTGTCAGCCACAGCTGGACACAAACCCCTGTAGTTTTCCACTGCATCTGAGGTGGGTAGACTATTTTCATCATTGCTCGCTTCACAGCAGGAAGGCAACTCCCCAGCAATTTGTTTATTTGAATCCTTATCCTCATGGAGGACAAAAAGTAAAAAAAAAAAGGCCCCCCACCTCCCCATGAGAGTGCACTATGGCTTTCAGAAGAAAAATCCTTGTAAGTTTGGAAAGATGTCAATCCCCAGGTTAAAAATCATAGCTACTTTTTATTATTAAGGAACGTCCATTAGAAATTTTAAATATTCTGATATGAAATGTCAGCAAATGAGATCATAAAATATTTAGACCTGAATTTATGAGTAAAGACCGTTATTGAAAGGCCTCAAGTGTTATTATATGTGCTGAATTTTACTGGTATTAAAACTAAAAGAAACTGAAGACATTCCACTGAGCTCTTACTGGCATTCATATAGTTAAATTGAACAGTCTTCATAGGGTCACAGCACATTTGTAAGGGAAAAAAATTACGTACTGATTAAAAATGGATTTTCATATTACAGAAAAAAAAGAAGAGACACACTACAGAAAAAAGTAATTTCATTGAAGCTTTTCCTTTGGGGAAGACAGCTGTAACGTGTCTCTAGGACATAGCTAAAATCTGACTTTGCTCTACACATGTTAGTCTCGTAATACGCTAGATCTTGACTGCCCAGCTGCGAACAAGTTCTGTGAAGACTGATCATGAGACGAGACAACCAAATGATCTTCCGAGAACAACATTACCTCTTCTTGAATTTTTAAAGGAGTTTCTTTTTCAAGAGCATTTACTAGCAAAACCACTGGGGGGGGAAGAAGTTGCAAACATACAGTATTTACATCTGCTGTTCTTGCCAATCCTGAAAAGAGCTCCTGAAAGAAACAGTGGCCACAAAGCCTAGCTCAGCTCTACAGTCTATTGAGAAGGGAAGAGAATTTAACTTCTGTTATTATTCTCAGTGAAGTACTGTCATCTGACTTTTAGGGCATTTTCACACATCAGTTACAAAAGCAACTGGCATAACCAGTTCTGCTCAAACAGGATTCCTGAAGATAATTGATACAAAAAAATTAATCATGCAAACCTCCACTGTAAATGCACTTCCAGCTTCTCAGACAAGATTACTTATTCTGACAGCTTTTAAGCTTTAAAACATCTACCTGCATAAAATCTTTATAAAGCCTCTTGGTGACAAATACAAAACAATCCAACCATAGCCTATGCCAATACTGAGTTCTTTATCACAAGAGAAATACTCATGTATAACGCCAGCAGTAAAAGTAAGCCAAACACGAACTTAGCTGGAGTGACTTTAATTCCCACGGCGTTAAAATAGACTATGATGCTATGTCTTACATATACTAGCTGAACAAGCTAGTGCTGGTAAAAGTTTTTATAGGACTGGAGAAAAGGCCTATGTGCTCAAAAACATTCTTTTGGTCACAGGGAAAAAAATGCTACTGCTCCTTACAAATTGTGTCTGGCCTCAGTTGTACACGTACAGCCATCTACAGCTGTGGTATAACAACGTTCAACTTGTGAATGGCAACTGAAGTTTGAGGGTCTGGAGTTTTCATCATTGACTTATTAAGTAGAAGGCCAGAAGGAAATAAGAACTGGTATTCCCAAGAACAATCTTTAACCACTCCACAGTTTAATTACTTTTTTCGTTCCTCTCTTTTATTCTTTACATAAACACACACCTTACAATTGCATTCTTTCTCGCTAATTTCTTTCAATCCCAGACAAGATCATCAGAACAATGTACAATATGAATGTGTTTGAAGACTGTTCCCTTCATACAGGTTTTTAAAAAATGTGTACACAAATACATGATTCTTATCTTTCAGAAGACTTAAGTTTGCAGTTAACTTTGCTCATCTCATTCTGAAAAATAAAATAAAGGTATTAAAAGATGGAACCATGAACATACCAATGAACTCACTATCGGAGTCTACAGTCAAATTACTGGGATAGTCATAGGCTTTAATTAGTGACCTGGCACAAAAGATTTCTTTGATGTCTGTCCAGAAGCAAAAAGAACATGATCTGAGAATGGATTACTTGACAGCTCAAGTCACCTTAGTTCCTGTGCACAAGGAGCTTCATACCAAGCAGGTACAATCAGATGGATTTTCCTAGGTATGTGAAGCTTGAGGACAGATACAAACAAAAATTGATTAACTGTAGCTCTTACTATAGTCAGGCTATTTTGCGGCATCTTAGATAATCCAAAGGACTTTTGATAGTCTAAACAGCTTACAAGCCACTTGATTATGGTTTCCCATCTTGGGAGAAAAAAATTTCAAGTAAAAATCACGATGAAGAATTTATCACCTTTCCTCTAAGTTGCCTTTCAGAATTAACTTAGACCAAGGTTTTGCCAATAGAAACACTACTGAAGAGTCCCTGTAATCAAGCAGATTGAGTCTCCTACAATCTATGGGCTGATGAGTATTTCATCACATAGACAGTAACATCACTGTGAACAGACAATCTGCAGGAAGATCTAGACTCCATGGTACAAATATGTTTGTTTGGTTTTTTTCCTTGAAACAAATCAGTAAGTCAAGCCTCAGCAGCCAGAGAATGGAAAGGCTCTCGCTCAATAAATAACTCCTGTTTCAAGTACCAGCACCAACAGAGGCAGAAACTCGAACAATAGCGACAGGGTCAAGCTCAAGAACGCGGCACGTACTACACCTCCACCCTTTCCCAAACTTGCAGCATCTCAAGAAACAGCCTCTCAGAAGGCTCTCAGTTTTCTGCCACCAGCAAGTAGGCATGAAACCCTTTAACAGGGCCCTGAGTATCTCTTCAGTACAAATCCAGATGAATACCCACAAGGCAGAGTGATGAAAAGTTAGTTATATGGCATGCTAAGGCACAATTCTTTTGTTCATCATGTCAGCAGCACAAAACATTAGAAATAAGTCTGTCAGAGCACTGAATCCTATGACTGAAGTCAGATAATCCTGAACATATGGAACACAGAAGGAATAAGGATTACTATGGGAAGGAAGCAATACCCATGAGAACTGTGGCCAACACCACATGAGCAATGTCTTAACTACTTCTCATCAAGTCTGCACAAGCCCGGTTGTGTAATACAATCAGAAATTCATGGCATGAAGTGACAGGTGACTCCTGCTACAAATCACTATGTTAGCTCAGGAGATCAACAGACAGCAGGGTTCAAAACCCTGGTGATTTCCCATGATGTCAGAAAAAAATGACTCTCCCCTTCCTCCCTCCAGTTCAGTTTTCTTGAAGTATATAGGAAATTACACACAACACTATGTTAAAAGATTTTTAATTAGTCCCTTCTGCTTAGACTGTATGCTCTACACACTTCACGCGATACGTAGAGCTGACAGCATTCAATTAACAATTACGCTATCGTCATCACTGTTCAGGGCCTCGCAGCTCCCCGCACAGTCCTTAAGACCCAGCTCCCACACTGACAAGTTCATGTAAGAGTTTTCCACAATGTTTTCCACCTCTCTTTGCATAAGACAGTGTGGTAGTGAAGTCATGAAACACCAGTGATCAAGATGTGGAGTCTCAAGCTCCAAAACAGCCACCAGCTTTGCATCCCCACACGATCGGCTTCTCAGGGCACCTAGCATTTACAGTGGATTTCGTGTAACATAAGGGTAACTCCCATTGCACTGAGCTTTAAGGGAGGCCCTAGAACTTCTGAGAAGAAAAATAAATTACAAAAAACCAGAAACCCTCAAGCCCAATTTCAAGTAAAGTATACATAAAGTGCAGACAATTACCAGCCACCTATAAATGAAATAGTTTAGGCACCTTGTTTCACATCCCACAAGAAAAAGTGAAGGCCCTGAAGTCATTTACTAGGACACCAACCATTTGCCTTGATCACAGCTATCTTCTTCCCCAACTCCCACATTTCACTGCATACTTCCAAATTCTTCAATACATGACACAAGGCTCTTCCAAGCACCTGCTCTTCTGGCCTTGGAAACAGAATACATACCCTAAGGTAGAAATAGAGCCAGAGCATTTTTTCTTCTGGTCTAGTACCCTTTCTGCCAGAATGGAGGAGGAACTGGTGTTGGCCAACAGGCGTTACCCCAATAGCCAACATGCTGTCACCTCCTCCACTTTTGCATACGCAAGCTCTTTAGGCACAAGTCAAATGGCTAAAAGCATGGCGCCAAGTGGGGAAAAAAAATCCCTTCTGCAACACAAGGGCTACTCTGCCATTGTCAAAGCAACCTGTGAGAGGTAACCTTAATTGGAATGTGCCTGTGGGTGCTGGTGAGGCTGGGTTAGTTATTTACAGCATTACCCATGTTTCAGTATGTCTACATGTCAAAAATAACTTCAGGAAAGCATCAAATAAATTAGGAAGGATTAGTTACCGTTATCCAAGAGACACTGGAGACAACTGTTTCAGACTTGCAATCTTGCCGGACACTTACTAATGGCTGCATGCTCTATCACGTAATTCTTTAATAGTTACATTTTTCTAACAAATTTAATACAACCATTCAAAGCTGTAATGTTCTAGGAACACTGAATATTCACGATGTAAGACAGTTTCAATCCAAAGGAAAGATATTCACAGTACCAGCAACAACCACAAAACGTTAATAAGTTATTTACCCACTTATCAGCAAACAGATGACTACAATAAAATACACTGATAAGTGTCGGAGTACTGCGATTATTAAGTTTCTTGAACAGTGTCATCAGAAATCTTTGGTGAACACTTTGGAACTGTTAATAGTATCAAGACAAGCTGCAGACACAATCTGAACGGTTGATCATTATGACAACTTCAAAAAGCTGCTTGAGCTTCACTTCTCTTAACAGCCTAGCTACAGCTAAGAACAGTCCTGTGACACACCTGGATTTCCAGAGCACTTTACCCTAAACCAAGCAGCACAGTCCTTCAAATCAGCATTCTCATTTCACACACAGCAGCTGGTTTTGAAATTCTAACTACATGGTCTCTCTCCAGCCAAACCTTCCCAGTCCCACAGTGGTTTGCACAAGGAAGAGAGAACTGAATGAAATACAACAAAAGCCTCAAACACATAAAATGCCTATATGCAATTCAAAAACCCCAGATCATGTGAGACAGATTGAAAGAGGATGTTTTCTTCTCACAGAAAGAGCAGCGCATAAGCCACTGACCACATAGCTGCATTTTCACAAGATTTTTTTCTGCCTTGGGAAGGCAGGTTAATTGATTCACTAGCAATGTGCTTTGGTTTATCTGCAGTGGAAGCAGTCCTCCGAAATTACGTGTTTTCAACAATGTCATAATGCTACAGCTTGAGAAGGGATATGCAAAGAAGGAGAAAAGGGGTTTTCACTGTGGTTTTTATTCTTGTATGACACACTAAGGCAGGCCTAAAAAGATTTTTATATAACCTCTTCACCTCCCTCCCTTACCCCCAAAAACAGCTGCTAAAATCTGACAAAGCGTGGCTCTAACTACTGGCAAACACAAGCAACAGACACACAAAAAAACCGACGTCAAAACTAGTTAAGCAGCAATGAAGACATGGAGAAACCTGAATTCATTGGTGTTTCTGATGCTTTTAAAGCTTTTCTCTATTCAGGGAACGACCTCAATAAACAATTTCACCACATACCCCCTTTTGAACTGTACTGTACCGGGGGAAAAAAAAAAAAAAAAAAA
>Ga0065711_1045888_pt1 | contig 13210 bp, 9 predicted proteins | sample Hoacrofraction12_FD_59098 | JGI IMG/M metagenome (GOLD analysis project Ga0065711, IMG submission 59098) | Hoatzin crop microbial communities from Cojedes, Venezuela - Epithelial fraction 12 v2 (version 2) | ecosystem: Host-associated > Birds > Digestive system > Esophagus > Crop | place... | reverse complement strand
CACACTATTCCTGACACAAGCCAGGATGCCGTTGGCCTTCTTGGCCACCTGGGCACACTGCTGGCTCATGTTCAGCTGGCTGTCGACCAGCACCCCAAGGTCCTTTTCTGCCGGGCAGCTTTCCAGCCACTCCTCCCCAAGCCTCTGTTGTTGCATGGGGTTGTTGTGACCCAAGTGCAGGACCCGACGTTTGGCCTTGTTGATCCTCATAGAGTTGGCCTCAGCCCATTGATCCAGTCTGTCCAGATCCCTCTGCAGAGCCTTCCTACCCTCCAGCAGATCGACACTCTCGCCCAGCTTGGTGTCATCTGCAAACTTACTGAGGGAGCACTCAGTCCCCTCATCCTGATCATTGATAAAGATGTTAAACAAGACCGGACCCAAAACTGAGCCCTGGGGGACACCACTCGTGAATGGCCACCAGCTGGATTTAACTCCACTCACCACCACTCTCTGTGCTTGGCCATCCAACCAGTTCTTTATCCAGCAGAGAGTACACCCATCCAAACCATGGGCAGCTAGTTTCTCCAGGAGGATGCTGTGGGGAACAGTGTCAAAGGCCTTAATAAACTCCAGGTATATGATGTCCACAGCCTTTCCTTCATCCACTAGGTGGGTCACCTGGTCATAGAAGATCATCAAGTTGGTCAAGCAGGATAAGCAGTCTCTTCCCCAGGGATAAGCAGCTCTTAGCCTTTCCTCATAACCCTGATGCTCCAGTCCCTTCAACATCTTCATCACCCTTCACTGGACACTCTCCAGTATGTCCATGTTTCTTTTGCAGAGCTCAGAGCTGGTGCCAGCACTTCAGGTGTTTCTCTCCAGTGCTTTGTAAAGAAGAAGGATCGCCTTCTTTGATATGCTGACAACAGTCTTCCTATTCTAGCCCAGGAGGCTCTCAAACTTTCTTTTTTGCACAGACACATTGCTGGCTCATGTTCACCTTGGTGTCCACCAGGAACACCAGGGTCTTTTCTGCAGAGCCACTTTCCAGCTGGTCAGCAGTGCAGGAGGTTATTCCTCCTTAGCTGCAGAACTCTGCGTTTTGCTTTGTTGAACCACACAAGATTTCTGCCAGACCATTTCTCCAGCCTGCTGAAGTGCCTGCACTGAATTCCATGTGATCTATATTTTCATAGACCTTCTTCACACTGCCTCCAGTCATTTCACCAACACTTTAATTAAACAGTAACAGCATACATCATGGTATACACAGTGAACATTTCCTTATGTTAGTTTTTCCAGTACTGAATTACTGTCTACTGTTTAAAGTATCCAGAATCACTCTGTACTGTGAAAACTTTCTGCACCTTAGCTATAGGTCACCAAACTGTTCGACAGTTTTTCAAGATACTTAACAAAAACACCAAACTGTACAAAAAGAGTGGGATGCCCTAATCCTCCGTCTTAAGGAAATTTTCTGTAGATCTGTGAAGTCTTTTCCTTGTTTATCTTCCAAGTTTTCATTATCAGTCTCTCCTGATTATGAAGTTTACCAGCCTGGTCGACAACTTCGGTATAAATAGATAGATCACTTTCAATTTCTCTCACCCTTGTACAGAGAGTTCTTCTCACAGTTATTTTTACTGAATCCCTATTAAATAAAACTAGACATATATCTCAACACATGAAATACACACCTAACCAACCACTGCATTTTTAGAATCTGATTAGATATTTTAAATCTCTTGAGTAATGATAGAAGAACAGCATCAGTTCAGAATAATGATTTTGAAATGAAATTTGAAAACACAAATCAGACTGAAAACTTATGCTTCCATTTACTGAAATCATGAAAGTGGATTTTTCTCCAACACAGACTGCAGGCACGGGCTGCATGGCACAGTTTAAAGATGGTTTTATTTGACAGTGAGTCTAAGCACAGACTAATGTTAGCAAAACTCAGGTTCTTGAAAAATATAACCCTTTTAAGAGCAGCAGATCAGGAATAAAAACATATCAGAAATTATCATATTTGACTAAGAATTTATTTTTACCCCTACGATAAAATTCTTATAGTGAGTTTAAACAGAATTTAAATTAAAAAAGAAAGGTATATATATATAAAAGCATTGTAATCATTTAGTTTCTGCTTCCTGTAACATTTGTTACCACAGCAGACGAGCACTGAAGGAGTGCTTTATGCAGACATAGCATTTATCTCTCTTGAAAAAATCCTAAGATACTAGACCTAAGTTTAGTACACAATGCATGCAAATCATTTTAAAAAATCCTAGAAGTGCTCTACTTCACCTTTTTACCTTTAGAACCCTAATTCATAAGTAAAATCCACATAGAAATATGACAATAATGTTAAAAAACCTTCCAAAATACACACATAACCAAACAGATCATCTGCATAAGAAAGAATACCCATTGCACAAATCTTTCCTGACTGGACCTCATGTCAATGCTGGACCCTTTCCTGTCACGAAGTTAGATCAAGCTGCTAGTCTTGTCTGTTAACTGTTATATCCTGGCTCCACAATTCTTGGGTTCAGCACCAACTCTTTCCTTCCAATGAGCTACTGGTGAATTTCTCAGCTAACACTTCTTTGAAATCAAATCTTATAGCTCTGATTTGTCACTACATCCAACCACACTTAATGGCAGGGAGAGGTGGCCACGGGGATCTGGCTACAGCTCTGTTATTAGGTCTAGCTGCTAGGTATAATCAGAGGTAGATTGTGACTGCTGTGAAAGACAGCAGTGGAGAACCAGATGTAGCCCAGCCCTGCTAGCCACCTTCTCCTGTTTCCTTGTTCCCTTTTCCTTAAGGCACACAAAATATTTCCAGTAAAAACACTTTAAAACCATGTCAGACTTCCAAGTCATAACATCACTAAAGCAATTAATTCCTGTCTTCTGAAAGTGGATTTTCTAAATGTTTATGTCACCATACTTTTTTCATAATTATGAAAGCCTATCCCTTTAATAAAGGAAAAGAGACTCTTAGGTAAACAAAAAACCTGCACAACACTAGCTGAAGCTTGTACAAAGAACAGCAAGAAAACTCATAAAAACCTTAGATAAAATGGAAGAGTTGGAAAACTGTCAGCTAGCCTCTCTTTCATGTCTGGGATATTATTTTCCCAGGAATTGTGCCAATGCAGATTTTCTGTGCACCTTATGGCTAGACACGCAAACTGGTAGCAGGGGTAGCAGTCCTGAGGGAGACCTTTCCATCAGTCACAGCACCTCCAGAGGTCCGAGCGCTGGCCTGAGACCCAGATAATGCAGGACACTGACCTCCTCCATGGTCAAGTGATTTGTGGTTCGTAACGAAAAGTGACTACGTGAACTACTTTTTATTATTATTATTTTATTTTAACAGGAGCTTTGGCTGGATGATTTCACTGTCAAGGAAGGTTGTTTTCTTGGTCTGAAATACTTTTTTTTCTTCAAACGGCAGCTGAAGTGTTTGCTGACATAAAGTTACTCTGTATTTAAAAGGCCATTTATTTACAACCTTTTGTTTATATATTTCCAAATTACTGTAGGGATGAGAACTTCCCTGCCTGTTAATTTACTATTAAATCAGAATGATTAATTGAAATTGCATTTGCTTAGTGGCAGCTTTAACACTTTTTAGCTGGTGGACAGCCCCAGCAGTTTGTGTTCTGGTGTGTACTTCTGCTCCAGGATGCTGCAGTGCCAGGATTCCTGCTTGTAAGGGTGCCGGCCACACATAGTGCAGCGTGGAATGAAGACTCAAGGACTTTGCCACAATTTTCTCTACTATCCCAAAGCAAAAATTGCCCTTTATCCTCTTTGAATATTAATAGTGCCATCCAATACTTCAAGATCACAGAATTAGAAAAAACTGCTACTCCAATGGAAGCGCAAATACCTTTTTTGAAATATTTTAACTACCAATTCTTTTTCACAAATTAATTAAACAAAACTTTGTTGAAGGTTTTAGAAGAAATATCTACAACAATTAAGGAAGATTTACAGTAATTTTACCTGCCTATGCATGATCAAAATACAAGACATAATGAAAAAGAAACAGAAGTTAAATACCGAATTTTAAAATAAACTTGTCCTATTTTTTAGTACAATCCATTTTTAATTTTGTGCCATTTACAACATAATAGATGTTAGTTATCAAGTCTTATTAGCATAATAAAGAACTATAACCTGTAGCAATCAGGAAACCAAATTACTGCCTTTACATTTAAGTATTACATTGACAAATACATTGACCTTTACATTATGTTATGTTTAAAGGTTAAAAAAATGCATTATTGTTGGGTTTATTGTCGTTTTAGACACAAAATTTCCTCTGAAAGGTCTATTGAAGGATAAAAGATTGATATAGGGGAGGAAAGAATAAATTATTAATATCATGGGATAACTTACACAGCAAGTCTTCCACAAGGTCAAGACTAGATATTCCCATGGGAACAAACTGAGAATCTAAGTGGAAAACAACTCTTTTGTCTTTCTGGGAATACTCTTCTGAGAATGGCATCTTGGGTAGTGTTATTTTGTTAAGTTTTACCTTGCACTGACCACAGTCATAATTCATCTCTTCTGGATTTGGGATACATGTTTGTATGTTTTATTCATATAAATTGTAATTTCTTGCAGCTGTACATATAAGTTTCTCACAGCTGCTTTTTAGAAAATTTCAAATGGCAACTGGAAGGCCCACCAACATTGCATGGCATCTAAGAGATCAGCAAAACACAGCAATGCACAAAGTTTTAGGATCTCTAACACAGGATTTATTGCCTAGCCCCTTCTGGCATTAATATAATTATGAGAATTAGAATTGAATAGTTCAGTTGGAAGGGACCTACAACAATATAGTCCACTGCCTGGCCACCTCAGGGACTAACAATATTACAATAACAATTACAATCATTACGTTATAGTTACAATAACAATTACAGTCATTATAGTATCTTGTAAAGCAAGTTTCAGTTTGAGAATGCTCATGATTGCCCAAGTCCAGCTGCAGTCTTTGTAACTCATCCTCAGGTATGGAAATTATGAGGATGAATTTGCCATTGGAGGAAATAAAACACCGAAAGTGTTTAACTCTTCATCTTGTAGAGGGAAAATAAGTCTTATTTCTGGTTCAGTGTAGGAATTTCTCTCATCTTTGTGTCTATATATTCCAGAGGCCTGCTCAGAAGAATAAAGCAATGTGAAGAATCATAAGGTTAGGGGTTTTTTGCATCTTTTGTGTAGAAAGGAATGAGCTGAACACCATACAAAAAAAAATCTTCTATTTCTACCCTGATTCAGTTTCAACATCCTTGTGGCAGTAGCACTTACACTCACAAGTACAGGGACAAATCTGCTGAAAATCCTCTTTATGTGGGTTTTCAACCAGCCCTTTTCTTTGGCTTGCAAGCAGTATGCTAACCTGAGTGTTTGCCGACTGATCTGTTAGGATGATGTTAAACTCGCTGTGCATTTTTCACTGTCTGCCTGCAACGTGGCATATTGATTTTGCCTTTCCCTGGTTCACTTCTAAAACCTACACAGTAAAAACTGTTACTTATTTGAAGCTTTCTGCTTCTCCAGCCCTGTTCTGACAGATATCTGTGTTCTGACACCATCTGCTATCTTCATATTCCATCACCGAACCACAGGCTAGCACTTCTGCTGTGACAGCTTTTGAGGTGTAAAATACACATCTCTTGACATCTGCCTCAGCTCATCCATCCTCCAATAAAAAAGGTTTGAAAATATTCTTGAGAGATATTTTACATTTTAATTTCTCTATAGGATCCTTCTTCTCTAGAAGGATGCCAACTTTCTGTGGTTTATTGTCTTCCTATTTTGAAAAGGGTTCATATTTTTTGTATACAAGCTCACAGTGAAGCAGGCAGGCAGGGAATGCCTGATATGCCAAATTAATGCAGCTTATTCCTGTCTGCTGTCTGTAAAGGCACACAGAAACATGCACATGTCCCTTATAGGCATAAGAGGGCTAGATATTCCAGCTCTTTTGAAACACTCTAGTTAAAGAAACCATCTGCTCTCCTAAAATGAAAAGAGAAATACAAAGCAAGATGATTAGATGAGTTATGGTCTACTGGACTAGGAAATGGAAGTTAATCCCATCTGAGATTCCACCTCTGCAAACACTCAGTCCAGCTAGTATCTTTACCTTTAAAATTTTGATGACTTTTACCTGATTTTTCTCACAAAAGTATCACAAGTTAGTGTTGTCAAAACACTTCAACAATTCAGGATCTAAGATGTAGCTCATTTTCCAGTCTTCATAAACCATGCGGCAACAAAGCTATTCTAGAGCATGGAGTCTTTTAAAATTATTACCTTACCAAAAAAAACAGGTACACCTCTAATGACAGGAGTGAGGGTCGTGCCTCTTTCTTTTCAACTGTACCTGACCATCTCAAACTCAACATAACCAAACACATGTGGAACATATTAGAATTCGGTGGCAGAAATCATGAGTAACAATAACATGAATGAATACTTATGAAGGACAAAAAAAAAAAATCTAAGTTTTTAAAAATGTAGTAAAATAGAAAAAGAATTTGAAATAGTATCAATCAAAATTATAAACAAGAAATAGGGCCAGGAACCTCCATTTCTAATAAATGCATAAAGAGAATCTGTACCACTGAATGGAAGAGTGATGTTACGATAAAAATTTGAGTAACGCAACACAACACAGAGAGGAGCACTTTTTAAACATTCCAATAGGCAAAACCACATATCTAACGGATTATTGTCATTCAGCTCAAGAGTCGCTATTAAGATTCATTGCTTACAGGCTTCTTATAGGCCTTCAAACACATTTAACCCATGATGAAGATGGTATGTGTTCACATCTTGCCAGATACTGGCATCACCAATAATGTAGTTTGTAAGAAGTTTTGTATTAGTACAAGTATATTGATTTCCGTCTCTCCACTATTCCAGCTTCTTTCTCTTTTTAGGTATTCCTTTGCTCATTTTTCCTAGCCATACCTTTCAGCAAAAAATTTGCACATATTTTAAAGAAAAAAAACCTTTTTCTCCCAGGTTCCACATAGGTACTTTATACTAGTTCTTGTCAAATGTATTTCTAAAACTTGTGTTTGCCTAATATACTGTATGTATATTAATATATATACATCGTTACCCATACTTAATACTTACCTATATACATAAATGCTTATGTCTTTTTTTACATATATATGAGAGTTCTCAGTTACATATACAACCACTTGAAAGAGACTTTTGTTTGCACATACACATAACTTTTCCGATAAATATCATAGTTTGTTCTACTTTGTAATTTTTCAAAGTGATTCACTTTAACTTCTTTAAAAAAAGAACAAAGATGACAAAAAAAAGAAACTATGCACTTATGTTTTAATTCCAGGAATGAAAGGACCTATGAGATAAGCCCTCTGCAGTTTTAGGTGTTTTTTTTAGTTTGTTCTGTTTTGGTCCTTTTACAGGGACAAGCGTCACCAATAAAATTACTTATAATTACACTCTACCAATACTCTATAGGATTTATTTTTCTGAATTAAATGCCAACAGTTAAATTGGTAGTCACAGAACTCTGCTGGGTCCCTGGGGGTATTACTGCGTTGCCCTAATCCCATAGTTCAAAACCCTAAACATGTCCTGTTGTTATACCTCTCCTTAGCCTTTTCTGCTTTCCCTAAAAAGTATAAGGTCACCTCCACCCTACTTAAGTGCTATTGCCTCTGCCCAATGAGCCCCTCACAGTTGCCCCTAAAAAGCCAGGCAACTCCACTGCAGTATCCCATGGACCTGAATCTCAAGCAACCTTGCAAAATTGTATTTCAGGACTCTCCCCTACACCACTTCCTACCCCATCCCTCTCCATGCAATTTCTTCCTTCTCTCACCTTCTACTTACCGCTTTCTGGCTACTTAAGAATGTGCCCTTCCTGCCTCCTCCTTCCCATTATCATGGCAAATGAAATATTACCTTCATCTCATGATTCTCTTTCTCAGTTTTCTTCCTTGTGTGTTTCTGTTCAGAGTAGTACAAATCTTAAAAAACTTTAATATTGATATTTTTCTTGTATTCCGTCCCCCTTGCCTTTTGGATAATTTTGCTCTTGAGCTTACCAGTTTAGCAATCTGTACTTTAGTGTGTTCTCACTATCTGTGTTGAAGGAAAACTGAATTTTTCATACTCTTCCACTAAATTCAATTTCTCAAGGATTTAATCCTGTCCTTTCTATTCTTTATGATGTATTACTGTTCTTGACATGTTTAGAAGAAAAATAAATCCTATTTTATATTTTCTGTTTCAAGACAGACTGTAATCTTCCTCAGGTCTTTATTCCTCAGTGTAGCTTGTGACAGGTCTTGAAACACTGTACCATATGTTCTCCCAGAGTAAGATCAGAAAGCTCTCTAGCCTGGGTTTGTTTTTTTTTTTTTAAAGACTCTTCTTTCCACTCAAAGTGGTGCAGTCTTAAAATTGCATTACCATATTTACCTGAACTGAGAATAAGAAGAGCGGAAAAGATGAAGAACTCTATGCCCTCCTCTACATACGAGCCCTGCCATTATTTTCTGTTGTAGAAAGGCACAAGTCTTGCCTTAATATTTAGCGCACACTTCTTCTGAAAAATCCTCAAAGTACTTCATATTTTTTCTTTCACAATTTTCTACAGTCTTTTCAAAATCTTTACCTTTCTTTGTAGTCATACTGTTTTTATTTCATAAAGCTACTACATTTACAGCTCTTTATTCATATTTATCTTACAGATAAATATTTGATTTTTTGCCTCTAGTTTTTAACCTGCTGTTCATTCTTCTCAGGCTTCACCTGCTACAGGCTTTAGAGATTTGACAACAGTGGACACCTTGAAACCTTTCCAGAAGTAGGGACTGTTCTGTCTGCCCTCTCAGCACATACTGCTCCTTCCTGTGGTTGTTCTTTTTGAGCTCCAAGCAAGCTTTTTGGGGAATAATCCCCAGGTATAAGCGTCCACTGGTTCCACAAACACAGACATTTTGGAAGTTAAGGATTAAAAAAAAGAGACACTGGCATTTTCCACCACTCCATCCCTTTTCCCTCCGTCTTGGAGCACTGAGAGCAAATCACCATGTGCTGTGACAACGCCCTCAGCTAGCCTGGGTCTGCACAGGTTCAGGACTGAACTAGGATTTAGTATAACGGGTGCTCAGTGACAATAGTATAAAAAATGAGACAACTGGACTTCAGGTCAGCCTAAAGATTTTTTATCCCACTCTATCATTTTCAACGTACTGTGCTTTCAGAAACTTTTCATAGAATCATAAACCATTTTTTTCTTTTTAAGACTGTGCTGTCTAGCAATATGTGCTTTCAAAATGATACTAACAGACAAAAGCAAGATAGAAGATGGAGTGAAAAGAGGAACCACAGATGTTATTTGCTTTGGTCTCAGATTCCAGAAATCCACGGCTATCCAAAAATATTTTTCTATGTAGTACGGGATCACAGAACACATACCTGGAAAGAAAAAATACTTCCATGTAATTGTAAACATACTAAGAAGCTTTGATTGTGAGCTTATATACACATCATCTGATTCGCATCAACTGTTCTTTACTTAAAGATACGTAAAATTTATGCTTACTTTCATTAACACTACTTCCTCCATATTAATAAGCATGATACACTACACATCATATACATTAATCAGGAAATTTTCATGTAGCAGTAATAATGAGTACGCAAAGCATCAAACGTGTAACATATATAGCTCTGGACTCAAAGCAGCTAAGCAGAAGCAGGGAGGATTCTTCACACATCTCAGTACAAGACTGCCTCTCAAACTCTTGCCTTGATTTGACTAACTGCACTCTTTGAACAGAAGTTTATCAAAACTTCAATGTACTTCACAGATGGTACTATAAAAAAGTTCAGTGATTGGGCCTCTCCAGGAATAAAACATTGTAAGCTTCACTAAGCTTATGAAAAAACCCTTTTCATAACAACAAATTAAAAACTCCAATTTTCATCTGCTGTAAGTTTTAACCCTGCATTAAATTTTGCACAGATATTTATTCTACACTGCTAGTAGACCTGAAGCCATTCAGAATAATACTTTTTTTTTAATTAAAGGCTACAAGAAAAACACAGATCATTCACCTTTAATTAGATACCCCTACAAATGTGTACTTTCACTGCTGTCTTAACTGACAGATGTTCTTCCCTGAACATGACCCGGGATCAAAGCCATCCACTTCTTGCAGGGAGTGCTGTACTGGCACGCGTGACAGTTTGGCAAACTGCAGGTGATGTTGAACCTGTAAAGACGTACAGAACGTCAAACCTCTGCAGCTACATTCAGCTGCCCTTCGACATTGCCAGGCTTTGCACGGGCCCACTTTGCGCACATCTCAATTAAAGATCAGTGTGTGTCTAAGTATTGATACTCCAGTCTCATGCAAGGGAGAACAGCACAGAAGCACTGGACCAGGCAGAAACCTGTGCCCGGGCTGGGTGGTCCACAAAACCTCCACAGAGCACTGGTCAGTGGTCGAGGTTCTGGCTCAGGTCCAGAACGGGGGTTGACAGCCAGTGCTGAGCTACCCTGTACACACGCTGCCAGCACCACCCAGGAGGTCATCTCCACAGCGGGGAAACCACAGGCTTCATATGTCCAGTGTACAGACTGAAAGGAAACTAGAACGGAACTAGAAACATATCTTGGTCGAGATACTGTGGGATGAGACGAGCTGGGCAGGACGGGCGATCAAGCAATAATGTTTGAAAAACTGAGGACAAACATGTGCTCCCCTTGCCTTCTCCTTTTGTAAAACTCAGTAACTGCCTTTATCCCTTTTCTCTGAAGTTCCTTATTTTCCTCTGCAAAGTCCTTGCAGATATAAGGAGTTCTGCCCATTCTGTCTCAAGGAAAAGATTGCAGCCTCTTAAAAATGAGAGCAGGATAACCATCCATCAGCCAAGTCACCTCAAAACCTCTCATGAACTGCAGCCTTGGAGAACCTGGGAAAGAAAATGGGTTCCTCACTCCCAGCTCTCAGCCCAACATAAATATCATTCTTGGCAAGATGATGTCTTCTCAGTTCCTTAAGACGATAAATAACTTTGGCTTTGTAGTGTATCCTTGATACTTCGGGATCCCAGATTCCATATTACTGTAACGCATTTGCGGGCCCCGGCAAAAGAACAGTGTATTTATAACCTTAAAACAGAGAGCATTTTAGTGACATTTAGTGTCACCAAAGTGAAAAATAATTGCTCACCACTGGCTATAAATTGAGTATGTTTATTTTGCCAAGGGCAACATTTACCAGAAATTGTAAATAGCAAGCAAGTCAGAAATCACGTAAATCATGATCCCAGCAAATTAAATTCTACATCTAATGGAATAAAATTTATTGACAGCTTACCAAAACGAATTAAGAAACACAGTAACTGCATTTGTTAAAAGTCATAAAGTGATGTTGGGAGGGAGTTCGGTGGGGGGCGGTTTTTTGTTGGTTTTTTGCAAGCACTTAGAAGGTTATTATGAAATTGCTCTGGGTCATACTGTTAACATACAACAGCCAATTACTATTCTTTAATTAGAGAAAACATTCCTATTTATTGGAAAATAACTTACTTGCGCTATTGTCTCCAATTTTTATTCCTGCTTGAGAACTTGGACACTTACTAATTATTGAAACCTAGGAAAGTGATAGAGACATGTTAGTGAGATACTTGTGCCAATTTACTTTCTATTAACTTTCTTCAGTCATTTCAGTACTTCCTTCCAGTAATTTGGAATGAATTAATGTAAGCATCTTTGTTATCAAACTAAATAATAGTCTTCATAGTGGGAGAATGCACTTGTTCAGACCTGCGCTGAGATTTGCTATATGGTTGGCAGATCATATTTTATCTTTTCTTGCACAAAATGCTAACTTCTGACCAACACATCCATTGACTGGTTTAAGTGTTAAGCCTGGGAACAGAAGCCACAGAGAAACAGATATTCTGGCAACAAAAAAAATTCTGAAGAACAAGACTGAAGGAGGTGGCACGTTAACGAAATCAAAGGAAGAATCTCCGAAGTTCTGTGATAAAGGATAACAATACAGGCGGGGATTAAATAGCAAATGAAAAAGTATTAAAATAAAAAGAGGCTTCAAGGAAGACAAATGCATAGCCTTCTCAGAGCAACATGTTATTGACAGCTATACAGGGACAAAAAAAACTGGTATTTTATGGCACACACAAAAGGGCATTACTAAAATAGCTAGAATGCTAAATGCAGGAACTAGAAATAACCAGATGTATAACAATGAAGAGTGTATGAGAGGGAAAAAGCAGCTAAAAATCACGAAGGGAAAATAAAAACATGCTTCTGAGATCAACAATAGGTGAAGAAAAAGGAGTTATGTCACTAGCATCTGTGCTAATTAGTAAGTTTGAGGATTTGTATAGAACTTCCACAGTTGGCCTCTACCTCAACTGCAAAGAAGCAAAACAGATTAGCAACTAATTATCTGAATAGACTTCTATATTATCAGTGATGGTCAGCACAGGTATTGTGTATATCCACCTTTAACGAAGCTATACAATTGAACAACAATGGTGCCCTTCATTCCTACATATTTCCTGCAAAGTAGGAGAGTAAATTCTCTGGGGACGTTTTCTACCCTGTGTGCCTGCAAATGCTGAGCATGACTGACTTCTTCTCTCCGCTGTATTTTTCATTTCGGTACACTTGCCTCCATTTTATAAGATTTTTAGATCACATTTAAATTATTTGGTACTTTTCTGTAAATGCAATCATCAAATACTTTAATTCATAGACAACAGAGGGTTGTCATAAGCGGCGCTGAGTCTAGTTGGAGGCTGGTAACTAGTGGTGTCCCCCAGGAGTCAGTACTGGGCCCAGCCTTGTTCAACTTCTTCATCAATGACCTGGATGAAGAGTTAGAATGTACCATCAACAAGTTTGCTGATGACACCAAACTGGGAGGTGTGGTAGATACACCAGAAGGCTGTGCTGCCATTCAGCGTGACCTGGACAGGTTGGAAAGTTAGGCAGAGAGGAACCTGATGAGGTTCAACAAGGGCAAATGCAGGGTCCTGCACCTGGGGAGGAACAACCCCGTGCATCAGTACAGGCTTAGGGCGGACCTGCTGGAGAGCAGCTCTGTGGAAAGGGACCTGGGTGTCCTGGTGGACGACAGGTTAACCATGAGCCAGCAGTGTGCCCTGGCTGCCAAGAAAGCCAATGGGATCC
>Ga0065711_1045887_pt1 | contig 13213 bp, 10 predicted proteins | sample Hoacrofraction12_FD_59098 | JGI IMG/M metagenome (GOLD analysis project Ga0065711, IMG submission 59098) | Hoatzin crop microbial communities from Cojedes, Venezuela - Epithelial fraction 12 v2 (version 2) | ecosystem: Host-associated > Birds > Digestive system > Esophagus > Crop | place... | reverse complement strand
ATGGGGCCAAGCTCTTTTCAGTGGTGCCCAGCGACAGGACAAGGGGCAATGGGCACAAACTGAGGCACAGGAAGTTCCGTCTGAACATAAGGAAGAACTTCTTCCCTCTGAGGGTGACAGAGCCCTGGAACAGGCTGCCCAGGGAGGTTGTGGAGTCTGCTTCTCTGGAGATATTCAAGACCCACCTGGACAAGGTCCTGTGCAGCCTGCTGTAGGTGGCCCTGCTTCCGCAGGGGGGTTGGACTGGGTGACCCACAGAGGTCCCTTCCAACCCCGACCATTCTGTGATTCTGTGGTTTACAAGTAGGGGTTGGCTTGGGGGAGGAATCTGCTCGCTCTTGTTCTTCTGTGAGTTTGAATCCTCTCCTGTCCAGGAGTTCAAACTTTTTGGGGAGTTTTGCGAAATTCGCAAGTTTGGCGTTCCGCAGTCGCTGCTCAGGGACTGGCTGCGAATTGGTCATCAGGTGGTGAGAAAAATTGAATGTAGTTTGTTTTGAGTATTCCTTATTCTCATTATTGTTATCATTAGTGGTAGTAGTATCGTTATTAGTATTTCCTTTGTTGTCCTATTAAACTGTCTTTATCTCAACCCACGAGTTTTACATTTTGTCCATTTCTCCTCCCCATCCTGCAGGGGGAAAAGGGGAGGGAAGGGATGAGCGAGCGGCTGTCTAGTGCTCACTTGCCATCTGCTGGGTTAAACCACAACAATCACAAACACCAAATTCTTACAAAAAGAGTAAAGACCAGAGTAAAAGAAAGAGTAAAGAGTCATATTTTCGTAGCAGCTTGGAATTCTGTCTGCCTTTCTTCATGCAGGACCAGGTCGGTACCATTTTTCACTTACTCCTACCAGTCTGTTTCCTCTGTCGCTGTTGCGAGTTGTCATGGTTCAGTTTCAGTCTTAGTCCTGGTTGCTTTTATGTGGTGCTGTGTTGTACCATCTCTAACCCTTTCTCACCATTTCTGGCCACCCAGGAAGCACTGACAGTAGGAGCAGTCCGCAAGAGGAATGGGCAATACGAAGCACATTAGTAAGAAACATGTTAGCTCACGGTTTGTAAAGTGGAGATGAGAAAGTTAGCAGATTGTCAAGATCAAAAGATTCCTTCAGTTGAACTGATCTGAATTCAGCTTTATCTGCGTATTGCTAGAAAGCATTGCTGTCTTCTCCAGCTACCAGGAGCTCATGGTTTCTAATAGGGCAAATCTTATTTTACTTTTTGATTTTGATCCGGACAAATAGTTTTGTCCCTGCACTAACCCTCTGGCAGCATTCTACTCCTTGCAGGCAGTGCTGTGCCCTGGCCAGAGACCCGGAAAGTTGGTCAGCATCATGCTACTGACAACAAAAAGTGGGCAAGTACAGAACGTGATTTGATGCCCTCCACAGACTTTCACAAGCAGTGTTGTGATAGTTTGTTGGTGTTATGAATCATCTTAACCTGAAAATAATGATAGCTTTGAAGACTTCTCCACTTCAGAAAATACAAAGATCCCAATTATCAATGTGAAACAGTATTTATGTCAGGTATTTATAAAACTTAAAAGAGTGCAAGCGTCTAAAAACTTATGAAAAGCTGGAGGTGTTTAAGAAAAATTTGAGGTCTGAGGTGAGATTAGAAGGTGTAACCACTCAGCCCGAGAACAGTTTTCATCTGTCTTTGTGAAATTAGAACATGAAGTACTGCTACTCTGTTGTAGCATGAGGGAGAAAAAGTGAAAAATATACAGAAAGATTGTGTAGTGATACTCAAAGTCAGGCCGATGGACATGGTCTAGATAATTTTTTTGTCAAAAAGCTTTGGGATACTTGTGTTTCATTCCTATTTTCAAGTAGTACATGAAAATACTGACACAATAAGGAAAAAAAAAAAAGCTAACCCAACATTTGTTCCATATGATTCTTTCCTTGTTTTGGCTCCAGAAAATTAGGAACAAGCAGAACATTTCCAAGACCATCACTGTTCTATGCTGACCTGTAGACTCGCCCCATGCTAGTTTAAAGTGATCCTTGATAAATTAATGAATCTGTATCTTAAAGGTCTTTGCCATTCTCAGGGTGCTCCTGTCATTCAGCACCTTTTGGAACATCATCTTGAGGTTGAAGAACCTAAGTTCTCCCAACAGCATCTTCTATCTTGTCCTACATTTGTTTTTAGGATGTGTTTAACCTGATCTGGGCTTTTTTTTTAAGGTGGAAAATTTAAATTTGAGTGCCTGAGCAAAATAGGATGATTTTGTATTCTGTTATTAATCTGTTAAGAACAGAATGGATTTTTTCCAGGGGCAAATACTAAAATCTTCCATGAGGGAACATCTGTTTCCAGCCCACAATATTAGAGTACAGTTTTGGAAATTCAACCTAATATTCACGGTGTTGCTTCAGTTCCTGCAGCATTTGTTGTTGCTCTTAAGATAATTCAAAGTTTCTTTGAGGTCCATATGGAAATTTTAGTGCAGGCAAGCATTAAAGACCTCATAAGTGTTAATATCTACTCTGGAGATAAATTTGCAATGGATACTGAAGAAGCTAAAGAAACCTTCTTCCATCAAACATGGAATTCCACTCAGGACCATGAAACTCGGGACGGAAAGGTCATGTCTTGTGTTAAGAGCTCTGCAAGGTGGCTAACTGCTGCAGATTCTTCATGTTCCATAACTTTTTTTTTAATTTGTTTTGTTTAATTAAGGTCACCGTCAGCAAAAGCCTAGCCCAGACCTCTGGTATTGCACGTTCCTTCTTACCTGGGATTCACATTTAATGAGTGGACCTTTTTCTCATCCTGCGTATATTTTGCCATGGAAATACCATTACAAGAGACAGGTGGACTATTGCTTCTTAAAAACAACTTAAAGAAGAGGGAGCCGTGTTCGATAGGTTTTTTTCTTCAGCGTGGTAGCCGGGGGGTGCACAGGCGTGTTAGGGTTGCCTCCAGCGAAGGTGACTTCAGGTGGTCGCTTTGCGGCTCGTGGGTCTGGTGCTGGTCCTGCGCTGTGAAGCTGCTGATGTTTTCCCTGTTCCGAACCAGAAGCGATGGTGAAAGAAAGCCTAGATGGGTCTTTACAGAGGAGATTTTTGTTAATTATTTTGAGATCCTTAAATGATCTGTAAGTAAGACAGCGAATCTTCACTGAATGTATTACGAACCAGCCATTAACAACAGTAACAAAAAATACTGTTCAGGTAACATTGCCACTACAGTATTAATGCTGTTGGGGGAAAAAAAACAACTCACAGTCGGCTAACCTGGAGTAAATTCTGCAGTCAAAGTGCAATGAATATAAAAGGAAACTGGCAAACTTGACTCCTTCAAAAATAGAAGGAAAACCATACAATTTTGTAAAATTTCATTTCAAATTACATATATGTTGTTGTGTTTAAAAAGAAAGTTTCAAAAATGTTAATTGTTCCAGACTAATAAAGAGCATTAAATTATTCTCTGCAATATGTAGAGCTCAGTCAGGATCCCCCTTGTGTTTTGTAATAAGAAAGCCAAATATCCTGAGCAGTGCACACTTCATTTAGCTTTCCCGCAATTAAAAAATAATTGAAAAGCTCTTTTATTGCAGCAAGGCAGAGAGACTGTGAATGCTTTGAATGCAAAGCATTTATGTGGTAAGGTAAGGAATCTGTCAAGAGTACAAAGATCATCCTAGAAAATAAAGTATGTTATTTTTCTTATTTACATACCTCAGTCTACAGACCAGCTCACTACTGGAAAATGTATCGTATAGGAAAAATTACAAAGCAATACTTTTAATTTCAGTTTTCTGAAATGGAATGTATCTGAAACTGGGCTGTTTCGTTTTTCAGCTTATGACACTTAGCAGCATCCCTAATAAAGAACCCATTCTTGAAAGCAGCACGGCTAATTACGTTTTATTGTTTAAGGGTGCAACTGGGAATAAGGGTGCTCTTGCAAGCTGATGGGTCTGTGTTAGTTTGCCCTGTGGACCTATGTAAATGGACTTATGTTCATGCTGAAGCTATGTAAGTGTTGTTAAAATTTGCTGTATATGTAGTCTGGCAAAAAATTGTAGCTTAATTTTGCCAAACTCCAGTCCCTGGAGAAAGGAATACTAAAATGAGACTGTTTCACTGGTGTCTCTAATATCCAGAGATTTGCAGACATAATACTGGTGTGGTTTTCATGGTATTTTCAGTTCCGGATGAAGCCTCGTTATTCACTGTGTATTTTTATTTTCTGTAATGTCCTGTGGCTTTCTCTTTGAGAACATTTTTCCCTTCCACCACCCTCATCCTAAAATACTTTTACTTAAAAATTCAGTTATGTTTTAATGTTGGAGAGAGCACTCTAAAAAGAACTTTGCCCTGTGCCTGGTAGCAGGCATCTCCTCACGTATTGGTACACTGTAGTGTATTTGTCATACGTGTGTGAACTGGGTTCGGAGTTGAGCATCTTTGATGAACAGAGACAACGTGTGTCTTTTGAGTAATGCTTTATAAAAGGCTGATAGACATGCAGTCAGAGTTAACATTTCTGTTCTTCTTTTGTCTTAATACAACCAAGATGTTAGAACATATGTTACTTCCCTTAACTGTTTTGGATTGCTTTGATCAGAAAGAATCTGATACGCTGCGCTATGAAGAACATGGTTGTACTGGCTTTTGAAGATTTCTTTTTTTTTCTTAAAGCTACCTCTGCTTTTTTTTTTTTAAAGATAACTAAGCAAATTTCTAAGTTAAGAAAATGGAGGATCTTTTTTTTATTTTTTGAAACAACAGTCAAGTATAGTCAAATATTCTGAAATATTTAGTCAAAAATTCCTAAATATTTGACGAGTCAAACAATTCCTAAACTAATATCCATTTAAATTCATTAGAATATTGAAATACATTCAGGACCCTTTTTTTAGGATTTTTCACAGTATCTATTGGACTTCTGTGTGTTAGTATCAAACATTTGTAATTTTCCTTAAATTTTCTGATTGAGAAGAAGATGTGTAAATAGAATTTATGGTGTTGAGCTTTACGAGCTTCTGCAACATAATCTGAAAGGACCTTGTAACAAAAGGCATGTCTATATTTTCAAGGAAAGATACGAGTTATTTCCTGTTTCTGATGTTAGTTACATATTTAAGGAAGAAATTTAAAACTGGTTAAAAACAGAAAAATCCAGTTAGTTCTTTCTATCATTTTAGAATTGGTTACAATAATGGGGGCATTTCTTTGAGAAAGCCTAAGGAAGATTGAAAAAGCTGAGCGGCCCATACTGATTTTCTCTGAAAGTGGTAGCGATTATCGATGTCTGTAAAGTTGCATCACTTTAACTAGATAAAGCTACGTAGTTGAACATATGTGTACTTAAACTGCAGCAACCCTAGCTTACATTGATTTTGCTTAAGTGAGGCTTTAGTCACAAGTTTCCTTCCTAGGCGTTTAAGGTGAGTGCCAGATGTTTTAGTAGTACAGCTGGAAAAAATACCAAAAAAGCCACATATAGAGAAAATTTCACCCTAGCGGACCTGTTGATGCTGTAGTGCTCTTGGGGTATAGCAAAGGTCATCTTCGCTTTGTCCGTTGAGCCTGTGGCAGTGCAGACGCGAGTCTCTGGCGGTGCGGTGGTTTGCAGGTCTCCTTCATACAGCTGAGACTCAAACAGAAATAAAGTACATTAAGAGCAGGGCTCTCATCTGGCTCTAGAAGACAGGCAGACATGAATGTGCGTGTGTGTGTGTGTGTCAAAAGCCCTCGAAGATGGCTGCTCTGTTGTGATAACGGCAGATTTTCCTTTCCTGTCGCGGTAACACAAGAGAAATAGGATTCTAAAATGTTTGGTGGTGGTATGCTGAAATACTGAATTAAGCATCGTTCTCACAGCTGCAGAAGATGTGGTTGTGGCTGCCAGAAGCTGTGGAGCAGAAGACCCATTCTGACGGGTGACGCCGCTATCTGTGTATTCTTTCGTAGCAGTCTCCTTAGATACCTGCAGTAGGATTACTGTGTCGCTGGTTTTGCCTGGAGGGTTGGTCTGATGTATTTTAATTGCCTAAAATTCATGTTGGCTGTCAGTGAAAATTTGTCAGTATCTCTTAACTGCAGGTTTTTTGATTGGTGTTTGGTTGGGACCCTCCACTTGAAAAGATCGTTCTTTACTCTTCTCAGGAAGATTTTTGACCTTGGTCAAAAAATATTCTGCTGTAGGAAAATTGGAGAGTATAAATCCTGGGGTATGTAGGGTATCTTTCATCTAACCTTTAGAACGCCCATTGTCTTCAAGAATAATCTTCTTTTGTTTGTGCTTGTCCACTGCTTGTGTGAATAAGCCTATAAAATAAATTGGAGTTTTCCTGTGCTACATTAACCCAGAGATATGACATATGTAAATGACCACCTATAAGAATGAGTTCCCCCTAGAAAGAAATGAAGCAAGACACTGCCTTTAATTATAGTTGCAATTTCTTTTTCACTCTATTAAGCACTGTATCTGTGGTCTTCTGTTAATTATGTCCTTTCTTCCATCTCTCTCCCTTTAATTTTAGACCTATCAAACTGTTGGTTAATTGAGTCAGTTTTTTAATTTGTTACCTCTAACCTTGTGTATTGTCATGCACAGCATTTTCTTTTCTAATCCAAATGAGTTTGTTGGGGTTTTTTCTTGAGCCGGACCAAGAAACACTGATTAGTGGTAGGAACTTTCCTTAGATACTCTGTTCAACTTATGCATTTGTTTGGATGTTTTTGTTGATGTGGATATTGGATTTTTGAGTCAATTTGCTAGTGAAAGTTTGCATTCTCAAATTCTCCAAGAATAATTCTGGTAAACAGCAACGCACAGTCAACTTGGACACAAGGAATCTCTATAAAATTCAGAGAACCTTTTTGTGCTTTGCTGGGAGTTTGTCTGTAGGCGCGTGTGGTCTAATGCTGCGGGTTTGACCATTGCAGGATCTCAGAAGGCTGTGCCTATGGATTTCCTTTCTGGCAGCGCGCAGCCGTGCGCTCACTGAAATGGAAGTAGGGATCGTCCCTGTGAGTGTTGTGCTCAGAGCGTGGCAGCCGATGCGGAGGCCCGGGGGAGTGGGATTAGCTGAGGAGGGGCTGGAGGAGACCAGTAGCTGGACTGGAGGGTGGGCAGTGGCAGAAAGCTGAGCTGCCCGCGAGCACCCTTCTGTGAGTGAGCTGAAGTAGCGGTGGTGGGTTGATGGTTGGACTTGATGTTCTTGGAGGTCTTTTCCAACCTTTATGATTCTATGAAGGGCTGGGCTGCTGGGATCCACTGCTGCAGCAGAACTGTCCTGCTCACAGTTAGTATAGCAGCCTTTCGTTAGCCCTCCTCGTTTAACTCGGGTGAAGGAGCAATCACCCATGCAGGTAAGTCAATAAATCTGACGGGCGTTGACGACAAGCCGTTCCCAGTGGTCTGGGTGGAATAACCTCTCTGGGAGGCACAGTGGATGGGTTGGAGAAGTCACGCTCTAGTGTCTTACCGCTGTTCAGTAGCAACTTGTGACTCTTTGGCTGTATCTGTCTGTGAAAACTACTTTATCAATATTCTGAATATCTTGGTGTTTGTTCAATAATGGAAAATCAGTTGAAGCATCCGGACGATTTACCAGTATGGAAGAACAATGCAACAGCAAAAAACATTTACCGTCTTCTTGAAAGGAAGAAAAAGGTAGGGTGGGAAGATAAAGCATTAGGATAGGAGGATAAAGCATCTCTGAAAAGAAGTGACAGAAGAAATTAATTTTCCTTCCAAATAATACCAAGCCCCTTCCCCCCCCCAAAATACACAGTAGACGAGCCGTGATCAGTTAACCTTTAACAAGATACTGGTGCGTTTCTTGAGCCATGGGAAGGTGGTTTGGTAGGGCAGAAAATGAATAGCTAAGTATGTCCTTGCATAGTTTATTATCTGTGTAAATCTAGAGCCTGTAAAAATCCGTAGTGTATCTTTGTGTTTTATAAGGGAAGACTGTGTGTCAATTGTAGTGTCAAGGGAGGGGAAGAAATTTTCTGGATGGATTAAAAGCCTGTTGAAAATGAAGATAACAGTAAGAAAAGGCTAATAAGAATTGAATAGCTAGTTTGGATTTATGCCATTGTGCTAAGATTAGAGGAACATTTCATAAACTCTTGCTTTGTTTCCCTCCCCTGCCTTAATTCTTCTTATTTTGTGACTTTCAGAAATCCTGCCAGAAACCTGTGGACAAATACATTGAGTATGATCCTGTTATCATCTTGATTAATGCTGTTTTATGTAAAGCACAAGCATACAGGCACATTCTTTTCAACACAAAGATAAATGTAAGTTGCTGTGCCCCTGCCCTGTGACTTTTATTAACCATGTCAAAAGTATAGCAAAAGATAGTGGCCTTCACATAAAACGCTCTTGATGCAGAGTTACGTAGTCAACTTAGTTGTGCTGCCCAGGCCAGAGTGTAGAGGTGTAGCTTTTCTGACAGAATTGTGTATTTTTACTTTGAGGATTGATTTCCCAGGAGAGGGAAGCTAATCTAGAGCAAACTATCCAGGCATAAGTGTGGGCTGTGTTCGTGTGGATACCTCTTGGCCAGTCCAGTGTTAAGCAATGTAGACAAATATAGTCGCCTTGTCTTTCAAGCATAAAGCTGAGTAAAGATTTTTAATTCATTCAATGCTTCTGGTGACTGGTAATGATGTTTTCCATGAGGCTTCTGTAGGTGACCCTGCTTCGGCAGGGGGTTGGACTAGGTGACCCACAGAGGTCCCTTCCAACCCCGAACATTCTGTGATTCTGTGATTTCATCTATTCAAATAAATGGAGCTGAATTTTGAACTGGCTTAGCCTGTGCGTGTATGTGTGGTTGGCATAACTAGTCTCTAATGGAAAAAGTAGAATCCACACACAGAAATTGCATTGGTTCATTGAAGTCTGCATGGAATCAGATTTCACCCCCCACGCGTGCTGGCTCAGCCTGTTTAATGTGGAAACCTGGTGACTGTGGGCCCTCACGACACCATTAGTGCAGTCACCTCAGAGGATATTTTGAAGTTTTCTTTGGTGATGTTGCTCCATTTATTTTGGGTACCTCACCCTTATCTGAAGTAAGACGTGTTTTTGGTATAACTACCAGTTTCTTCTAATGGAGATTGTCCCAGGGAAAGAGAAAGAAGGCTATTTAAACCAGTTCACTGAGTGGAGTAGTTGGCCTTAAGCTGAAATTTTGGATAGTATAATTCTACCAGCTATGGCACAATTTTTTAGTTATGTTCCTAACTGAAACAGCCTTCCCAATTTTAATAAAAACATAGAGCAAGCTTTAGAAACCACAGTTATATACCTTCTTCTGTATGGAACTGTTCATGCGGTTTTCTACGCCCTCTGATTTGCCTGTCATGTTAATTGATATTAAAAGGATGATGTGCTAAACTAGTGGCTCAACAGAAGTAATTTGCTTAGATTTCTAAACAAAAATAATAAACCTACAGAGCTTGTTTGTGTAGAGATGTTGAAATGTATTTTAAATACCAATTTCGTACTAATGCTTTAATTTATGCTGATTTAATACTAATGCTTTTATTATCCTTTCATTTACCAGATCCATGGGAAGCTCTGCATATTTTGTTTGCTCTGCGAGGCTTATCTCAGGTGGTTGCAGCTACAGGATTCAAGCCAAAGTGTAGATCCTGATGACCTGATCAGATATGCCAAGGAATGGGATTTTTACAGAATGTTTGGTATAGCTTCTTTAGGTAAGGGTGTCACTGTCTACACTGTAAGCACTGAATAGCCTCATGAGTCTTTCAACAAGGCCGTATTGCAAAGATTAACCCAGAAAGGATGTCATGTCCAACCCACTATGGTTAAATGATTATATACATACTCTCTAATTTGCCTTCATTTAATGCAAATGCGTATTTTGATCCTAATCATTGCAGTTCAGGCTGATGTGATCAGGATTAGATATCAAAACACTGAATAGTGGCAGTATTCAGAAATCTTCATCTGAATCCATTTACACATTTTGAAGACCAGTGGAGAGCTCAGCCTTATTCCATATTTCATGTTGACTTCAAGGTTTATTATTCATTAAGATGAATCAACGTTAAGGATGATCCTTACAGAAGTAAACAGTAATTGGGAAAAGCTGTATCTGTTGGGGTTTTGTTTAAAATGAATACACCAAAATACAGAGCAGTGTCATCACGGGTAAAGAGTAAATACTTCTGTGCTTTAAGACTGCATTTGAAGGCAGAGGAGGGTTTTCTGTTTATTTTGGTTAATACTTTTATTCTCATACTTTTCCTGGTGATAGTGTTTAAATCAAACCCTCAGACTAAAATTAGTATTTCCCTTAGACTTTCAGAGTTTAACTGAAGTCTAATGTTGCTCTAAGTAGATTTTCATAACGTGTAAGTAAAAATGTTGGAACTCATTTTTCAGTAGTAGTTCATCTATCACAGTTGTCGTGAGACTTTCTTTGACATCTGCATTAATTCTAGCATTAGACAGGGGCATGGTGTCAAAAAAAGTCTAATAGCGCAATGGTATTTTCACCTTGGTGTTCTTTCTCATGCTGGATGGAAAGGGTTCATTGCTGGTGACCTTCTCAAAGAAGGCAAGTGTTGATTTTGTTTTACAGGCTACCAGACCGTTGGAAAAAACTTCTCCTTTTGTTAAAAAGGAAGAATAAGGAGGTTCTTATGCTAAACTTCCTGTGCTGTATCGTGTCAGAAATTACGAGTATGACAATCCTACAGACAGAATTCTGTGATAGAATTATTCTGAATGTCATGATACTGAGTTAGTTTAAAATAAGCAATAGTAATATTTGCCTGTTAAAATGAACACGGGAGGTGGAGGACGTGTTCATATTTGCGTATGTCTTCTAAATAGCAGTGGCTCAGTGGCATTTGGGACATGTCATTTCACTGAAATTCATCCAAAAAAGGACTTGATTTTGGTGCTTCATTCTCTCTTTCCAACTCCTCTTATTTCCTCTTAGAACAAACTTCATTTTTGGTTGGCATTTTTATCACCTTATGGTGCATGAGACCCGAGATGCTGAAAACAAAGTCTGACTTCATTTTACTTCTCAAAGCACTGCTGTTGTCCAGCTATGGAAAGCTTTTGCTAATTCCAGCTGTTATTTGGGAACACGACTACACACCTTTGTGCCTTGCGTTTATAAAAGTGTTTGTCTTGATATCAAACTCTCAGGCAATTAGAGGTATGTTTTTGCTTTTTTCTTACAGCGTTATTTGTATAGAATGTGTGTGTGAGATTGCAGCTGTTATAGAAGTCATTATTATTGTTAAATTTGTTAATCGGTATCAGATATGTGACTGAAATAGGTCTAGCTTAAAACTGTTATTTAGACTGTAATAGAAAGTGAATGAAACAAAACACTTTATCAAAAAAGAAAAAGCACCTCTTCTCTCACCAGCATCTCTTTGTATATGCTGTATTATATCCAGCAGATCCAGCAGTTAGAATTTGAGACAACTCATCATGGATCATGGAAACATAAAATAGATTTATTTGTGTGTCAGGAAAATGAAAATTTCATGTTAATTTTATGCATGGCTTTAGAATGCAGACTTTTAACAGATTTGTGTGATTTCTTATACATACAAATGAATATGAAATCTCACATGGTTTCTATGATCTTCTTAAATGGTAAGTGATAAATTTGTTCTGTTTTCTTTTGCAGTTACATTGAATTTGAACCGAATGCTCCCTTGGTTGGCCATCTTCTTTGGATTAATTTTGGAAAATGGTGTGGTCTGCTTGTTCCAGAAAATGGGATGGGATATTTGAAACGTCAGCCCGGATCTGAATACCAACACCATGGTGATCATTTCTAAGAATGGTCTCTGCCAGCAGGCTCCAAAGATGCTGTTTTCATAGTGATAAAGAAGGTGATAGATAACAAAAACTTGCATTAGTGGCCAGAGTGGACAGTTTTAGGATGAGTTAAAATGAGAAACCTCAGAAGTTCAGCTGTTTAATGTGGTGAGCCATAAAACTTCAGCCTTAGGTTGTTTATTTACCCATTAAAAAATACGAATGTGTCGCTGTTGTAATAGCTTTATAAATCTGGCTGTAACAAAAAGGTACACTAGAAAAATTTGACACTGCCACCAGTCACTGCATTTTGGCAGAAAGAGGAGGATGAACTGTTTCCTTAAGAGGAAGGAAGAGAGTCAGTGGGAAAATGTAAAAGCCAAAATTGTTATTTCCACAAATACAGATTTTCAAAAAGAGAAGTGAACATGTGCGAACAGTTTATTGGAGAAAAGGCAGGTACCGCAGAGTAAAACTACAGTGAGAAAACGAAGCTGCATTCTCTGCAATGTTTATGTAACAATCCAAAATAATAAAATATCTAGTTCTAGAGTAATCTTTAGGAACTACAGTTTTAACTGGCTTGAAATTTAATGTGATCTCATAAATGCTGCTGCTTTGTTCTGAAAGCTGAAAAGAGAGTGAAAGGACTCTGGTCCCCAGCACACCAGGCTGATCAGCATACTGCTGCTTCTGCAGACACTATTTAGCCGCATTCCCCGCACCCAGCCCTCGTCTGGCAGCAGGTTTAGTGGGAGCAAAACGTGAAGTATGAGGCTGCTGTTAAAAACAAACAAACAAACAAAACAAAAAACAACTCAGCAAGTTTAGGCCTAGTTTAGTGAAGAAGCATTTATAGCCGTTCTGCACCTTTTTCCCCAGCAGGCAAAGAGAGGGCTAGATGGCCGACAAAGGAACTGGCAGAATCGGTGTCTGCGAGCCAGTGATTAGGACACGAACCTACTTCTTTTGTGCAGACCAGTTTACCTTATGTTCCATCCAACGTGTAATTCTCCTTCTTCAGTTCTGGAAGGCTGTACTGTCTATAGGTACTACTTCCATTCTTCATTTTCCTTAGATGCAGTCTCAGAATCACAGAATCCCAGCATGGCAGGGGTTGGAAGGGACCTCTGGGGATCTCCCAGTCCAACCCAATACCAAGGCAGGGTCACCCAGAGCAGGCTGCACAGGACCGCATCCAGGTGGGGTTTGAATATCTCCAGAGAAGGAGACTCCACAACCTCCCTGGGCAGCCTGTTCCAGGGCTCCATCACCTCAGAGTGAAGAATTTCTTCGTCGTGTTCAGCTGGAACTTCCTCTGCTTCAGTTTGTGCCCATTGCCCCTTGTCCTGTCGCTGGGCACCACTGAAAAGAGTCTGGCCCCGTCCTCCTGACACCCACCCTGCAGATATTTA
>Ga0065711_1045886_pt1 | contig 13213 bp, 7 predicted proteins | sample Hoacrofraction12_FD_59098 | JGI IMG/M metagenome (GOLD analysis project Ga0065711, IMG submission 59098) | Hoatzin crop microbial communities from Cojedes, Venezuela - Epithelial fraction 12 v2 (version 2) | ecosystem: Host-associated > Birds > Digestive system > Esophagus > Crop | place... | reverse complement strand
AGGGCACACTGCTGGCTCATGGTTAACCTGTCGTCCACCAGGACACCCAGGTCCCTCTCCACAGAGCTGCTCTCCAGCAGGTCCACCCCAAGCCTGTACTGATGCATGAGTTTGTTCCTCCCCAGGTGCAGGACCCTGCATTTGGCTTTGTTGAACCTCATCAGGTTCCTCTCTGCCCAGCTTTCCAGCCTATCCAGGTCACGCTGGAAATTCATTCAAATGAATAGAACTTCAGCAAACCTGCTGAAAGCTCTCGTTCATGTTTTGCTCAAGGAATGAACAAAGATTTGGGCTGAACCATCTAACCTCAAAGTAACGTGTCACGTACTTCTGCGCAGTTGCAGACCTATTAATCCACACTTCAACACTGAGAAGAATTCCGAGACGTATCAAGCATGAAAGAAACAATTTTCAAGAACTGTTAGTGATATGGGGTACTTCCGTTTCCAGGCACCCAGCACATCAGCTAGAAAGAAACTGATTTGTAGAAAAGTTGTGGCACATACCTTCACAGCTGGACAGTTTTCCTTTAACAAACTATTCACATCAGAGGAACATTTGTTAAATACTTCAGATGGATACAAAGGTAAAAGGATTCATTTCACTTTATCCAAAACATGACATTCCAGTGTCCTGGCACTAGCTTCATAGACTTAGCTGCCAATTACCATAAAACAGGTGAAGAGAAATAATGCTCATACCTGATACGTGGTGCTTAGACACATCTCTGAAAACTTAGGGCAGCGTGTGGGATGTCAGAAACATTAGTTCAAAGAAATCCTCATGCTGGGTTGTCAATCAAGACTGCCAGAAGTTCCATAACCACTGAACTACATAGAGGCTGTTGTGAGAGAGGCACTCCTCTCAGTCCAGGCCATTAAAACAACCTTGTTAAAATGTTTTAAACATACAGTGACTGGAAGATGTGAGCAAGTGACCCCACCGACAGGTTACAAAACCACTCTCAGAATTGTTCTCCAGGCAAGTAAAGTATTAAAGTCAGATTAAAAAAACCACAAAGTTTCAAAAGACTTTTAAGATGCTGCTTTGAACCAATATAATCTCTCTCATAAGCAAATAAATTGAAATTAGATAAAATATTCAAATGTGGCTTAATGATTATTCTTGTTGGGAAACTTTTTACACAGCTGAGTGAATTTTGAAGCTTGACTTTATAAATCTGTTTTAAAAACTAGTGTGGAACGCATTGTAAATATGAATCTTGAAATAATGTAGATGTGTGTGGTGGGTTGACCTTGGCTGGATGCCAGGTACCCACCAAGCCACTCTATCACTCCCCCTCCTCAGCTGGACAGGGGAGAGAAAACGCAACAAGAGGCTCATGGGTCAAGACAAGGATAGGGAGATCGCTTGGCAGTTAGCATCACAGGCAAAATAGACTCGACTTGGGGAAATTAATTTAAATTATTGACAATCAAATCAGAGTAGGATAATGAGAAAATAAAACAATCTTAAAACCACCTTCCCCCTATTCCTCCCTTCTTCCAGGGCTCAAATTCACTACCTCCTCACCCCTGGGAGTGGGGAATAGGGGTGGCGGTCAGTTCATCACACATTGTCTCTGCTAGTCCTTCCTCCTCACACTCTTCCCTGGCTCCAGCATGGGGTCCCTCCCCTGGGAGACAGTTCTCCAAGAACTGCTCCAATGTAAGTCCTTCCCACAGGGTGCAGTTCTTCACAAACCGCTCCAGCGCGGGTCCCTTCCATGGGCTGCTGAAGTCCTTCAGGAACAGGTTGCTCCAGCATGGGTCCCCCATGGGATCACAAGTCCTGCCAGCAAACCTGCTCCAGCGTGGGCTCCTCTCTCTCCACAGGTCCTACCCAGGAGCCTGCTCCTGTGCAGGCTCTCCACGGTGTCACAGCCTCCTCTGGGCGCTGTCCTGCTTTCCACTGGAATAGAGCTCATTTTCCTCTCAGTACCTGCTGTGTTTTGGATATAGTACAAGAAAAATGTTGATAACACATATTCAGCTAATGAGCAGGTGAGCAGGAGCTGGGAAGGGAGCATAGCCAGACAAATAACCACGCTGGCTAACGGAAATATCCTATACTATGGACATCGTGCTCACTTTACAAATGGGGCTTGGCTGGAGAGCAGGAAGCTCTCTGCTCTTCTTGTTTCCATGAGTTTGAATCCTCTCTTGTCTGGGAGTATGAACTTGTCTAAGAATTTAGAAAAATTCATGATTTCCAGGTTCTATGATTGCTGCTTGAGGACTGGCGGCAAATCAGTCACCAGGTGGTGAGAAAAATTGTATTGTACGTAGTTTGCCAAAAGAAGCGTGGCCAGCAGGTCAAGGGAGCCGATTCTGCCCCTTTACTCCACTCTCGTGAGACCCCACCTGGAGTACTGCATCCAGCTCTGGGGCCCCCAACATAAGACGGACTTGGATGTGCTGGAGTAGGTCCAGAGGAGGGCCATGAAGATGATCAGAGGGCTGGAGCATCTCTCCTGTGGGGACAGGCTAAGAGAGTTGGGGCTGTTCAGCCTGGAGAAGAGAAGACTCCAGTGTGACCTTATAGCAGCCTTCCAGTACCTGAACGGGGCCTACAGGAAGGATGGAGAGGGACTTTTCACAAGGGTGCGTAGTGATAGGACAAGGGGGAATGGCTCTAAACTAAAAAAGGGCAGATTTAGATTAGATATTAGGAAGAAATTCTTTACTATGAGGGTGGTGAAACACTGGAACAGAGTGCCCAGAGAAGCTGTGGATGCTCCCTCCCTGGAAATGTTCAAGGCCAGGTTGGATGGAGCTCTGAGCAACCTGGTCTAGTGGAAGATGTGCCTGCTCATGGCAGGGGGGTGGGAACCTGATGATCTTTAAGGTCCCTTCCAACCCTTACCATTCTATGATTCTATGATCATTGTTATTATCATTATTAGCATTAGTATTTACTTTGTTGCCTTATTAAACTGTCTATCTCAACGCACAAGTTTCCTCTTTTGTCCATTTCTCCTCCCCATCCTGATGGGGGGGAAGAGGAAGGGTGAGCAAGCAGCTGTCTGGTGCTTAGTTGCCAGATGCCGGGTTAAACTATGACATCGCATCCACTCGCTCCAGCGCGGGGTCCTCCACAGGCTGCAGGTGGATCTCTTCTCCACCGTGGACCTCTATAGGCTTCAGGGGGACAGCCTGCCTTACCAGGTCTTCTTCACGGGCTGCAGTGGAACCTGTGCTCCAGTGCCAGCAGCACCTCCTCCCCCTCCTTCTTCACTGACCTTGGTGTTTGCAGAGTTGTTGCTCTCACATCATCTCACTCCTCCCTCCAACTGGCATTGCTCAGCAATTTTTTCCGCCCATCTTAAACATGATATCACAGAGGTGCTACCACTGTCGCTGACAGCAGCAGGTCCGTCTTGGAGCCATCCAGCACTGGCTCTGTTGTACACAGGGGAAGCTTCCAGCAGCTTCTCACAGAAGCCACCGCTGTAGCTGCCCTGCTACCAAAACCTTGCCACGCAAACCTGACACAATGTGGCACTTAGGGACATGGTTTATGAAAAGAAAGAGTTGCTTTTAGAACACAATATACTGCCCCACACCTCTACTGCATTTAATGTGGTGGTTCACTAGAGAAAGCCCTAGTCATTTCTTGTTCTTCTGAAAGAAAAAAAGACCTTTAACGTGTTAAGGTTGATTGGTTATGGCAGAAGGATGTTATATCGAAATGATCATCCCTAAAATTCAACCTTAGCATCCTTATATACTGTTAAAAAATTAATATTGTATGACAGCCATGAACCTCAACAGAGAATGTGGTTGACATTTTCTTTCAGCAGCATACTCTGACAAATTACGGAAACTGAGTTTGAAAGACCAGTCACCAAGGCTGAAATGCCTTGGAGGAAGAGAAGGAAAGTGTTCACGGTATAGTTGTCAGAGAAAAATATCTCCTGATTTTTATGGCATTAGACTGCCCAAGACCAAGGACGTGATCAAATATCTAATGCTACCCCCCACACACATAGAATTAAAATAGTTCAAATCCAGTTACATAGTGTCTCTTGCAATACTTTCGCATTTATTAGAAACTGTGACTGGTCTCTTCACAAAAGTCTGTAATAAGAATTAACTCACACTATTTCCTAGTTATTCCCCTCTCTGGAATTCTTCATGAACCTTTTCATTGCTATGTCAAGAGTATCCTTGCATGCATGAGGAAGTGCTTGTTCTACAAATTTAAATTGCTGTGGATGGTAGCTGCAGGGCTTGTTACTATATTCTTCCTCTAATCTCTCAGTTAGAGATGTCTTTTCTAATCTTAGAAAACTCGTACTCTTCACCAATCCTCAAAACTGTAGTGTCAGCTTTGGGGAGATAAATACTGAAATTTCCTTTACTTTCAGACCTTGGCTTCCAGTATACTGCACTGTGTGTTACACTGCCTGTCCTTTCACAACAGACCAAAATGGAAATGTATTTGCATTTTTTATTTTAAGTAGTCAGTGACCAGTAGTAACACAGTAACATAGAACAGACTTCTGAAAATTCAGTACCATTTAAAAATGATACTGATAATATAACGGTAGATAGTTTTAAAAAGAAAACGGAATGTTCATCTTACTGAAATTTCTAGATGGGCCTACTCTGTCTAAGAGTTGTAACAGCCCCAAATACTATTTGTTCTTTGAATTTCTCATTGTACTGTCTTCCAACCTTCCCTTTTGGAATTGCTCTCTTAACCCAGCGTTACCCTCATTTTTCCATTTGACAGCTTCTACAGGCAGAAGAATAGAACAGAAGAAGGAAGGTCCTTTCTGCATATTTGGTACAATTTCAGTATCCTTCCCCAGTCTGTAATAATTAGGAACTCTGTGTGCTTTGTAAGCACTTTTCTCCATACTAGCCCATGAAATCTTTCTCTTAGTTTCTGCTCTATTGGATAGGATCTTCTGAATCAATCCATTTGTAGCTAGCACCTAACGAAAACACACAACTTGAAGACATAATTTAGCATCTTGCTAAGGTACCAAAACCAAGAATCTAGGAAATATAGGCTCCATATATGGCCCACTATCCCTGGTAGATCATGTCCCAGTTATTCCTTCCTTGTGAATTCTTAGTGTACCTCCTCCTTTCTATGTCACGTGCATGGGCAAGTCAAGCCTGGATTCATTCTACCTCAAGTAGCCATTGACCTCATGAAATCACAAACAAGTTTTTGTGCCTATTACATGTGAAACTTCTTTAGTATAACACCATTTTCAAAACATTTATACAACAGTCAATATTCAGGCAAGACCACTCAAAGACAATGTCTTTGACAAGTACTATTTTGACATTTTGACCTCACAATAACTTTATATGTTCAAAAATACAATGGCTTCTGCTGGGATTCCTATAAAAGTGTGAGATTTTTTTTAAACAGCCTATTCATTGCTTTCCTGCCCAAAATAGAAAGCAGATGAACTACTTACATTTTAAATATTTTCTTCAGAAACAAAACTCTGAACTATTCAGACTGGAAGGGGAATAGATAGTTACAAGCAGCTGTAAAACAACTAAAACTATCATACAATTTTAACTACTTCAGTTACTGTTGCTTCTACTTAAACATGATTTTGAATAAAGAGATCTGAATGTATAATTATTATATCTTCTACGCCACGTAAGTAACTTAGGAGTCTAAGTCCTTGTGACCTTAGGAAAAGTAGGTCTACAAGCATATAATTCTGTTTAATGATCAGATCACCCAAGAAATAGGACACATACCTGGACATTTTAAAAATATTTTAAAAAATCAGATGTCCCTATAGAACTATGGAAGAGAGGAGCTATACATAGAATATAGTTCAGATTAAAAGAATGTAAATCATGCATTAGCATTTTATCTATTAGAAAGAGTGTATTCTTTAGCCTCACTGTAATAAGCAGAGTTAGATTTTCTGGTTTTCATTTAAGCCAATAAAATGGTACCAACATTTTAAGAACTGGACAGATTCTTCAGGAAACTCTTCAAAGGACTGACAGAATTTTCATAATAAAGCAAACTCACAGGGACTGCAAATATATACCAGATTGAATCTTATTTAAACTTAAGTACCAAAGTCTTTTGTTCGATTACAACAGCTTAGAACTCACCCATTCCAGTGTTATTTTATGACACAGGCTTATAACAGGAAAATAGCCTTTTTATTACAGGATCTTAGAATAATTGGATGTATCAAGCTACAGAAACATCATCTTCCTCACCAATCAAGACAGGAAAAAGATTACATATGCACAGCCACTCACTACTGTACATTTGTGGGCATTTGAAGTTTGAAAAGGATCATTATTTCAAGAGCACTGTGGCCCAGTTGCTCTTCCCCAACAGAATACCTGTCCAACTTTCAACAAGATACTTCATGGTCAATTAAGCCAGACAGTATTTAGAAAACTAAAATGGGAAGAAGACAGAATTAGACAATAGGGTGCTTCTGAAAATCCCACTGCATGATTATCCGTACCTCTAAGCATCTTAAAATCTGAGAGGTGGCCTCTCTGTATTTCTGCTTAATACCACCCTAATTCATAGACATACTGTGAAGACATCTATAATTATAAAGGATTAGGACATGTAGCTCTCTTGCCACCCCAACTATCCTAGGTGCAATTTATGATATAGTACAAGGAAAAACTTTCCACCCTGAAAGTGTGTGTTAGAAATCTGACTGTCCACTGCTTCTTCCAATGCAAGTATTAGGTGGTTTTAAAGGACACAAGCAGCAAGATTGAATGAAAGAAAAAGTTTCCTTGTGCAGTGTGCAGTTCAGTTGTTGAAATTCCTGGCCAAGGAATATTGTGGATGTTTAAGGATCACATAGGTTCAAGAAGACACTGAACAGACTAACAGGAAAAAAAAAATCATCCTCTGAAAGGTGCTAAACACAGAGAAACCACCTCTGGCTCTGAGAGTCCCTGAGCTGCAAAGTGTTAGAAGACAGAAGAGTATATACGCTTGCTACATACTCCTACACATTTGTTTTCACTCAAAGAACACTTCAGTCCCACATATCAAAGCATTCATATATTCCTGTACAAAGTCATTAACAAAATAACTAACATACATCAAGAATCTTTTTTTGCTCAGCAGAATTTGTCTTCTCTATTAAAGTTCTGTTTCTATATGCCAAATAAAAATATTTATGGACTTTTTTTATTATTCGGACAAATCTAAGTGCTGTTACATGTATTTCTTGGCACGGCTGTGATAAACACACCAAAAATCAGGATAACAGATAAAATTCAGCACTTTGGCAATTGAAGTTGGATTATCTCAGCACTGAAATCATTGCCAGCAATGGACACAGCAGGAAAAAGCAGTGTGAAATGCTTGCAATTGAGTTTACAAAAGTACGAGCAGCTGTCTGCACACAGGGCATCTTCTGTCGTGCCTCAAAATACAAGGAGTAGAGTACCTGTACTGTGACAGCACACAAATAAGCAAAGTAACTGACAAAAAAGAGAATATTGGGAAAAAAAAAAAAGGAATATTAAGAACATACTGCAGAATCCTATCAATTTATAGCAACACAAACCCCTTTTTACAGCTGTTTTGGAAAGCCATGAAAATATAACTAAAAAAAACCGAACAACTGAAATCAAGGAAAAGATACTAAAACATAATTTGGATGACTCATTTTGACATCTTCAGTTTGATTTTAATGATGATTCAGACTCACACACATTAGCATAAAAGTAATAGATTTTCAGGTTGCAAAAGTCAGGTAGCATTATTTTACAGTTTTTGTGGGGGCTTCCCCATGAAACTGCTACTTGTATTTTGCTACTTACCCAGGAATGCTACTTGTATTTTGAAACTCTAGGGACTTTAACTAAAGCTGTTACATGAGTGTTGTGACTAGTAGAGATTTTCACACCCGCACAATAGCACAATAAAAGTCACAGAGATTTTACTGTACTGAAAAATATGTACATCTAAGAGGAAACAATGGGAGGCTGAACAGATAAGCGTGTAGTTCTGTAATTCTGAATAAGACATATGCAAGTATGCAAAGAGTGACAAAAATAATACAGAAGTACACAATGACTACATATACATATATTTTATATCTGTTTTAGTAGAAGTATTCTTAAGAGTTGTAACTCAGATGCACAAGGAACAAATGTGCAGGAAAACCCAGAATTTCTGAGGTCTTAATTCATACAGATGCTTTTCCAAAGCCCACTAAAACTAATAGGGAAAAACAACTGTTTCAGAAATATTTTTTTTTAATCACTATTAAGTTACCATTGTTTCTAAGTTATTTAAACAAATTTTCTTATATTCCATCTTTGAGACAAATTGTCTTTTCAAAGAACACCATCTCAAGCAATTTTAACCCATCTCCAGTGGGTTGCAATTCCTCTTCCAACACTTTGACTGCAAAACCCTCTCAAAAGAATAAAGTTCCTCATTCCAATTTTCAATGTCAGATTACCCTTGTCATGAACCTGAAGTGGAGCCGAGACCAATCCTCAACCTGTTTTCTACAGGAAGACAAGAACAGCAAAGAGAACTGGGAAATAGGACCTTGTGGGTGAAATAGAGTTAAACATACGAGTTTGAAGTTAAGCCAAAAGAAAGTGTCACATCCTAATCTTAAAATGCTGGACTCTTCTATAAAGAAAAATGAAACATGGTCTCTGGGGTCTGGACCAAGACAGTCTCTGCACGCCACAATTCTGAAGTCTTCTGCTGCTGGACTAACGTCTCTAGGAGAAACTACAGCCATGAGAGGGGCTGACACTGAATCTCACAGCACTGTTCAGGAGTTCTGCATTAAATGGCTTTATATTGGACCATTTCTATCCTTCTGTTTCCACAAAACGTAAACAATTTCTCACGAAGCTACAAGATCTAACTGCTTCCAAAGAAATGTAGTAGCTGAAAGAAAGCCAAAGCCAATAATGATTGTACAAGCAGTTATTTTCACACTTCTCATCTATAGGCTCCATTAACGTCAGAAAACTTTGTATTTTTTGTCTGGTTCCTTTTTATTTTGTATTTCTCTTCAGAGAAATCAGCACTTTAATGCTATTAGTGATGTACCCTTCTAAGCATGTCAGCTAGCGCGATGCCAATTTAGAGATTCAATTGCTTGGAGGATAAGTTGAAAAGAAAATAAGTGTTCTGAAGCTGTGGGACACAGTGTGCTATCCTGACCATGCTGCTTTTCAGTTTGATGCCTGTTTGAGGCTCAGGGGGACCCTTGGAGGCAAAGTTAAACACTGTGCTGAACTAAGCAGTCACTGGAAAACGGCACTGTCTGGATGCACCTCCTGAGCTGTTTCAGAACACTTTTGTTCTTTTCAACAGCTCAGCTGTACCACACACAAGCGTGGAAAAAAAAAATTGAACTATAAAGCTGCACAGTGGTGTAAGAGAGCTCAGCACAGGCCAGGGCAAGATGACCCTAGCAGGTACAAGGGGAAAACATACTTTTATAGGACTTAGAAGTGCACAGAGTAAATCAAGAGATATTTAGGCTCCAGTGAAATTTAGTTCCTTCCCTCTAGATTTTCAGATCTTTTCACCAAAACTTAAACAAAATTTTACTTCCATTTAAGACACAAACACACAGCAGGCTAAAATAAGGCCTATGACAATACCCGCACAAATTTCAAGGCACTTCAGAGCTCCAGCCCTGGCCAAGCAAACAGCAGGGCAGGGATGGTAAGTCATCCAAAGAAGTTGCATATATATTTATTGCTGCATTTCAGCAATATGCTGGATTTGCTGTTTGCATCTGTTCCACAGATCAGAAGGTCTCTTTCAAGGATTCATCGCAAGTGTTACTCTCCTCCTTTTCTCAGGACGCAAGCCTACTATATCACAGATAACTGATGTCAATCAATATTACCGAAATAAAATTCTTCAAGGATATTAAACAGTAAAATTTGCATAATAGCTACCTAGACCACAGATCACAGCTGGGTCAAGGTGCCTTTGCACTTAAAGTATATACAGACAAAACAAAATATGGTGGTGCATGCTTCAAGGCACTGACAGTCTAAATTACTGACATAACAGATAGGCAAAGATGTGACAGACAGTGGGGAAAAAATTAGAGACAGGTTACAGACTCAAGATAACGTGAGCAGCCCCATAATCCTATGAGGGAATACAGATGCAAGAAATGCAATTTTTGCTTAGGATGTCAGCATGGGATGTCACACCTTCTTTTGCACCTGCTCACCAATCAAGTGTTGGATGCAATCTCAATGAGACAAAGGCTAAGCACTTGCAAATAGACTTCAACAGTATATTCCAAGGTTAATGCACAGAAGGAACCAGACACGTATGCACTTTTGAGGGACAGGAAAAAACATCAGCCTGACTGATTTGCTCCAAAGCTGCTCACGCAGGTATCTGAGTAATTTGCTGTCCTGTATATGTAAAAACAAAGTTCTAAACAGAATTTGGTGCCACCTGGATTTGTCTGCCAGCACTGGAATTTGTTACCTATTAATGAGTTTGATGCATTTATTTATTTACTGTGAACAGACTGTTTCTGGAGACATTTGAAAATTACTTTTTTTCCCATCACTGAGGCCTTGAGAACCACTCCTTTCTACCACGTGCATTTGTGTGCTATTGAGAAATGCAATTATAAAATGTCCAAACCATTATGATCTACATCAGCAGCAGCTACTCAAGGACTTTTTATATATTATTGACATACTCCTCAATATGTTTGCTACACATAGTTTAAACTTGAATGCTGAAAATGCTGATGGTATTTTGGATATTTTGACAGTCTGTAAATGAAAAATGTTCTTGACAGAAATAATTCTGTTTTGTCCTTACCAAGTTTCTGAAGGCATCAATAACTTACATTACGGCTATCTTAAAAATCTAGTCCTGGCAGCATTTTAGCTGTTTTCCATGAGGCACTGGTATCTCAGCTATGATATAAATAGCAGGGTAACAACTGTTATCTTTATGGTATAAAGCAGTCTAGGTCTGAACAGGAAACAAAAGCAATTCTGAACAGCTTGAGGGTCTGGGGATCTCTGCGACACTGATCTCTAATGACCATGCCACAGTTACTATTAGTGCACGCTGAACCAGCATGTGTTTCTCTTTTAAGATTATATTCCTCAGTGCTGCTACCATGGCCTGAGCACCCTGTGCCCTTGTGACACTCTCCGATGCAATTTGTGATCTCAGTGCCTCTCATCCCCTGAAACCGTAGAAAGGGAGAAGAGCAATAAAACAGGCTTAAGAGTTGACTGGAGTCGGGCAGAGGCATCTGCCAAGAAGGATCACTGCCATCCAGAAAAGAAACTGCCAGGGCTACCGGACTGCCCCTGCCTATTTTATCTTCTGTTGCTACCATCACAATACAGGGTAAGGGAGATGAGGAATCCCACCATGCCAGGCCCGGGGCTCCCAATAACTGGAAAGAGGAAGAGAGTGTAGAGGGCTTTCTCCTGGACACCCATGGCATGCACAGATGTGACGTTTTCCCCATAGACCTTGCCACATTTCCCAGGCAGAATGTGACTTGTGCGTAATCAGATCAAAAGCAGCGCAGTTAATCACAGTATGGAAAGGAGCCAACACCATCTAGGAGAGGTCAGCGGCTAAGCAAGGAAGAAAACCCATGTACGGCTGGACAACAAAAGGGGAAAGCAAGAGTTCTGGAGCTGGAAAAGCCTGCTGCAAGAATCTGAATTCTCAGGTGGTTGTGTGAAGTGCCATTTTTTGAGTTTACTCTAGTCTTAACACCTTCTCTTTTATTTCTATTTAATTGTGCTGTTCAGCTTTATTTCATTTCTGTAACAGAAATGACACAGTGCTCAAATAACCTTAACTCTTTAATGAAATAAGTTTTGACTGGTACATGGATATAAAAAGACAGAGTTTGCCTGACTGTGGAGCTAGAGGTATCACTCCTTGAAAAAAAAATGTTATTGTCCTCCACTCCCATAGCAAGGGATCTTTGGTTACAGTCCAGTGATACTAGCAGGTTTCAGCATCCATTTTTCTGTTTCCTGGAAAACCAGGGGCCAAATTATCCACTGACATAATGTCAACAAAGTCAAGCAGATGACTCCAACAGGGAATTCAGCCGTGGGCACCACAAGGCAAGTTCCTTCCATCACTGAGCCACAAAATAGTGCAGATCGTTACACTGCTTCCCAAAAGTTTCCATCCAACTAATACAGAATTTAAAACAAAACAAAAAATCCTAAAATAATCCTTTCTACAGTGTTCAATCAGCCGAGGGATGAGGAGTTTATTTTCTGGGATTGAAAATGTGCTTTGTGATTTCCTGTGTGCTCCTGTACGCATCCGTTATTAGAAATCTTTGAGCCTTCTCCTTTACTAACAGTGAATAATTAACAATCATTATTTTAAGAAATACAGGCGTATCATCCTCTTCAGAGGAGACATATGAAATACAACAAAAGAGTGCGAAAAGGGAGAAGCTTTGTTTGAAAACAACATTTTAAATACACAATGATTACTCCTGAGGTCTCCAAGAAAACAAAACAAACAATGAAAAAAACAGCCAAACAAAAAAACCCACCGCCAACCAGAAATTCAAAGCATGTTAAAAGGAATTGGAAATTGTTAGCAATACAGTCAGCTATGATTGCTCTAAATATATATTGGACTGACAATGTAGTTTACTTGTAAGTTATAAACAAAAAGTATGCAAGTCACCTGTTCTCTGAAATGTGAGTAGCCCTGAGAGAAAGCTCAGAGCTCTGCCAAAAATATAAACAGCCTTTGAAAGCTGCTTGTTAAAAAAAAAGGGTAAAAGTACATTCGCAAATAAATCTTTATAGACAGACTTCTTCAGACAGCCATATACAACTGCTCTAACGTATTTATAGAAGCTTGCTTCATGGTCACAGAAATACTAAGTGTATTAACCACTGGCAAAGCATTGCCCTGATACTCAAGTCAAATGAACTCTGTCAATTATGGGTCTGAGGCATTCAGGCATACACTTTAGCAGAAAACTACCATTTTGATTACTGCGTCAAAATTAAAACAAATTTGAAAGGAGAATATAACAGAGCTTCTTTCTCCCTGCTCCCTCCACATTTCTCCCCAAAACCACAGAATCACAGAATGGTAGGGGTTGGAAGAGACCTCTGTGGGTCATCTAGTCCAACCCTCCTGCCGAAGCAGGGTCACCTACAGCAGGCTGCACAGGACTGCGTCCAGGCGGGTCTTGAATATCTCCAGA
>Ga0065711_1045885_pt1 | contig 13213 bp, 8 predicted proteins | sample Hoacrofraction12_FD_59098 | JGI IMG/M metagenome (GOLD analysis project Ga0065711, IMG submission 59098) | Hoatzin crop microbial communities from Cojedes, Venezuela - Epithelial fraction 12 v2 (version 2) | ecosystem: Host-associated > Birds > Digestive system > Esophagus > Crop | place... | reverse complement strand
TCTCTTCTTCAGGCTAAACAAGCCCAGCTCCCTCAGCCTCTCCTCGTAGGAGAGATGCTCCAGTCCCCTCATCATCCTCGTAGCCCTCCACTGGACTCTCTCCAGTAGCTCCTCCTTTGTATGTTTAGAAAGTGAAATAACTTGGAAGTCTCTGATGTGTTACTTCTCTTTTCTATATTACGGAGCCGTCACTGTAAAATATAAATTTTGCCCTCCTGTGCCTGACTGGAGTGAATTTGCAGGGAATTCTTCCATTACTTTTATATAAAATGAAGAATGGTGGTGGAAGGCTCTGGATTCTATGCTTACTAAAGCGCTCTCCACAATATATTTGATTTATAACAAGGGTATATAATTGGCCATGGTGCTGGAAGTGGGGAGGGTGGAGGAGATGGAAACAGAAATGCCAAAAGAGGCCTGGGATCATCAGCAGATGAGTACGGGCACTGGCAAAACTTGCCGAGGTCTGAAGTGAAGTTTGCTTCAATTAACTTAGAGATCGGGAAATAACAGCTGTTAAAATATGTGTGCAGTATGATAAAATGGTATTATACTGTTAAGGAAAGGTGGCATCCTTTAGGCCACTAAAATCCTATCTGGAAAATATATGCCTTTTTGTACAGAAAGATTATTCTGCTGACCACTTAAGATTATCATTTTAGCTTTCAGAAAACTTTAAGCTTACAATTTACTTAATATTTAAGTCATTGATTGGGAATATTTAGTGTGTGCATTGTAACTGTTCTTGGCTATGTATATAAGCAGTGTTTTTGAAAAGCGACACTCTTTTCCCTCTATTTTAGGATAGAGGAACATGTGCTTTGTTCCCTATTGTTTTATAGAAAGAAATGATAATCTGGCTCAGTGGTTATTTCACTCATTTTTCTGCCTTTTATCATTATATTTCCTGCAGATACACAAATAGGAAGGATCAGCATTTTGTTTTTCTCCTGTATCACAAGATGTTACTTAGTGATCTTCATACTCCCCTTTTTGGCTTCCATATGATTTGAAATGTTCCTCTGTGTCCCATTGTGGGACAATGAGTGATTTGTTTTACTTTGAGGCCATTTGTTTGTAGAAGTCTGCGATGGTGAGAAGAGAGAATTAAGACTCATTTGGAGGACGGAAGAAAAAGAGATTTGCCCTCCCTCTCCTATGAGGTGGCATGGGGAAGAAAAGAGAGGGGCAAGGGTTTTGGCATGTCCTCCGATGAACTCCTGAACATATATTTAGGGTTCATGACAAAGCTAGATTCAAAATCAAATGATTTTTGCTGCTCTACATCTACAAGAGTTTGGACAACTGATGTCCCAGCAAGAAGGTAGACAAGTTACTCGAGTGAAGGTCAGGCTGTGACGAGATGTCCACAATGTCTTCAGTTAACCAGAAATATTTGCTGTACCACACCGTGGTGTCAGTATGTTTTGTTACTCTACCCAGTTGAATATACTTCGCGTTGTGATGAGGGAAACCAGTTCGGATATGTGCTGTTGGAAAGTTCAGCCTTCAGATGTTTTCCTAGACTAGGGGAGCCTCCTGCCTGCAAAGCTGTTTCTTGAAGCAGTCAGCTGCATGCTGCTGAAGGGGCTTTGCTGTGAACGTAGAAATGTTTTCGATGTAATCAGCGGTAAAACTGAATTTGTTTATCATCGTGATGTGGCATTCAACAGGTTGCTCTGAAACGGAGGAATATAGCAGACAGCTCTTGGAGGGGAATTGTATTATGTATGTTAAGAAAAAAGTGTTGCCACTAGCAGTGATTTTAATTTATTGAAAAACTTAGGTATGGTAATTATTGTGTTTCTTACTTGATTATCAAACCATTAAAATTAAATTTCATTACAACCCTCATTTATACGTAAATCACTTCATAATTTATGGTAATAGAAGTTATCTCATTATGTACCCCAGGATATCTCATTTTGTACAACATACGCTGTGTTGCTCTCACATTTCTATTCTGTGCACGGTGTGTCTGGCATTCGGGAACAGCTAACATCATCGTCAGTGGAAGATTTATCGTGGTGATGGTCGGAGTAGATCAATCCTCTCATCTATCCTTGTGGTACAACACAACTGGGCTGTTAAAGTCTTCCGTGTATCTGAGACTCCACAGTTGGTGGCTGTAGATGTGACACTTTTAGATGTTAGAGTTTCCAGACTCTTTTGGCTTTGGTGTGAGGACCGTAGGGATTAAAGCTTGAGATTGCCCAGGAATAGGACTGGAGTGAGGAGTTAAGAAGCAAGGAGCAAACAGGACCTGGATAAGAACAGGCTGGAAAGAAGGGGTCAAATGGTGTCAGTCACAGAGGAGCTGTGAGGGATCTCTTAATTCATTTAGGCACCTTCCCCACCAGAGAGGACATCTCCCTTAGATGCTGGAATGAAATCTAAAATGTTTTGAGAGCTGTATTTCCTTAGAAATAGTAAGTAGCCCTGAAGGTTCTGGATAGGTGTATCTATCACTGGTACAGGCCATCATAAATGAGGAGATACTTTTATTGGTTATTCAAATGGCAGAGGCTTATGTGCAAAATTTACACAAGTTCTGACAGGTAGCGATGATCCACATGAATGCTGATGTGAAATAACGTGATGGAATACTACGGGAGCAAAGTCAACACTCGGAAGTTAAGAACTGCCGAGCTTCTTGCTGGGTCGGCAGTGCCTGCCTTTTAGCGGGGCTGGAGGGTTACGTGACTGGGTTAACTTATACCGATCCACTGCAGGAAGTTTTGGTGTGGTTCCTTTTAAAGACAGCAGAAGGATAGATATTTTTCTCAGCTTTGATAAGTGAACTTTTGTGTGTATTGACTTCACCTATCTGTAAATACTTTTTGTGTTAAATTTTAATGAGTCAAGAATAATTAAAGAAACAAATTATTATTTTCATTTTTATATCTCTTATCATGTGGTATGGTGTTTCTTTCATTCATGGAAAGTAATGAATTTTTTAAAAGTCCTTTGTGTGCATACTATTAATGAGGGCCATTGACTGCTGCTTAATGATTTTATTTAAATGCATTGATAGATTGAGCTGGGAAGTCTGTGATGCGGTATACTGCAGTTTCTGCAGTATTAGTTAGCAATGCACATACATATTAAAAACATTTTGAAAAAAGTCCCCTTCCAACGGGTATGAAAAAAAAATTCTGCCCCTTTCCAAACCGTAAGTTCCTTTAATAAATTTATTGTCCATATGCAAGTAAATCATCATTGTTATTTCTCATAGCTGCCAAGTCAGTGTTTAATTTGTGCTTTTGTTTACAATAGGGCGTGTTGCCTGTGTGAGAGATTAATGATTTTTTCCTTACATTGCTGTTATGTTTATGTTCTAAAGACAAAGCTGCTATGACTAAGGCTTTGCATGCTGTTATCGAGAGAAAATAAAATTTCACAGCAATTTCCCTGGGTCTTCATGTTAAATCCATGGCAAGCTAGAATTTTCTGAGCTAGATACCTTCCACTCAAATTAAAAAATATCAAAGGTTGTATTCACTGAAACAGGAAAACCACCTGCTGTTTTCAGGGTAATATTTTTTATTTTGTCCTTTACTTGACATTTGTTAAATACATGTTAATTTTTTTTAAGGCTTGCCTTTTTTTACTTCTAGACAAATCAATCTTTAAATATACTACATAATTCTGCATGAATAATTAGTTATTTTCAATGAAGAAATTAGAAAGGAAATGTTTGGGTAGGAAAGGGTGATGTATCTAGCACTGCTCAGATCCATAGTATCATCCATTTCTAATATTTATATTTATTTCAAAGCTCTTTGCAAAAATCAGAGATGTTGCAGGAAGAGTCTGCAAAAAATATAGGCTGAGAAAATGATAATAAAAAACCAAAGAGCAATAGAAGGAATAATAAAGAGAAATACCATTTTTGGACTGCTAGAGCACTGAAGGAATTCCATCACTGAAAGGGGCATGCTTCCCATGAAAACCGAGCCCAGATACTCTTTTGAGGTCCCTTCCAACCTTGGCTCTTCTATGATGCTGATTCTTAGGTAGGCTGCAAAGGTGTGGTGGGTGATCGCAGGGTGGTTGCGAGTCCTCAGCGCGAGTGTGTTGCAAAAACCCAAACGGAATCTGAGAGCAGCACAGGCACATAGAAATAGGGAATAATAAATGAGAATTATGACATTCAGTTCTGGTCCCATGTTTACAGGAAAGAGGAGATCAAATGGTAGAAGATGCAGATAACTGATGAAAATAGTGCAGACCTTGACCTTGGTTTGAGAAGTGCAGTAAAAATTAAGTAGGTTATTAATGTATTCTATGAAGTTTGCAACAGAGGAGGGCTCTCTTCTAAACGTTAAGGGAGGTGAGGACCTTAAGAAAAACTGAGCTTTGAGCTGTCTGTAAGTACGGTTAGAAATGAAGTGATTTCCAAGTCTCAAACATCATCAGATGGTTGGTCTTGTGGAGAAGCGGAAGCAAAGAACCTCGCTGCTTTTCTGAGATGTCCTCAGCTGAATTGCTGAAGACCTGCCTGCAGTTGCTGCACTTCCCAACAGCGAGACCTTTTCCAGTGCGAAGTCCCTGTAATGAGATGAGAAAATCAGTGTCCTTGTAGGCTTTACAGCAGCAGAGATGTGAATAGCTGCTTGTTCCTCCCTCTCTTCCATCCTCAGGGCAATATCATCCTTTTGTTGTGAATATATAGAATCATAGAATAGAATCATAGAATGGTAAGGGTTGGAAGGGACCTTAAAGATCATCTGGTTCCAACCCCTCTGCCATAAGCAGGGACATCTTCCACCAGACCAGGTTGCTCAGAGCTCCATCCAACCTGGCCTTGGACACTACCAGGGAGGGGACATCCACAGCCTCTGGAAACCTGTTCTAGTGTTTCACCACCCTCAAGGTGAAGAATTTCTTCCTAATATCTAATCTAAATCTGCCCTCTTTTAGTTTACAGTCATTCGCCCTTTTCCTGTCACTACACACCCTTGTGAAAAGCCCCTCTCCATCCTTCCTGTAGGCCCCTTCAGGTACTGGAAGGCTGCTCTAAGGTCACCCCGGAGCTTTCTCTTCTCGAGGCTGAACCTCTCGTAGGAGAGGTACTCCAGCCCTCTGATCATCGTGAACCTCCTCTGGACCCGCTCCAACACATCCATGTCCTTCTTATGTTGGGGGCTCCAGTGTATTTCTCCCCCGCCGCTCTCAGCTTCCTTTGAAAGACTCAATATATTGTTTATATGGAGGATGCTACACTGGGTAGGCAACTGGTTTGGTGTTAAATGACTTCTCAGAATATCTTTCCCTTCTTTCCACTTTTTCAAAAGCAGAGCTAAGCAATTTGACAGTTTCTTCTAAATTGAGGTGTCCAACTCACTGGATCTAGCCTGCATGGCTATTTTTCTGACCTCTTTGAGCATTGACTTGACTTCAGGAGATGGAATTTGCACTATTTCTAATATTTTCTCTATGCAGCTGGGAAACAGGAGGTTTGTGAGTGCAGGCCAAGTTTGTCTCTGGCAGGATTTATTAAGCTTAGCAGGGTACAGCATAAACATGGCTAGACAAGTTGGCCCTTATAGAAAATATCACAGAGGTATGGTATGAGTTTGCTATCCTGGTTTTAGATGATCTATAAATCACTCAAAATCCAAAACAGTCATCTTCATTTTCCCCTTAAATCATAAGTAGATCACAGGTTGCAGGAAGTGCAGGGTTCAAAATCTATCTCTTGGAAAAATGTTAGAATAATTGATTTCAGAACTCAGATTTAGAAATTATGAAAAAAAATAGAGCTGTTTATTTTTTCGTAGAAGAAACCAAACTTTTTCCTCATGTCATTTCTTCAATACTTGGAAAAATTATTTGTTTATTGAAATTTTTGGGTGCTAGGCACATTTAACAAAGTGCAGGCCTATTAGAAAATTGGCTGAAGTGCTAATACTTTTTTATTGAGTTTTCATTTTTATGCAAGATACGTGGAAGAAAAAGTAAAAATGTAAGAATATTCATAAATGAAGCAACAAGCTAAACTGGAAAAATTACTACTTCTTGTTGGAAATCTTAGTTGAAATGGCTTGTGCTTGCCCTTAATTCATACATATTCAAGTCAATAGATTTGTATTCGTTTAGAAAAATCATGTTTCAGCATTGGTGGATGATGGAAAAAAGTGGAGAATGAAGTTAAACATTATCAACCTTTCACTGGGCGTTAGTCCCCTCATCAGAATGAAATAAAAAATACCAGTATTCACAGGAAGGCATGATTCCATGGAAAATGTGGGGTTTGTCTATTCTTTTTCTAGTGGAATTTCTCAACACTGAAGGAGAAAGGTAAGTAGTATTAATCAACTTTTGTTTTTTCTACCGATGTTTGTCAGTGTTTCTGTGAGATGGAAACTTAATCAAAATTCCTGTTTTGTCCCAAACCTACTCAGTGGTCAGCACACCTTTGACAGGCTGTTGCTGTCTCTCTTCTAGTAAAGTCCAAGTTAGAAACCTAGGAATATGAAGTGAAATGATGATAGACCAACACAAGGTAAAAAGAGCTGCCGTGCAGATGAGTGCAGACGAGTAGGGAGGTGCACATCTGCAGCCCTGGTGATAGAGTTGGTGTGGCCCAAATTTCTGTTAAGACTTGCTTCGCAGTCTAAATTCAAGGTAGGCTGCAAACATTGTTGTTGCAGCGGTTATTTTGTAATTCTTTCTCATCTAGTTGAGTGCGGTGCTGCCTAAGGCATGGTAGAAGGGAGCTGTGCGGTGCAATGTTGTGTGTCTGAATGGGAGCAGAGTTTCAAAAAAGAAGCATCACTTGCATGCTGCTGTGCTACAGACCTGGGTCTTCACGGCCAGCTTGCAGGTTAGCCTTGCTTTGAGTGAGGGGTTTGAACTGGATGACCTCCAGAGTTCCCGTCCAACCTAAAATGTTCTTTGATTTGGCAATGTATATACTCATTGTTAAACTCACTCGTTGTTAGAATCATAGAATCATAGAGTGATTTGGGTTGGAAGGGACCTTTAGAGATCATCTAGCCCAACGCCCCTGCAGTGAGCAGGGACATCTTCAACTCGATCAGATTACTCAGAGCCCAGTCCAACCTTGGTTCTTCCCAAAGCCAACAGTGTTATGGGCATGTACCCATATGAATTGGTTCCTCTGTCTCTTTTGTCCTCTAAGGCTTTCTGTCATCCTAACATTTGTCCTATTCTGTCATTCTTTTTTTTCCCCTTCCCCCATCAGAGGATGAATTCCTTTCCTTACCCCTTCCTCCTTTCTTTTTCTGCCATTACAGATGGCATGTGCCGCTTTGTGGTAAGACTCTTGGCCTCCAGACTCATACATTACTTTAAGTAGTGTCTTGTAGGGGGAGCGCGTATTTGCACAATCCTCCTTCGTCGGTCCGATTAGATGCATTCCTTTTTCTGTTCATTCACACCTAAACCCTGGTGCCTTGTGTGTTCATCTAACAGATGAAAAATTGCCATGGGATTTATTTTCCTGATAGATTGCTCTAGTATGGCATTTCGAAACTTGGCAATAGGAAGTGAAGGGTATCTGGATGTGTGGAACCTTTAGAAGGTTGTAGGTTCAAATGGTGAAGGTAGCTGAATAGTTTTAGTCCATTTCCTAATTAACCATCATCTTTGTTTTTGGGGAAAAAGCTACCCAGCCCATTTCAGGACATTTTTGTTCATGCTGCCAGTAAAAGAGTGAGCATTTGGGTGTAGGTACAGCTCCAGGTCACACCTGGTTTGATCAATATCTGTAGATAAATAGATTAATTTAGTCTATAGCGCTATCTGTATTTAGGAGCACTTGCTGTGTTGTGCAGCTGTGGTGACATGGTGACTGCATTAACGAGATGCAAGAAGATTGTCTTGAGTGGCTGCCAGTTACGTCTGCTTTAATGGCCAAAGGATTTATTAAAGTAACACTCTGATGTTGCACTGATTTGGCTTTTTGCCTGCTCTCTGATGTTCTGTAAAATATCATGATGGTACAGCGTAGATTTCCTGAAGTTGGAAATGAAAATATATGATTCCTATTAATGTATTTTAGATGATCAAAAGTATAATTAAAATAGCTGGTTTATGAGTCTTTCCTTCAAAGAGAACAGTCATTTAAAATTATTACTTCAGCAGCTTGATTTTATTCTGCGGTCTTGACACCCATTTACTTCTTCCTTCATTAACTGGAAACAAAAGCTAAAACAACAGTGATCTGAAAAGATCACTGAAAAATGTTATGCAAATGCTATAGTGTATGAAGCCCGCTTTTTATGACATTTTCATTTTGCAGTTATAAAGGTGTCTCCAGAAGTTGGTTTGAAGTGGAGTTGTTGTTTTCTGGTTTTTCTCCTGATTCTGCTAGAACTGGGATCATAGGCAAAAGGGAAAAGCCTTCTTTGGAATAATGCAAGGATTTATAGATTCTAAATTAAAAAAAACCCAGCAATGTTCTGACAAATTTGAATGCAATGTATGATTTGGCTTCTAGAAGTCTTGGCAGGGAATGTGGTGACATTGAGTCCGTAATCTTTCCTCTTCGGCTACTTTGTCTCTCCACTCCAGCCCACTCTTTCGGTGTCTGGATCTTCCCAATGGAGAGCTCTGCCCTCACTGGCTTGGTGTGCTCTCAGTCCACGATGCAACGTTTGAAGCATGTTTGCTCAGTTCTGGAGAGTGCATACTGCTTCTAGTTTGTTTTCTTACAGTTGACAGCTGTAGGAAAAATGAAGAATTCTGGTTTAGCTTTCGATTTTTAGAGAATAATAGACAGTTCTCAAACAAGATCATTGGAGTTGTTTAACTTTCTGGCCATCAGGAGAACTGTTACTTGAGGGAGAGGAACTCTAAATATGAATCATAGAACCACAGAATTGCAGAATGTTAGGCATTGGAAGGGACCTTTGTGGGTCATCTAGTCCAACCCCCTGCTGAAGCAGGGTCACCTACAGCAGGCTGCACAGGACCTTGTCCAGGTGGATCTTGAATATCTCCAGAGAAGGAGACTCCACAGCCTCTCTGGGCAAATGCTGTAGTACTTCGATTTCTGTCTCATGTGGTAGGGGTGTTTAAAGCCTCCATATATACATTTTTAAAATTACTCCTGGTCTTACATAGTGCTTTTAGCCTATGAAAGGTCCCGACATTATGGAAACATTCCAGATTTAATATGTTGGATTGTAAGAAGGTTAATTACAGGTTTCTTTGTGGTTTTTTGGTGTACATTAGCGTCGGATAAGTGTGCTTGAATTTTGAAAGAGTAAACATAGTTTTATGCAGGGAAGTTGTAGCTCATAAATCTGTTGAAGTTCTGTTAAGAAACTAACTAGCTTCTGGGTAAGGAAGAAGTAAATAATATAATTTTTGACATATGGCATAGTTCCCCATCAAAGGCTGATAGAGAATCTAAGCTGCTGTACAATAAGAAGGGAAAATTATTAACTGCTTGAGAGAAAAGTGAGAGAGGGATCAGTAATTGCTTGTAGAGATCAAGTCATCACTGGAGCCCTTCTGGGATCTGGGCTGGACCCCGAGCTGCTCAGCCTCTGGGGAAACTGCGTGGGAAGAGGAGTGAGCAGTGGGCTGGGAAGGTCCCCGGCAGTAAACTCTGGGCTGTAAAGGGGGAAGATGACTGCAAGGAATTACAGAATGAGAAGATGAGAAGCTGGTGGATGAACTTCAGTCTTAATAAATCCAAAGTGATGAACGGGATCAAAGAAGAAACGGAACTTTAAGTGGTGAACGATGAGCTCTGAGTTGTCTTTTACCTCTTAGGAAGTGGGTGCAGATTTGAATACATCTATGAAAATGCTGCTTAGGGTTCAACAGTAGATGAACACAAAACAACCATGGTTTTTAGCAGATGTATTGTATCAGCACAGGGTAGGATGTTTTCACTTACTTGGTACAATCTCACGAAGTTAGAAGGTGATACTTGAAAACTATTTAAGATGAAATGAAGTGCTAGGAAGGAAACATCTACCAAAGGGAACCAGATATGACAGAGGAATGTAGATGCTGTTACACTTCAGGGGAAAAAAAAAAAAGAAGATAAAAGCAAGCAGGCATTGTAAATGGAAGAAAGAATTATAAAACTATTTGAAGTTTGATAGCTGGAGATGATTGGTAGTATCTTTTTTTTTCTTCCCTTTCAATTATGAGATTAAAGTTTTGCTGTCTGGTGTAACTGTTGGTAAGGTGGGGAAGTGGAAACTAGTTTATCGATTCTTATCTTCACAAACTAAATGATTTACTTCTTGGAGAAGGTTTTGCTACTGTCCACAGATCTCGTCCTGGCTCCTGACCTGAAGGTTTCAGGAGTATTCCTACACACGCAGCTGATGCGGGATTTGCACTTCTGAAGTGCAGCTGTAAGGAGGGTAGCTGGAAATGGGTTGGAGCCTGTTTATGCTAGATTATTTGGGGATGGAGTAGCGATTTTCCTCACTGATGACAGGTGCTTTTTCAGATACTTGAAATACTCTAAGATATTTCTCTATTTCCCAGTTGCTTGTTCTCCTCTTCCTTTCCGAGTCTGCTTTCCCATGAATTGTGCTGGTGCCGATCAGCTAGTCGTAGGTCTGTCCTTTAACTGACAGGGGGAAGCGCTGGACAAACAGGAACAGCGACCTGTGCTTTAATATTTTTAAAATCAGCTGAAAGCATTATAAATTACGTGTCAAAATTAAAAATTATAATCTGGATAAATTCAGGTGCGTATTGAAACTAGATACACTCAGTATAACAGAGTGTTTTGAGTGGCTACATGCCTTTAATACAATTAAAATAATTCTTCCTCTTGGCTGTATAAGTCTCCAGAAACTAATCTTGTTTTGGAAAGAATCTACTGAGTCATTGCTTGCATGAGGAAATCTTTCTCTCTAAATTACTCCTGCTATAACAGTTTACTAGGTCATCTGTATTTTTTCTGAAGTGTTTATTTGTTGTCCTTTTTTTTTGAGTTCAATCTAAAATATGTGTCAATTCCACAGAACACATGGCAGAATATTAATCCTGTTAATAGTTGCTGTGAAACATGTGTGATAAAATCCCAGCCATGGATGTGTCTCCGCTAAAACTTTTCCCTTTGACTGATGGGGGCCTCACGTGTAAGTCATATGTACTGATCAACAAAGTTTCTTTCCAGGGTTACTTCCGTCAGGGAATCTTTGTTCTCAGCCCTATCTTTCATACCAAAATGGTATTAATGAGTTGTGCATCTCCTGATGAGTTGGCAGAGCTTTCGCAGCTTCAGGGAGATCTAACACCTGCTAATACCAGTGCGAAAGCCTGGCTACCGAGTTGCCAAGACCACATTTAACCGATTTAAATCACAAGCTACCATCGATCTGGAATTCGCAGTGTGTTCTCGGGAGTGCTTTGGTCTTAGGAGGTACGTTATTTAAAGAAAAATTTTAACATTTAATTTGCAGAGTTTAACAGGAGAGAAGCTGCCTCTTTGGGATTGATAAGGGTAACAAAATACAGTTAGTGATAATTTCTTGATAATAATTTCTGAGCTAGTAAAGAAGGTCCTTTTAGTAGGATCCTTCTGCTACATGAGTATTCAGTCTGGTATGAACAAAATCAGACTTGATCAAGAAGAAACTTCAAATGGTGTGAAAAGAAAGCTTTAGTGAACCGCATCCACATTATCAGTGAGGGTAGGAGCAGTGAATGACACTGTAAATGGACCAGGTGTATCCCTGTGGCTCCGGCGTAGCTGAATTACCACTTCAGCTGCCCCGGGTTTTGGGAATGGTAGCAGTGTTGAACAAACCTTTCCATCCACATGTGTAGTTTGAAATCATAGAACCATACAATGGTTTGGATTGGAAGGGACATTTAAAGGTCATCTAGTCCAACTCACCTGCCATGGGCAGGGACACCTTCCACTAGACTGGGCTGCTCAAAGCCCCGTCCAACTGGGCCTTGAACACTTCCAGGCAGGGGGCATCGACAACCTCTCTGGGCAACCAGTGCCAGTGCCTCACCATCCTCATCATAAAGAATTTCTTTCCTATATCTAATCTAAATCTACCCTCTTTCAGTTTAAAGCCATTACCCCTTGTCCTGTCACTACATGCTCTTGTAAAAAGTCTCTCTCTGTCTTGCTTATAAGCTCCCTTTACCTATTGAAAGGCTGCAATGAAGTGTCCCCGGAGCCTTCTCTTCTCCAGGCTGAACAGCCCCAACTCTCTCAGCCTTTCCTCATATGAGAGGTGCTTCAGCCCTCTGATCATTTTTGTGGCCTCTTCTTGACCCACTCTAACAGATCCATGGGTCTTTCTTGTACTGGGGACTCCAGAGCTGGACGCAGGACTACCGGTGAGATACCAGGGAGCTGCAGCAGCACGCATTTGTCACGTTAAAGGGTTAAAGGGTTTCAAGGAGTCTGATAAGCAGCAAGGGGAAAGGCCTCCCGTTGAGTCACGAGGTTCAGAGTAGAGCCCCTTGCTTTCTAAACTCCTTCTCAGAGAGGAGCCGAGGTGCAGCTGGATCCACTCCTAGTCCCAGACTTGGTCAATGGTTTATGTCTAAGGGGTTAGGTATGTAGCCACTTATCAGAGTCAACGTTTGCCTGTCAGAGCCCTCCCAGGGACTTTCACTGAAACAGTTTTGCAAAGCTGAAGCAGTGGGTAATTTATTCAAGTGACAGGTATCACAGATTCGGAATTGCCGTTGATAAATGCACTGTCTACAAAAGTTGAGCTCAAGGTAATAGTTCAATGCTTTAGTTAAGAATATTTTCCCGGGGATACATCCGACTAAGTGGGAGGTGTGACTCTTACCAAAAAGGTGTCCCTTCTTGGGGGCAGAAGAGAGGTTCAGGCCCATTGACCTGTCCATCTGTCGCGTTAAGGGGGGGGGTAAGGGGAGTCTGATATTCAACTAGCCTGCCAGAGCCCTTCCAAGGACTTTCACTGAAACAGTTTCGCAAAGTTGAAACAGCAGGTAATTTATTCAAGCGACAGGTATCACAGATTCGGAATTGCCGTTGATAAATTCACTGTCTACAAAAGTTGAGCTCAAAGTAATAGTTTAACGCTTTAGTTAACAATGTGTTCCCGGGGATACGTCTGACAAAGTCAGAGGCGCAACTCTTACCAAAAAGGCATCCCTCCTTGGGGGGGGGAAGAGAGGTTCAGGCCCATCGACCCGTCCGTCAGGTGAAGTTCTCGCTTGGCTCCTCCTCCCAAAGAGAGTTTTCAAGTGCCAATTTTTATATGTTTGGAAA
>Ga0065711_1045883_pt1 | contig 13213 bp, 8 predicted proteins | sample Hoacrofraction12_FD_59098 | JGI IMG/M metagenome (GOLD analysis project Ga0065711, IMG submission 59098) | Hoatzin crop microbial communities from Cojedes, Venezuela - Epithelial fraction 12 v2 (version 2) | ecosystem: Host-associated > Birds > Digestive system > Esophagus > Crop | place... | reverse complement strand
AGTCCCTGCTTCCACTGCCTGTGCAGTTCCCTCTTCTTCCTTAGTTTGACCAGCATCTCTTGCCTCAGCCATGCCGGTCTCTTCCCTTCTCTGCCCGACTTCTTACACTTGGGGATCGAGAGCTCTTGCGTTCTCTGGAATACATCCTTAAAGACCTGCCAGCTCTGTTCTGTTCCCCTGTCCCTGAGGACCGTTTCCCAGGGAGTCCTTTTGACTATCTCCTTGAAGAGCTGGAATTTTGCCCCCCTAAAATTTAGGGTCCTGACTATGCTCTTCGTTATTCCCATTTCCTTCCGTAGCGTTAGTTCCACCAGCTCATAGTTCCACTATGCTTGTTAAATAGCCTAAGCTGAAATAAGAAAAAAAAAACCAACGCCATGCTGATTTCTGTACATTTAGTGCAGACTTCTAGGATTTTACACAATGGTGCCCATTCTGCCGAAGGTGGAATTTCAACTGAAATTTAGTAACACATCATTGGCTAAAACACAAGATAAAAAGCAAATGTTCATTCGACTGGAAAACATCAGACTTTACACAGTATTTGTTTCAGTTTACCCGTAACAAAGATTAAAAAAAAGCAGAAACAACTGATTGTTACATTATTTAAAGTTATTCTGGCGCTTTATGCTCATCAGATTAACTTTTTAACTTACTATAAACTTGTCACAACATCAGTCCACGTAGAACTTCACAGCAAAAGGTAGCCTCTTACGTAATTATTTTCAAAGAATACAAAGATTTGCATTTATGTCAGTACAACCTATGAATTCACAACTTGCAAGTCATCAGCAAGATAACGCAAAGATTATCAGAGCAAAGGTAAGAAGAATCCTTTAGCTAAAATCCTACCTTTTTCTTTGTGAGTGCTTAAATTATGGTTTCTCAGTGATGTGGCAAGTTCATGGAGGTGGTGGTGGTCCCTTTCCCTGCTTACCTGTGGTAGAAGTCAGCCGGCAGAAAAGGCCTCACAACAGGCAAGCTAGCAGATATTATGAAAAAAGGTCCTGTGAACAATGTGCAACTGCTTAGCACTCGACTTTTTTGCATTTTTCTTTGAACTATGCAACTTCGGTTGAATTAAACTACTCTGTAAACACTGTATTTACTCCTTGCAAGGAATCTATATTTAAGAATGGATTCAAAGCTCACAGAAATGACATGACTTCAGTGACTCTCTGTATTTATTGTACTTACGCTGCAGTAATGCTTAGGGGTTCTAACAAATATGTAGTCTCATCTACCTGTAAAAAGGAAGAACACCTTCTGCTGAAAAACTTCTACTGCGAATAAGCAGCTTGTGGTATCATCCTTGTTTAATTGTTATCAGAATGTTATAAGGGTTGCTAAATGATGTCACAAAACTTAATCAGTACATAAGTTTTCAAAAATATTTTAAGAACAGCTGAATCATTTTCTGCAAATTTTGAATGAATGAATATCAAGCATTGAAGAAACTTGTAGTAAACAAACTCACAGACCAGCATAAACTGGACTAGCTCCAGTTTTCTAGGGAATTAGAAGACTGCTAACCATTATTCTTTTTCATGGCATCATATTCAGTGAAATTACTTGTAAAATAATTAGTACTGCCTTTATCTTTCTTGAACTGCTTCTGTGACAAGTTCTTAACTATGGTTCCAGCCATTACCCTTCAAACAGCTTTTCTTTGATTATGCTGACATAAAAGTAAACAGTTAGTAATTCCTTTTCTGCCAGGATTTAAATCAGGATGAGCAGCCAATGGAGTAAATCAGTTTGAGTTCATCCCTGTGGCAGCAGACCCCATCTACCTCTTGATGTCTATATGGCTGAGTGTACTGGCAGTGGCAGGCCTCCAGCCCACAGAGACAACGGCAATATTGGGAGCTTTGGGATTTGCTACTTCTCAGTAGGGTCAGGGGAGGCTTTTGTGGGTGGAAGTGCTTGGTGCATGAAAAAGACTCCAAAAAAGCCTTCTCTCCCACTCAACTGTTTAAACAAAAACATAGATCCTTCTTCGGTCTTTTTACATAATAACTCCACATGATAAAACTTCAGTTTAGACTCCTGACTGAGTGAAAGTAGTTTTGTGTCAGTGTGGTGTCTGAAACTAATACTCATTGGTAATACTGGATTGTCACTGGGAAGAATTTTATTATTTTACCCACCAAATGACAACCAAATTGTCATTTGGTTCAGTTCAAGACTGTTAAGCTATAAACACAACAACTTAGGAGATTCTGGGTGGGCACAGGTGTTGAGACAAATTTCATCATTGCCTTTGAGGTAAAGAAGCATACAGAGAACTGCTAAAAAAAACACAAACAAGAAGGTTCTTGATCCTACAAAATACAGCTCAGTAACAGTCCATAAGGACAGATGAAAGGCTCTTCTGTTGTTCAGCAAAATTATTGAGGAGATTTTTTTGTTTCAAAGTCTTGGAGAACGTGGCAGATAGCTTTCCCATTTGTCAGCCCCATAGATACATATCCTGAGTTGGATTATTAAATTAAATGCATTGAAAATAGTATTGATCTCTAAGTATGCTGGTTTCTACAAAAGTAAGACTGAACCATGTTTCTACCAGCCTACTCATTCTGTTAGGTAGCTTTTTCATCCCATAAAACTGATAACAGAAAAACAAGATCAATGATTTGAATTTCATACTGTGAATACTTAGTTAAGCCTTCTTAAGTCTTCTGTATCTCCCTCCTCCTTCAACTCTTTTCTATCATCATCTTAGTGCACATCTTATGTTGCTAAAAGGAAATTTTGATACTAACTACAAGAAGTTGAAAAATAATTAACGCTCTACATTTGGTAAACTATATAATCCCATCACATTTCAACCAGTTCCTGGGATGCAACTACAATACTACCAACCTTTGTAACAGAAATAATTACTATTTAAAGAAAAAGGGAGAATGGCTAGGTGATGGATGGCACAGAAATCGTTTGACAAGAACCTTATAGCTACTCTAATGTTGCTCCTTGTTCTAAAACAACAGTGCTTGTACTATTTCTTGCATTATTTAGCTTTTACATAACATAAGCAGGAGACTAAAATAATGACCCAGAAAATATTATGAGTATGAGTTTTGCTTTCTTCTATACAGTGTTGAATGATGCTGCCTCATGGTACAGAATATTTTTAATTATGTTATGTTTTTTGGGTTAATTGCTAAATCACTTACATGTATGTCTAAATAAGTATTGTAGCAAGGCACCCTAGTTAAAACAGCTCTCTGTGTGAAGTTCAAATAGTACTAGTACTATGTAATAATAGATATTTCAGGGCACAGCAGGATTAGAGTGACAGAAACCCAGAATCAACATGAAAGATCCTAACTGACATAGGATTACTGCACCAATCCGAGTAGGCTTGTTTACTGGTTTAACTGCTGGATGTATAATTTCTACAATTAGAGTCTGACCTACTAAGCAACACTGTAATGCAGCTGCAAAACCCGAAAGAAATTTTAGACAGGCTATTAAAGAATGATTTACGAAGCAGGCTGTTGTTCAACCAAGTGATTAGAATTTAATAGCACTGCCTACTTAGTGTTGAACTGGACATAACCAAGCTCAGAAACAATAAACAAAAAAGAAACAAAAAAGAAAAGAAAAAAAAGCATTACAATACCTTCTGCACCAGAGTTATGAAGGGTAGCGTCACGGTAAAGTAACCAAATAATTTCAGCCTTCAATTTTAGGCAATGTCTTACCCGAAACGTTGTGTTGAACTGCTAAAACAGCCTATTTTTCTATTTGAGAAAATAAAGAGCTGCAGTATGATGCCTAATAAAACTTATGTTTTTTTCTGGGGCCTGAGGAAGGGAGAAGGAATATCCAAAATAGGTCTTTGGGAAAGGGGAATTTTTCAAATGGTATACTTTAGAAGACCTTTTTAAAAGAGTTTTGGAAAAACAACAGATAGGGAAACAGAAAGAGGAAAAAATTATTTAAAGGATCTTAGAGTGGATGGTAACTTCTTTTCTTCCTAAACAAACTTTCTTACTAAAGCAGTGTCCTATCATTTGTCAGACCAGTCTGAAACCTGATTCCCATTAACTTTAATAAGAGTTGCATTGTGTTTGCAGGTTGTTTGACCATTAGTACACATTTCTGTTGGGAAGAAAACTGGCCCATTCATACAGGCCCTCATAACAATGAATGACAGCTAGTCCATTTAGGACATTTCTGATGGTATTGTTTCAAAACAACGTTGTACTCAATAAAAGAGAAATGATGGGTGTCAGAAAGAGTATAAAATCAACACAAATGGGCTCTGTCCATTATCGGTGGATTTGAAGTACAGATTTTAGTTGAAAAAGAATTTACACAATTGAAAATGAACACCTACTACACCTACTTGCAGCATTATGGGATGTTCTCTGAGATAGCTGTGTGTGCTGGGCAAGTATTCAGTAACATGCTCAGAAACAAAGCAACCGCTGAGGTTTGTACAGAAGCTATGGGAACAGTCGCTCTGAATCCCACCAAGCAGCTCTTTGCAGTTATGAGCAGGTATCTGGATCACTCCAGCACTCTGCAGTACAGTATATAAAGTCCATGGAGTGCCAGAAGTGGAACAAAAGATATACACGATAAGCAGGCAACATTGTAAAATCCAGGGGATAATTTAGGAAAAATTGTATTAAATTTTTTGTGACTACTACACCATGTGGTTCATCCTAGCAGTTGTCTCCTTGATTGCCTGCTCTCATAATTATCTCATTACTTCTGCAAGTCACAAGGCTTTTAGTAACATGATTAGCCAAGCTGGGCTAAGGAAATTATTCTGCACTTTATAAAATTGCTTGATAATGGGGGGTGTGAGGAAGAAAGAGAAGCCAGTAATATTTGTGCTGAAGTATGACATTTGTGATGTGAAGATGCATGAAAACCGTACAGGAAAACAAAGGCTTGATAAGATGACCTTGATGAACACATTGAACAGAATTAGAGAGAAGTGTAAAGGGCAATCTGAGTGGTGAATTTCATTTGAGAGACACAGAGAAACAGGAAGATGCTTTTAGGAAAGTGAAAGTTGAGAAAAAGGTGTCAATATCCAAATCAAAGATGAAAGTCAGAGCATCTGAACAATGACAACAATAAAAATTACAAAAGAAACAGCAGTGATGTTAGGACACACTGAAGACTTCTAGGGAAGAAAAGAAAGTTTGAAACTTTTACTCAAAGAACTTTGAAACTTTTACAGTAGCTAAGAAAGTTTGATTGATTGGAAGAAGACAGTGTACTGTGGTCCAGTTTCCAGAAAATTTCTGGAAGAAGACAGTGTACTGTGGTTCAGTTTCCAGAAAATTTCTGGAAAATACTGTTCACTTATGTGGAGAGAAAATTGGAAATAGTGAAGGTAATCAAACACCAACTGGGGAAGGGAGAAACTTATGAGCCAGATAAAATGTTATTTATAATTTCTATAATATAACTATCAGTAAATATCAGATGTATGATTCTCCTTGCCTATGGCATCAGCAAATGTTGCTGTCCAAGAACACTGAGCCTGAGGTGTACTGGAAGATAACTAAAGGTTAATTCACAGACTATTGTTTGATTCACAGAAGTAGCACTTTATATCTGGAAGATTTCTAGGAAGATTTTTACGACACAGTGCTCAGAGTATGTCAGGTTCTCCATTGGGAAGAAGTATGTTCAGGTAACTAAACATGTCAATAGGACAGAGGGAAAGTAACAAAGTCTTTTATTTAAGGGTGGTAATGAAATAACCTGCTATTACGGTTCTAAGTGTGCAGATGAAAGACGTTCGTAACAACTTTTAGGGAACTTAAAGGATGAATAAACTCATCATAGAACTTTTTGATGAACTACCTTTTGGAATTGTAGATCCATTTGTCAAAACACCTTTGAGACACACATTATTTTATCTGTTGCTTTGTAGATAGCTATGTAATTTTTTCCCCAGCACTATTACACTTTAAATATAACCATGTAATATATTTTTTGCTGTCTTTTTAATTTCCTCAACATCAAATGAAACACAATTACTCCTCTTCTGAGAGCCTTTGAATAGCTCTTAACATAAAGTCTTCAGTTATACAAAACTCAATGGTATTAACAAAAGTATGGATTTACGCTACACAAGTGAAGAAAATCCAAATGTGTGGATACTGACAGACACCCTTATGCTTGACTATGATTTCACACAGCACAGAAAACCTTGGAAAACTGCCTAGAAAACCAGCCATTGTGTTACTAGCAGAGAAGTTTAACTGAAAGAGAAATTTAGGAGGAAGAAATTCTTCATTTGGGATATCTTGCTGTTCCATCATCAGAATTCTAACCTCTGAAGTATCTGACAGCATCTTGGGTTATAGCAATTTATAAACTCTAAAGATGATTGAACGAATTTGTTTTAATTCCTCTGCTTATAAAGGGATAATAGAATCTGAGGAAATTTTGCAAGCTTTCCAAATGTAAATGTGAAATTTAAGGCCAGAGATGGAACTCAAATAACGTCGTCACCAAAAGAGGGTGCAATATTGTAACCCATGCTTGTAACCATTCTAATGGATTACCTTAATGTGAAACAGGGCAGGACACAAAGGTAGTTTAGCTCACAAAGTCCCCTTGCTCAGTTTGGGAATCACACATCACATAGATGCCACTAAAAGGAGAAGGGACCATGCAATACTAGGAAAAAAGTGCCTATAACTTTTAGAAAGCCATTGCAAACTGACTAGCCATGCACTATATATATAAATACTTCATGGCAGACTTAGGTCTTGTGAATTGCCTACGCCCCATGAAAAATTTAATGTAAATTCTTATTCTTATTCACAAGCCTGTATACGCCCAAGATTTCTGTCTAATTCCTCACTGGGCATTCATGTGCTTGGAAAAGATGCCTGACACCTGAGAAATGCCTGAAATTATTTCTGTAGCATCACAAAACCCACAACTCAGCTGCTGTTCCACCAACGTGAAAGACGCATCATTTTTTACATCATGGCTTGATCCTTACTTGTTTTCATAACAGACATGTAAAATGCTTTGGGCTCTATCGAAACAAGATAAAAAGCAAAGAAACACACACTGCTATTTGATTGAAGGCACTTTCATTATGATACAAATTTTATATTTTGGACTCTCACCTGCTTGTTTTTTTTTTAAAGTATATGGCAATAAAAAATAATGAACTACTGAAATCAGAAACCTAACATAACAGCTAGTTACCAGCGAGAAGTAGCCTTTTATTTAGGTGCTATGGGAACCAGATCTGAACATACAGAAAGGACTGCAGCCAGATAGGAAAGAGTGTTGCATATCAGTGATTCAGTATAACAACGAGGACAACCAGGTGATAAGGCCTAGTCAGCATGGGTTTATGAAAGGCAGGTCTCGCTCAACTAACCTGATCTCCTTCTAGGACAAGGTGGCCCATTTAATGGATGTGGAAAAGGCTGTGGATGTTGTTTACCTGGACTTAAGTAAAGCCTTTGACACCGTTTCCCATAGATTCTCCTGTGGAAACTAGCTGCTCATGGCTTGATGGGTATACTCTTCACTGGGTAAAAAACTGTCTGGCTGACCAGGCCCAAAGAGTTAAATCCAGTTGGTGGCCGATCACAAGTCATTTCGCCCAGGGCTCCACATTGAGGCCAGTTCTGTTTAATACCTTTATTAATGAGTGCATCCTCAGTAAGTTTGCAGATGACACCAATTTGCATGGGAATGTTGATCTGCTTGAAGGTAGGAAGGTTCTACAGAGGGATCTGGACAAGCTGGATAAATGGGCCGAGGCCGACAGCATGAAATAAGGCCAAGTGCCAGGTCCTGCATTTGGGTCACAACAACCCCATGCAACACTACAGGCTTGGGGAAGAGTGGCTGGAAAGCTGCATGGTGGAAAAGGACCTGGGGGTGCTGGTCAACAGTCAGCAGAATATGAGACAGAAGCATGTGCCTAGGTGGCCAAGGTGGCCGATACCATTCTGGCTCGTATCAGAAATAGTGGGGCCAGCAGGAGTAGCGAGGTGATCATCCCCCTGTACTCAGCACTGGTGAGGGTGCACCTCGAATACTGTGTTCAGTTTTTGTCCCCTCACTATAAGAAAGACATTGAGGTGCTGGAGTGTGTCCAGAGAAGAGCAACAAAGCTGGTGAAGGGTCTAGAGATCAAGTCTTATGAGGAGTGGCTAAGGGAACTGGGGTGGTCTAGCCTGGAGAAAAGGAGACTGAGGGGAGACCTTATCGATCTCTACAACTACCGGTAAGGAGGTTGTAGCACGGTGGATGTCAATCTCTTCTCCCAAGTAGCAAGCTATAGGACAAGATGAAATGGCCTCAAGTTGCACCACAGGAGATTTAGATTGGACATTAGTAAAAAATTTCTTCACTGAAAGGGTTCAAGCACTGGAACAGGCTGCCCAGGTAAGTGCTTTAGTCGTGATCCCTGGAGGTACTTACAAGACCTGTAGATGTGGCACTTACGGATGTAGTTTAGTAATGGACTTAGCAGTGTTAGATTTATGGTTCGACTTCATGATCTTAAAGCTCTTTTCCAGCCTAAATAATTCTATGATTCTGTGACCATTTCTCTGAGCCAGATGCAGCTTCTCACAAGCTGAAGAGTCCGGCTGGAGCCCCGTAATGTCTTCTTTCCTGCTTCTCGTTTCCATTCTCTGACGGAGTATTTTAACGTACCTGCCAGATACTACATTACAATTAGCAAAATACCTAAACTTTGAAAAACAGAAACTGGGTTTTCCTCCATTTTTACATGGAATATACTGTTTTTTCTCTTCCCATTTTGGAGAAACACTTTCAACGGAAAAGTGTTGATGAACATTGAGTATGTCACATAACCAGCATGAAATCCAAAAAGAAAATACTGTAATGTGGCTACATATTTTTGGTAAGAAAGTAACACAGCAGGACACTATGCTTATACACAATAATTTCTAATCTAGGTACCTGAACTAGGAGCATATTTTCTGGTACAATCAGTTGGCACACAAAACCCTGTTTGCTATATTCACAGCCTAGACACCTGCTTTAGGAACATGTCAGATGCCTTAAATTTGATGGTGTGAATATCCATTCTGTTGTAATGAGTTCCTCCATCAGGTGGGGATGCTGAGGCAAACAAAATGGCACAGAGAAGCTGTAAAGCTCCTTTGAAAACATCAACACAAGTTTCCATCTACTGCTCTGTGGTTTCTCACGTCTGAGTGGCAAACAAAACTTCAGTCTCAGACTGGCTTTCATCTATATTTTTCTTAGGGACCACTTCTAGTAAAAGGAAACAGACTTCACATAGTGTCTCAAGTTTATGAGCAAACAACAAAACAAATGACTCACTTTCATCCAAAAAACATCAGGTAGAAACACTTTGAAGTGTATTTATAGACAAGGGCTGTAGGTATCTGTTATGCACAAGGCTTCTCTATAGAGCATGTGAAACATACAGGTGCCAGACTACATTAAATCCACTTACACTATTGCATTGCTTTTTCTACGTCATGCTTTAAAATAACTAGGACATAAAATACAATTTTCATTTTGATATTTTTTAAACATCTGGAATAAAAAGATAGAATAGAATTAAATTCAAATAGTGAAACATGATATTATCTACAATAATAAACAGAGTAGGTTAAATATTTCTTATCTTCTCAATACGGAGGAGAAGATTTGGATAGACTAGCACTATGCTGTAACCCTCTAACAGTGGCTGAGATGTGCAGCATTAGGATTATTTTCTGGTTTCTCTGCAGCAGCCCTTGAACGTTCCCAGCAGTGCCATGACAGAGCCAGGGAGAACATTTTTAATGACTTTGCAACCAGAAATATTTTACATGATCCAAATCTTAATTGCTCTTGTTCCCAAAGAACAGAACATCAAGTTTTACAATACACAGCAGGGGACGGAAAATTCTCTTTAGAAAACTTATGATGTAAACATAGGACAATAAGGACTTTGAAACTCATTCATACAACTGCCTTCCAGAGTAACACTTCTGCTTCAGTTGCAGAAATACTGGTTTACTGCTATGATTCTGTAAATCAATTTTTAATTTTTTTTTAAGCTGTAAAATCCCTTCATCTAGAAGAAGGTTCCATATGGGCAGTCCCATGAACTAAATCATAAAACAGTGCATACAAGTAACACCTTCTCTTACTCATTAAACCAAATGAACAACTATTAAGGAATTGTCACTGTCCACTAAGTTCTCTTTAATTATTCTTGTTCTGAAATCGTGAAAGTAGAGACGAAGTTTGTCAACAGCTTGCATGCGTACAAGGAAGTCACAGTAAGAATACTTAGATTTTCCGTGTCAGGTTCAGTCTTTTAGGTTGCCTTTTAGGCTGCAATGAGTGAAAGATCCTGCCTGGTCTAGTTGGTCTATAGCACTACCATAACACATTTCTTCAGAGGATGGCTTCAAATACAGTAATACAGAGCTGGTTCCTTCACAGATTACTGGCAGCCAGTTTACAATAACACTCTAAAACCTGTGCTCAAACCTTAATAATCTGCCATCCTTTTCCTTTAGTCCAAAAAAACCCCCACACCTATAAAATCAAGATCAATGAAATGATCAGCAGTAGACTTGCCTGGACCAAGGACCTGTTAAAAAGAAAAAAAAAAAAAGAAAAGAAATCTGATTTTCCAGGAGTATGGTAGCGATATTTTTTATTGATGCAAGTCAGTATACATTTCAATCTCAGTGATTTTGCAGATTTTTCTTTGCCTATGTAGATGGTTCAAACTGTTAAAAACTTACTTCAGAATATCTTATGTTACTTTTCTCTTTCTTATCCTGATGTGTTCCAGTCATCATTAACTGGGCATCAAAACTCCTTTCTCATATTTGTTTAGTCAGGACTCACCCTGACCAAGTGCTACGCTTTCCCAAAAGATATTGGAACAAAAGGCTAAAGAATAGGTATGTTTCAGTAACAGAAAAGAAAGTCTTCCAAGAGGGAAATGAAAGGTCATTTTTCATAAAAAGATGATGTTATTGTTAATGCAGTGTATAGAATGCAATCCGATTTGTGAAAATGCATCTGCATTTCTTTGCTTCAACTAAATTGTTTGGCGAGTACTACATCAGTATGTTTCCCTTCTGAATATCTTTCTCTTAGTTAAAGACTTTGTCTCAAAAATCTTGGAGTTTTATACAGATTTCTGTTGTATGCGACAATCTTCCACATAACAAATTCTCTCTTGTGGATTTTGTTGAGTTTAAATAAAGCCCATTAACATTAATCCAGTTTTTCCTGTTCCAGGTTGGAACATTATTATTTTTAGACTAGTTTGTCAAATCGTTCTAGACATATAAATATGTTCCTTTATTAAATCTATATCCAGGCTCATTTGGGTTACTTCCCTCAAAGTCAAATCTTGCTTCATTTATGAGATCAGTGGCATTGATTTCAGAGGCTTAAGCCAGAAAAATACCTGCACTTGAACAATTGTGCCACTCCCACTCTGTCCATAAGTATATATCAATTGTAAAGACATCTTGCCCCACCACCCACCTTGCCCCCCCTCCCCACCTTGAGAAACGAATTAGCTACGTTGTTCTTCAGATAAGTGCATACTTTTCAAATAACTGCTTAGTCTGTGACCCTTCTTTAAGACTGATGTTATCTTCCTTTTTTTCTTAATTTGTTTCAAACTGAACTTTACTTCACCCCATATCTACAGTGACTGAAGCCTTTATAAAGGGCGTATGATGTTTAATTTTATCTTATATTAAAGGGTTTATCCCTGCAAAGGATACTTAAGGGAAAGTTACAGGCATGACGTTATCTTGCAGGCCAGTATCTTGCTGTATGTGATTCTGAATGCTTGCTGGGATGCAAGAACAAGCAGCAACCAAGATGCAATTTAATCAGGTACAAATAAATCACTGTATTTCATCCATAATCCTAGTGGATTGGAAGTGAGTACTGTGTAGTCTTCTACAACTTTATGCAGCTGAAACCGTCCAGAAGGTTTGCAAAACTTCTGCCTTGTCACCAAAGCCCAAAAACACTTCTATCACCCTTTCAGAAGCTTCAGAGCCGGTGGAACAACAGAAGACAGAACTAACACGCCACAGGAAGGAAACAAGAGGGATCAAGAATATTGGTAACCCAGGTTATGCCAAGAAACTAGAAATTGCCAGGCAGCATTTCTAGCTGACCTTCGAAAGAAATTCACACAAACATCACCACCACCCTCTCGACCCAATTTAACATTGACTTCATGAGAAAAAAAACACACCAATGAGACAAATAAGGTTTTTAATCATAGAATACCAGGTTCAAAGGGACCTCAGTGATCATCTGGTACAAACCTTCTTAGCAAAAGCACAGTGTAGACAAGATGGCCCAGCATTCTGTCCATCTAAACCTTATAATTTTCCAGTGTTGGGGAATCCACCACTTCCCTGGGGAAATTATTCCAATGGTTGATTGTTCTCACTGTAAAAAACCTTCCTCTTGTCTCCAATCAGAATCTCCCCAGAAGTAACCCATTACCCCTCGTCTTTTCCTTGTGACTCCGTGTAAAAAGGGAGCCTCCATCTTCTTTGTAGCCACACTTTAAATACCGAAACATGGTGATAAGGTCTCCCCTAAGCCTTATTTTCTCAAGGCTGAACAATCCCAGTTCTCTCAGCCTTTCCTCATATGGCAGGCTTCTCAGTCCTTTGATCATCTTTGTAGCCCTTCTCTGGATGTTTTCCAGCCTGGCCACAGCTTTTTTGTATAGCGGGGACCAAAACTGAACACGGTGTTCCAGGTGTGACCTGACAAACGTAGTGGGATAATGTAGAGTGGGATAATGACTTTATCTCTGCTGGTGATGCCCTTGCTGATGCAACCCAGCATCCTGTTGGCTTTTTTTGTCATCAAATTTTTTAATATTAGCCCCCCCTCTTTCCCTATTACTGTCCATATTATAAGCTGCCAATGAAGGTGAAAAACAGAAAAACTGAGAAGGCAAGTGTTTTGGTTTGGCCTGGGTAAGTATCAGGTGCCCACTAAAATTGCTCTATCACTCCCCCTCCTCAGCCGGACAGGGGAGAGGAAATATGGTGAAAGGCTCGAGGGTCGAGGTAAGGACAGGGGGAGATCATTCACCAGTTACTGTCACAGGGAAAACAGACTGAACTTGGGGAGAAAAGGGAGTTTAATTCATCATCAATCAAATCAGAGTAGGATAGTGAGAAATAAAACCAAATCTTAAAACACC
>Ga0065711_1008227_pt1 | contig 13213 bp, 9 predicted proteins | sample Hoacrofraction12_FD_59098 | JGI IMG/M metagenome (GOLD analysis project Ga0065711, IMG submission 59098) | Hoatzin crop microbial communities from Cojedes, Venezuela - Epithelial fraction 12 v2 (version 2) | ecosystem: Host-associated > Birds > Digestive system > Esophagus > Crop | place... | reverse complement strand
GGCCGCACCGGCGCCGCCGCCGGGCCGGGCCCCCCCCGGAGTTCGGTCCCCGGGTGCCGCTTCTCGGGGCGCACAACGGGCTGGGCTCCGGCTGCGGGGAGCCGCGGCGATGTGAGAGCGGGCGGGGAGGGGGACGCGGCCCGCGAAAGCGATCGCCCCGGGCTCCCACACGGCGTAAGGCTACGACGAGGGGTCTTACAAAATGGCACTGGCCTGTGCCTCGCAGCTCAGAGGGACCCCCTCGCTGCTCCCCTTCCTCCCGTTCCGCAACAGCGCCATTGGCAAAGGCGGGGGGGGTGGCAGACGCACGTTGGTCCCCTGAGACCCCGCCACGGCGGCAGCCCAACACCGGAACCCACCGCCCCATCCATCGCTGCGGAGAGACGCTGCGTCAGGGAGGGGAAGGACTTCCCGAAGGAAAATGTTTTATTGATCTAATGACCTCAGTTGCTTGAAGGCCTTCGGAATAATAAATATTTTTTCGTTTAAAACCTTTACCACATGCCATTTTTCTTTGTTGTATTATACTATTAATATCCCCGTGAGACTGTAATACAAACTATGAACCTACTTCTGACAAAAACATGCTGAAAACTTTTTGGTAAAGGAAGCAACTTTCACTGAAAGCCAAAGATTAAATCATTTTCTCTAGTATAAAGACCACAGGTTAGCAGTCAGAACTCACGATGAGTATCTGTTCAAGGTCAGTACTGGTTTACAACAAGCCTGTGTGACCTCCCGTAGAAAAGCGTCGTTGTCTTGGCACTAAAACCATGCTTTACCATCAACGTCTCTCTTGACCTCGACGCTGAACAGCAAGGGTGCCGATGGCTGCGTGGCCAACTCATCCCGTGACCTTACGTAAAATGTTTTTCTTCGCCCTGCTTCAGCTTCCCCATATGAAAATGAGAACAGTAACTCCTCACCCACCCCAAGGCAGAGGAGCGCTCCCCAGAGCCGTGTCGCAGGATGCACGTGCGTCCCCCTGGGAGCACGCCAGGCACAGCTGCCGGGCAAAGCACTTCTCTAGGCTTGGGCTGAAGGGTCTTTGCTGCCACAGTGAGTGCTAAAAGCTATAGGAAAAAATGCAGGGGCCGGGCTCCCCATAACCCCCCCCGCTCCTTTTTCTGTTTCCCTGTCTCCCACTGAAAATACAGAGAAAACGCAAATATTTTATACTAGACTCAAGTCTGCTAGAATACCTCGATTGCTGTGTAGAAACTGGGAAAGTAAAAGAGAGACCAAAATGATGGTAATTCCAGAGTTTGGTGTGAACAGAAGAGAATACACAGCGAAGGAGGGCGGGGACTGCCGGAGACATTATTAATTGGTTTTACTCTTGAGCTCTGGCAACTACTTGTTCTATACACAGAGGAAAAGGATTAATCAAACCTTGCACGTAAAGGTTCTTTCTATGGTGTGCCAAAATATTTAAAGCAGTATATACAAAGTGTAAGCCTTATTATTATACACATCCAGTGTAATCATCTTATGCTACAGTTAAGGCCAGGATGACAATAAAGTAGATTATTGTGCACTGCAACCAATTCAATTCCAACACAACAGGACACGGCTTAGTCATTTGGTTCAGATCTGGTATTTGAGCTTGTTTTTCTTATGCTGGGCTAAACTGTGATTTAAGAGATTTAATCAAGCTTTGGGAAATTCTTTACTAAAGAAGGAGAAAACTAAAAGTGTGTACCTGGCAACCCTAAAAATTTCCAATTTTCAGCTCATTTTGCTTCCTGCTTCGTGGAAATTCGCCTTCATAAATAACTGTTCCCTAAAATCACCAGGGCTGAAAGGATGACAACACATAAGAGGAACAAGTTTTAAGCAAACAACTGAAGCTGGAGGACTGTACAGAGGCTACTGAAGAACAGCAGCTCCTGCTGATCCCTCCTACGCCAGTTCCCAAAGGGCTAAGCAGTAGACATATGATATATTTTCTTAAATCAAATAATTACAGTAAATGCATGGGAAACGGTGTAACCGAATACTGGGTCAAAGCTGTAGGTCACTAGCAACATATAGCTTAAACACAGCAAGGCTGCCTCAATTTCTTTATGGCACTGGCCTAGCCTGAAAGGCAAACAAAACAGCACTCGGCAGCACGACTGGCTGGTCGCAGCCTCGCTTGCTAAGGCTCCAAAGACCTGTGCCGCTCAGGTGAGGCGGGTTTTACTAGTGGCTAGAACTTAAATCTGATCTGCAAAATTTGGAGATTTAAGGTAATCACATACCTTTGGACTACTAAAGCACACAGGCAAGAAGAAATCCCCCCCTCTCCCGACCTTAAATTCCAAGTGAAAGCAGAAGTGAAAAAAGCAAAGTGGAAATAAGCAGTATATGCATTTCTTTTTATTTTACAGCGCCCAGAAGCAGCACAAACTGAAGCTGTCACACATACCGTTGGATTTCCCATTGTGAGTAGCATTCTGAGTATCTCATGAAAACCACATACTTCTGTACCATCAGTTTATTCAAATTAAAAATCCCTCTTTAAACCTGTTACTGTGCATAGGCCATACCCGATCACTCACTTTCCTTTGCTAGGATCTTCGCTTGACAAGGAAATGGGCCTTTATGATGGAAGGTGCACGTTTGTCTTTCTTCAGAAGATATTTGCATTCAAAGCAGTTAAATTTCATGGGACTGGAGAACAACCTGTCAAGAGTCTGATAGCAGGTCATTAGGGTTAGACGGAAGAACAGAGAGAGAGAGAAGAGCAACACGTGTGCTAGACAAAGCAGCATCCGATTCCCCCCAACTTACAGTTTAGAAAGCAAGAAGACACGAGTTTTGAATCCAAAGAAGAGAAAAATTACAGTGTCATGGTTTAAACCACCAAAACCTACCCAAATTCAGCTCATGTAGGATGTCCTCTGCAGTAAACCTGGCAATGCTCATTTCCTTCATCTACAGTAAGCCAATTAGACTTAGCTCCTGCTCCTCAAGGGTCTGCAGCTTCCTCAGCTGGTGCTTTGACCTGTGTTTCCTTTTCATTTCCCCCTGGAACCTACGGCTTCTGTCTCACTTTTGATTCACGATAAGGTTTTACAGTCGTACCTATTCACATCTCAACTCTACCGAAACCTGGACACTTCAGCATTTGGTAACACCGTAACCACACTTCATCCTGACAAGACCCCAACAACTCTAAGTGTCAAATATTTAATCAATTAATGAAAACAGCTCTAGCTCAGGCAGGAATTACAGTGGGCACAGAACTTGGCTCTGCCGCCACTGCACAGAGAGCCTGCCTGTGACTGCCAGGACAAGGCGGCTCCACATCTCGGCAATGCTGAATGGGTACACAGAAGAAAAACACATTTTAGGGGAAACTACGCTAAGGTATCAGCAGTCAGACTTGATGAATCCTGGTTCCCTACAGAAAAACAGAGGGGTTTCCCGACTTGGCTACACTGGAGTCATGACTCGGCCCATGTATTCAGATACACCCTCAGACACATGCTAGTCTGGATTTAGGGCAACATTAACCTTGAGCCATGAGATTTCGGGACACCAAGAATCATCAAGGCTGAGGACATCATCAACATTAGAATACAGCCCAGTTCTGCAGTGAAGAAATACCCCAAGTGATAGGTACATCACACAAAAAATACAGAGATACTGGCATTCTTTTCTAGTTTAAAAGAACCTTTTTAATTTTTCAGCTAATATTTCAACAGTATCAAATAAAAACTTCACTAAAACAAGGCTTTAACATTAGAAAATGTAGCATTCTTTTTGCAGAACGACAGTAGAATTTAAAACCAGAGGAGAACTGCAGTCAGACTGAAGGCACTTGCAGCCCTCTCTCGCCTTTTCAAACCAAAAGAACTTTATAAATAATTATTTTAATAGATAGCTGGTGTTTTACAAAACAGCATGGGATGATGAACGTATTGGGAAGGGAGGGAGGAAAAAAAAGACAAGACAGAAAAATCTGTCATTACCACAAAGAAAAGCTTAACATCCACCCAAATTTGCATTTTTTAAACAAGTAATTACAGTGGTTACAACCACACTGGATCAGTTTCTGGTTAGACCAGATTACTCATGATTTAAAATTTCCAGGTTTGTTAATAGCTATAACAGAAGTTGCTGCATCGTATTACTATAAGAAACTGAGCTTACACATAAAATGCTTTCAGGAGAATGCTGAAGTTGGAGCACTACAGCATTAAGCCCAACTGAACAGAAGCACACACTGCACTGACGACAGAGCTGGATTTCCAAAAATCTCTCTCATCTTTCACCCATTACTAGGACCTGAGTAACAGCTTAAGGTTGGGCGGGAGGATTTTTACTCCTCTTGAACAGTGATCATACAGCAATTAGAATATCACAGTGGACAGAAGAAAATCCTGGTGAATTCAATGCAGCGAGACAGTCCTTTAAGTAGTAAGTTAACTTCCTTCCCTGGATAATTACTGCTGACTGAGAAACTTCATGTCAACAAGAGTGCTGTTCTGCACAGCCCAGCATGTGCCAGCTCACCTCGTACAGCAGGTGGGAGCTGCCTTTATAATAAGTAGGAGACAGTCACTGTTCATTTAAAAAGAAAACAAAACATGTTCTTGAAGGAAACGCTGCCTGGACAGTTAGTAAGACACTGCTCGTCTGTGTATTTTCACAATTGTCCCGGTTTTGGCTGGGCCAAAGTTAATTTTCCTCCCAGTAGCTGCTGTGGTTTGGATTTAGTACTAGAAGAATGCTGATAACACTGATGTTTTCGGCTGTTGCTATGAAATCAAGGACTTTTTCTAGTCTCTCATATTCAGCCAAGGAGCAGGTGTGCAGGAGCTGGGAGGGAGTGCAGCCAGACAGATAGCCAAGCTGGTCAACATAAATATGCCACACAATGGACGTTTTGCTCAGTTTATGAATGGGGGTTGGCCAGGGTCAGGGAGCTATCTGCTCTTCTCGTTTTCTGTGAGTTTCAATCCTCTCTTGCCTAGGAGTTTCAACTTTTCTGGGAAATTCGGGATTTAGGGGTTCTGCGATCGCTGCTCAGGGACTGACTGTGAATTGGTCATCAGGTAGCGAGAAAAAATGTATTGTATATAGTTTGTTTTGAATATTATTATTGTTATTATCATTATTATTAGTAGCATTAGTATTTACTTTGTTGTCATATTAAACCGTCTTTATCTCAACCTTTTGTTTTCCTTTTGTCCATTTCTCCTCCCAATCCCCCTGGGGCGGGAAGGGGAGGGGTGAGCGAGTCCTGTCCAGTGCTTAGTCGCTGGCTGCTGGGTTAAACTATGACAACAATACAATTTTTATTTTTTTTTTAGCTGCAGTTACAAAGCCCAGTTTTGGCCAAAATTAGCCAGTATTTTATTGCTGAGATAAGGAGACATAAGCCCACTACTTGTCTGGCAACAGTTTGGCTTCAGGAATGAAACACACAGGAGAAATGTCATGAATCTAGACTGAAGTGGTCCCTAATAGCGAAATCAGTAGTAGAGAACCATTTTCACCACTGAACACAAGCTGGCATTGAAAAGCAAGAGAGAAGACAGCAACTGAACCCTCTGCTGCATATGCCACCAGGGGTAGTGATTTAAACCTCACAGCCTGGAAACAGTAAACTGGCCATGGCAAGACTTGAGATGCCTCCATAATTTGCTCTAAGAACAGTTCTCTGTATAAAGACCAAAATGACAACAAATCTAATCCGTTCCCTTTACAAGGTTAAACCCATGGTAGGACAATTTCCTCATCTTGAAACACTCATCCTAACAGAAATAAAAAGAAAATAGGTCGTGGATGACCTGAAGATTATCATTCACATTTTTACAGCAACCTCAAATACTATTAAAACAAAACAACTTCTATTCCCTTTTTGGTTGGAAGAGACTGGGACCATTCCCTCTGTGGTTGTGGACTGTTTCAGTATTATCCAACTGCATAAACGAAACTAGTGTCAAAATTAAGTTTTAAATGGCTTGAGGTTTAAAGGAATTAAAGAAGGAAAAATTAAATTTGAAACTCTGCTTGTTTACTAGCACTAATTAAATATGCCAGATTTCTGGGCAAGCTTCCTAGCCTGTGGCTACTACGTTACTGGCTTGTAAAACAGTCAACAAGTACATGAGTATAAAGCACAAATACAATAACAGAGATTTCGTGTACAGTCCTGCCCTTAGTTTCTAAAGAAAAAATGTATTAGAAACAATCTGTAACTATAAAGACCTGTGCTAACCCTCTAGACTATATTAGTATTATAAAAAAGGGTCAGTCTACATTGGTTGCTTTTGTGGAGAACAGTTTAAAAAAAATAAAAATCACAGAGGTAAGAAGCAATAAGCACAACCAAAATGAACAGGAGGCCTTGAAAGACTAGTTTACTTCTAAAAATCCCACGCTTCTGGGCTCTCCTCTCAAAATAATTTGCTATTAAAAATAATAGGGAATTTTTGCACTTCAGCTGAAGAAGTGGGTCTGATTATTCACACAAAAAGAAGCTGTGCTCCTCACAATGAGAAGATTTTATGATTATATTGTAATTCAGTAGAAAACAGGTTTATTCTGAGGTGCTGGAATGTCACACTTAGTGGCAGCAAGGGCCAGATTCATAATCATACAGTCCATTTAGAGTCTAACCTCCTAAGACAGGTACTGTCTTTGCATTCTACATTTTAAAGAAGCCAGCACAAGGAGCTCATAGTCTATGAGAAAGCTACAAACCAATCAAGAAAGAACAAACTAAAGCCAACCTCAGATAAATGGAGCCTCTGGAGACTGCTCATCTCCACACGCAGCTGCAATGAAGCAATGAAATGCAGTGCCTGCATCGTCCCCAGGCAGGCAGAGGCAGGAGGAGGAGGGACAGTAAGATCCCCATGGCCTAAATGCTGTTCATTGCACATCCTTCTTTCAGGAAAAGCTCCCAATTTACTTTCGGTGGCTGAAGCAGCTGATTCTACAAAAGCGGCAAACAACTCTTGATGAAGAAACACTTCAAGACAATTTGCTGCCTTGACGGTTTTAAAATGAACAGCTTTTCACAGCAACTCAAATTAATGCCTGTTCCCACTGTACAGTAGCCTTGCTCAGCTTTAAGGCAACCAGGAATTATGCTTCAATAAAAATTCAGCCACGCAAATATTCTGCTATAAAAAGAGGTATAAACATATAACTCTCCAACGTCCAGAATCATGCACGAGGCAAAGGGAAATGATATAAATATAACTAGGTTTTTGTTTACATCTCAGATTTACAAGAGCAATTCCAGAAACTAAGTTCTTCCACAGAGGCATTGATTTAATTAGCCTGCATAGCATGCTTTATTTGTATTCAGACTTCTGACGTACATTGATTAAAAAAAGAAACAAATGCACAATGAATACACACAAAATAATTTCCTAAACTTTTCCTGTGCCCTGGTGCAGGTAAGAATTCTCAAACACACTTTCATGGGCTCTTCCTTACATGCAAATGATCCTTTTTTAATATATACAAACTACGCATGTTTTCAATTAAAAATGTGACTGGATCGATTGGATCATATATTCTTGCAAACCAGCCAAAAAACAAATACAAAATGAAGCCCTGAAGGAATTTCTGGAAGTACAAACCACTACAGCACAACAGTTCTACTTCTGGAAAGGAGAATCGCCTCTCCTTTCAAAACGAAGCTAGAAGCGACAGCTGTGTGTAAAAACATGCTGTCATTCAACAATGAAATAACTCTATTAATGAACGATACTCAAATCATCAAAAAATGTAACTGCTGAAAATTTGAGCTTAGCAAGTAAGCACAAAATTATCAAGACAGCAGTGTGCTTGCTTCTTACTTTTTGGCAACTGTTAATCTCAATTTGGGGTCTTACTATTGAACTGGATTAGCATAAACTTTGCTTGTCCTTCCTCATGTTAGATTTAAAAGCCAAAACATCCCAGAATTCTGGGAATAAATATTTAACTGTAAGTGTAAATAGGAAGATATTATGTACTTTCAGAAACAACGTGCAAGTTCAAGTCAGTGCCTACCTGAAGGAACGCTTCCGAGGCTCATCAATTTTTCTCCTCCTTATAACTTCACCTAATTCTCCGTATCTACGCTCTACCCTGCCTGCAGCAAGCAGGGATCAACAATTTGGACCGGTAAACTTACACTCAGGAATCAGATCAGCCTTTGCAAAAATACAGCCGCAACATCTTTTACTTGCATACACTGCAGTTGTCCTTGAATCTCCCACATGCATAGCACACAATCAGTTGTGGTCTCAGATCACCACAGTGCAGCACACCTTCCCATCATCCCTCCTCATTTCAACTGTAATCATGCTGAACAGTGCGGTTCAGCTTTCACCTCGTCACCATACGATAACTTTTCAGGTACTGACCAATGATGGAAAACACCCACCAGCTACAGGTCAGTACATCTAGAAACCTGAGGAAACAGCAGTATCCTAAGATACCTAAGACTCTGGGTACTTGCATCAAGACTTGAATTAACACTTGTGGCCATTTTTCTTATTGCCATTGTAGGAGGAGCTGAAATCAGCAGTAGATATGCAGACATATGGCAGGTAAAAAGACTGAAGCCTTCCAGAAGTCCTGAATGGAACCTGTGAGTCCCCTCCACTGTGGACACAACATGTTTTCATTTAGGAAAAGAAAGAAGTCAAAGGACAGAAAGACTGTCAAAGCAAAACTAGCCTTTAAATTATTGTGCTGCAGTCTGCCACGAGCTTTCTGTCACTCAAAGACTCGTGCTTAGTGCTACATGCCTTTCTCACAGATGCACAAATTCAGATCCTTGCATCCACACACCTTTCTCATGTGCAGAAGTTCGTATCCTTGCATTCGCTGCCTTCAAGATGGTGAATCAACCAGTTACAACTTCAAACCACAGAAACGAAGGAACAGATAAAGTGACAGACTTCTTTGCAGCAGGTTACGCAGCTGTGCTTCAGCTCTGGTTTCTGGCATTTCTGCTGTTCATGGCATTCTTGACTTACAGGTTCATTATTTCTTCATTTATGTATGTGACAGTTATGAGGCCATTATTTAACAGGTCAGTATCACCTTTATTATCATAACCTGTCATTCGGAAAACATTAACTCTTTCTCTTCATGGACAAAATTGCCATTAAAAAAAGTGAGGAGCAGATCACACACAGCAGCCCAAATCAACTCAGAAGGTGTTTTATAGCAGATCACTCGTAAGGAATAGCTGTCATGCTTTTAAAATGTTGAGGAGAAATGAAAGCAGTCATTGGAGAGATCACCTTCTAAAGGGAATTGCTTTTCTACTGTCAAAAGTAAGCTTTTTGAAGAATTATAAGAGATTAACTTTTGTTTGATATTTGTATTTTGGTAGAAACTGATAGTGCTCACCAAAGCTGTATGTATGGGTAACAAAATCACAATTCTTATCTCAGAATTTAAAAGCTGCCATCAGGTGGCCAAGCTGGAAGCAGAGAGCAGCAAACAAACGCAAGGATTAAAGGAACACAAACATTGCTTTTTCTCCTTTATCCAGAGTAATCTGGACCTGAGCAAGCCCAGACGACAGCACTGTTTCTGCAGCAAAATGGGGTCCTACGCAGCCCTCCTGGCCCCTCCGCAGCGTGCCCGGACTCCCAGCACTCCCCAGCTGAGGAGCCGCTCTTCCCCCCAGCCCTGGCAGCAGCATGGCCCTCGCACCTCCGCTCAGGTGCGCAGCTACGAGCTGTGCCAGACTCCAGCCAGCACCCGTAAAACCAGTTCATGCACATGCAAGGAACAACCTATCTACCAGTTTGATCATGTACATTCAGGAGCAGTGGCCGGTTAATGCAAAAGAAAACATTTCATTTTTCACTGCATGTCCAGTGCTTTTGTATGAAAAACTAGACAAAGAGTACATTAAAAGGAAATTTGAGACAGTGAAATGATAAGAATAGCAGTGCACAACGATCTACAACCCAATAAACTATATGATAATACATTTCAATACTACTGGTGTCTGGCATGCAGAAATGCAAGTGCTGAAACTGAAAATCTAGGTTTAAACACAATCTGTAGCTCATGCTGTACGCAGTGTTACGTCAGCTGCTTCCTGCGGGTCATTTTAACAAGTACTATTCCTATTCTAAACGTAGGAAAGCCAACAGTTACTACCTTGTACTCAGAGCAGCATTTTACATTTAAAGTTCTGACATAAACATTCATGAGTTATGTCCCTATGAGACAGGAAAATAATATTGCATTCTTTTTAAAAAGTGAAGAAAATATGAGACACACATTAAGTGGACTTCTCAAGGCCACACAGCCAAGTAGAGAAGTGAGATCTCTTTGTACATTAATCACAAGACAATCTTACTGCAAACAGGCGGTAGTATATCAGCTCACGTTAACTTTTACCCTTTCCAGCACCAGATCATCTGTGGAAGAGAACTCTTCATAGGCAAACACAAAGGTTGCCTATTTTAATTGTTCTCTACAACACTCAAATAGATTAACATTTCTATTTTTTTTCCAAAGACAAGAATAGATTATTGACCATCAAGGTCAGACAACTTCTCTGCAAACCCTTTAAGTCAACAGTTTTCCAGGACATAAGAAGTCATTTTCTACCCCAGGCACGAGGTTATCCCTGTCACATATAAAAACCTGGAATCTGTATAACAACCCTAGTATCATACCGCCTTCTTTTCAGTTGACAAACATCAAGGGTACAGCAAAAAAATGCCAAAGTCTATGTTTTTCAGGCTGCTTCCTTCACGTAATAACGTAAATCAGAAAACACCCAGAAACCTGCATTCTAGAGCTACACTATCATGGGGTACATCTAAAACAAACACATACAAGAGATATATTCCTTGAATCTAAAATATATACTATTTTCTCAAAGGGTAAGATACAGAAAAACATACCAGCAAGCACTAATTTGTCTCACTGATCTATCCCCTCAATAGCCAGAGGCTACTTTTAGCTACACTGACTTAACAAATGAATCTAAATTGTATAAATCTACGTCTCAATTAACATTTTGTTTAGGAAGAGTTACGGAAGAGAAACAGAATGTAATCATTTGCTAGCATAGTGGCTCCAGAGGTCTGGGAGCGAGTGCAAGAAGAATGGAGCTGAATGTGGGAAGGGTCCATTATTCTTTCAATAGCGTCTGGTGCTGCAAAATATGTGCTTGCATACTTTCCTACTTGAAAAGCTTAAGTCTTCAGTAGCTCCTTGGTCTGGGAAAATGGCAGGCACCCAAATGCTAACCCAGGGATCTAGGAAGGAGATCTACCTGAAGAACAATATTTTTCAAGTGGCCTTAGAAGTGAAAAATGGCCATAAAGAGAAGTCTGATTCCCAAAGGATTTTATTCCTTGTGTCTGGCTGCTGTTCGTCAGGTGCTGTTCCCCGCACACATCCCCAGCACATTCTAATGCAAGAATGGAGAGAGGGCCTCTTTGAAAATAATCACACTTGCTGAAAGACCTGCCCTGCATAAATATCTCTAACAACAGTACAAACAGAAATCAGCCTTCTTGCCCGATACGTTAGTTGAAATTTATGGCACCACTGGCTGTGATCCTGTTATTACTATTCTACCTGGCTAAGGCTCAAAGTCACAGGAGTGGGAATTTCAGGGGTATTTTCAGAAATGCTGTAGCACATTTTGGGGAAAAAAAACCGACAAAAAATAAATACCTAGCTCTAGAAATGCTGTACCCACACATTAGTGAACAAAGCTATATATTACCCACTTACGCATACATGTATGAACACACGTACCATAGAGATGGGACAGAGAAGTTAGGGACACACATGCCCTCTGAAATTATATTTAATGCTACAACCTGGGAATAATAAAGCAAAGGGAAAAAAATAAAATCAAAGGGAATACTGAAAGACAGTCTCTTGTGCTCTTGAAAATATCACCAGCTGCTGGAGGATTTATATGCAGAAAAACTAAAAGTTGAGCTTTAACTTGAATTTTCCTTGCTTTCTTACTGGTTCGCTTCCAACCCTTGGAGTTTAATTAAAGTCCATCAGCCAACTTTTTTCTGTCTGAAGGCCCTAAATTATTTCTTTTTTAAATCTCTCTGTATTGACTGACCCATTTTTTCAAAATCTTGAGCTTCCACTAACCTGAATTATGAATATCACCACTTCACCACTCCACATTTTTTTTAAAAGGTTAAAGGATTTCAGGATGATGGACTCAAATACCAACAGCTACTGCTGGCCAATATGCAGGTATGCAGGTACAAATGCAAGTTATACTTAGAATGAGTAACTGCACAAGATATAGCATTCTGCATTGTCAGTTCACATATCAAGGTCTAACAGCCATCTCCTCTAAATTCCTAACAGAGTATTTCGTATTTGGTGACTGGGGAAGGACAGAGTCCTATAAGAAATCTCTAAGACAAGTGGATAAGAAGTTTTACTGCATGTAAAAGGAATCTCTATTTAATCTTTGCTAGCTGGGGAAATGATGCAATAAATTTGATGAAGAAAGGAAGGATTTAAAGCTAGTGAAAATTCGGATTTCTCAAAGCAGAGACATAGAGGACATGCTGTCCTTGGGAACAGATCTCTGCTATTTACTCGATCTACTGGAAGAACTCCCGGGGAGCAAGTCTTAGCAAGAGAAAGGAAAGTTTGCTATGCTCTTCATTTCCTGTGTAATTCCAGAAACTGCCAGCACAATGCTGTTTGGGGAGAACCACACAACGGCAATTCAAGAGGGAATTCAGCATTGTATTCTGAATGAATGGAAACGTTTTGAAAGATATATATTTGCTTCGAGTAAAGTAAAATGCGAATGCAGTAAGGATTGTGGGCACACATACACCTTCAACCAGCTGCGTATTCTGACTCTCCATTATGACTTTCAGAATATTCTTAGCAGCGCTAAACATCACAGTATATTACCCAGATTAGAGTTCACAGTAGCCATGAAGTAAGTGTAATAAATCAGCACTAAAAATATTATGCAACTACAGTTCAATTGATACCAAGTGTAGCTAATTTTAAAGGCGAGGCTATCATTTTTATGTATTCCTGCAAGTTAGTGATTTCGGATCTCAAGGACCAGGACAAAGAAAAGGCTCTTCAAAGCCTGCATTTCTTAGAATAAACTAGATGGATGGTTCCTTGCAAAAATCCCAAGGGTATTTCCCTCCAGCCCACTGCAAAAATCTTCTGCTAAGCATGACAATTTAAAGGATTAAAAAAAAAAAAAAAAAAAAAAAAAAAA
>Ga0065711_1045884_pt1 | contig 13214 bp, 5 predicted proteins | sample Hoacrofraction12_FD_59098 | JGI IMG/M metagenome (GOLD analysis project Ga0065711, IMG submission 59098) | Hoatzin crop microbial communities from Cojedes, Venezuela - Epithelial fraction 12 v2 (version 2) | ecosystem: Host-associated > Birds > Digestive system > Esophagus > Crop | place... | reverse complement strand
GGAGGACCCAATAACACATTCTTCACAATTTCAAGTGACCAATTTTCAAAACTTTCACTGTATTTACCAGACGGATTGAGGTTACTCAGTTGAGGTTATTCAAGTCCCAACTAACCCCTGTGAATTATTTCATCAGGCATTAACCTGAACACTCAGGTCCTTGAAAGTGAGACTATCACATCAAGCACCGGCTTAAATGTGGGGTGTCACTCAAGCCATAGAAAGCAATGACCACAGTCAAGAAACTGCAGTAAGGGGGAATATGGAACACCTATTTTGAAGAAAAGAAACAGAAACCAACTTAGAATTTAGTGAACATTAGGAACACAAAAATGAGCATAGTGGTCCAAAACAGAGATCCAGTCAACACCGTTATCTCACCTGAGGCACTGCCAGGTGTTCAAGAAAAAATCTGTATGACTGGGACAAGTACAGAGCAGCGTTTTATTTTGAGGGCATCATACCAACCTGAGACTTCTAGGCTTACTGAACTAAGATTACAAATGCATAAAGTCACGGCTTTCAAATAAAGCTTGGCTTTTCTTCCATTACTACGTCACCAATCCTAGTACCAACCCAAATTCTAAAGACTCCCAAAATCCTGTGACCGTGATCATGTACAGCACATAAATATACTGCCAGAGCAATAACTTCTCCAAGTGTCTTTCATTCCCTGTCCCCACTCCTCACACTCCTACCTTCCCAAGTTTAATAATTTAAATAAATCTAATCTCTTCTCCTGTGGAAGCTTTTCTACATCTTAGACAACTGCGGTTTGTTTCCTCTCCTCCTGGGAAAGGTTGTTGGAAGTGTCATAACAGTACACTTACTTCTCAAAAACAGTACCTTAAGTTTACTTGAATACGTTTAAGTGAAAGCAGAGTTAAAGTTTTTGTATATGATCATCTTCAGGATGTCCTGATTTCCTGTTTGACTTCAATATTTTTTTTTAAATATGTTTTGTTAGAGAAACCTTGCTTTGAGAGGAAAAAAGTATCTGGAAACTCTTATTCTTCAGGACTTTGAGACCAAGGAGGGCTTGCAGTAAGTCACATATGGCAAATGCTCCATAAAGGCAAACAAATATGAACAAATGCCTCTCACTGCCCTTCAATCCCCGACAGCTTCATAGTGAATATATGAAGACTTAAAATAAACTGTTCACCAGTGTTTCTGCCTCCACATCTCAGCAGGCCTACAGGAACTCTCTTGACTCCCAGAGACTTTATTCTTATTTATTTCATTTTCACTGTGGACTTGAAAAGCTGTAAGTCCTTCATCTTCACACTTCACAATTTCAATATGCAAGCTTTCAGCTCCATTAGATAAAAATGAATTTAGACTAAATAAAAACATTTCTCAGATGCTATATTCATGCCAGAACTTCAACTCAAGTGTTTCATTACTTGCAAAAGCAGTCAAAAAGCACTACAAAGACAATAAAATGAAATTGGCTTTATACTGGTCTTAAATTCTAAGCAAAAACTATTCATTTTTCCCCCCAAGATTCGTTTCTAACAATAAGGTGTACTAGTTACACAGACGAACTTTTAAATTTGAATGCATCAGGAGAGGCACGTAAGAAAGGAAAGGTGAGTTTCACTCCAAGTGGCTGCTGCTATTCCTGGTACAACTTAAAAAACATGACAAATTCACCAAGACTTGTGGTCTAGTCCATGACACTGACATTTAAAATTTAATTAATGTTTAAATACAGTTGAATTAAAATAATTTATAACATCTCTCCACACTTTCTGTATTTAGAAGAAAAAACATCATTTATGCTTCGATCATGTTATTTCATATACTGTATACAGTTTCAATTTAGAGTGAAGCATCCAACAGAGTCTAACACTGAGCATTCCCATCCTAAAAACTGTATTTCATTATTGTTGCAAATTGTGACATTTACTGAAAGTTCACACAAACGATGCCTCATCTACTGCTTGTTTGTGTGTTAAGTTTTTCAAAGGCCCTTGTAAACAGTAAATGTAATGGCAGCACATACACACATATCACAGACAGAAGGGATATGAAAACCAGTATGAGTTACCACAAGTGTCACCGAATTAATTCTATATTTATCTCCAAGGAGGTTGAACTAAATGGCTGTTACAGTACTGATAATTTAGATTCCGAAACAAGCAAGTAATGTAAAAAAAGATACCAAAAATTACTCCTGAGGAGACAGGACAATGTCACTCATGCCAATGAACGACATGGTGTTTGCACATTCTGTGACAGTAAACCAAAGCAGAACCAGAATTCTGACATATAAACACCAAGAGCTAACAATCACGCATGTGCTTTGTCCTGCTGTATCGGTTGTTTTCATTGATCTAGCCAAGGAAGCAAGGAGAAAAGTATTTTACATGCCTGAAGTATCACTAGCAATTCAAATTCTCTAGTTAGCTCAGTGAAACTATGCTATACAAATGTAATCATTTGTTCAAAGCAGTAACCTGACAAGAGCTGCACCCCAAACCAATATACCTCTGCTTTACTCTTCTCAGCAGCAGCTTGCAGAGAAGGAGAGGATGCCAAAGGCTGAGCAGCATCAGAAGAGGATATCTGTACAAAACAGAAGAAAGAAATGACAAAGAAAATAAGCAAGAACAGCTGGGAAGGGAGGGAGCAGAGGCAGCTAGGAGACGTGATTTTCATTCTTTTTTTCAAGAATTTTGGGGGTGAGGGGAAAAAAATACAACATAGAAGAAAAAAAAGAGGAAACAAAGTTAGTTTGATTTTCTTTCTTTCTTTCCTTCTTTCTTTCTTTCACTATGATTTTTTAAAGGAAATTTGTCAGGTAGGAATCAGTGACTTTAATGAAATTCACTAGAATACAAGAAAATGAACCTCGATCAGATCATATCACAGGCCTAAGAAAAATAATTAGGTTTCATCCATTGTTCAATTTTCTCCAGTGTGACTACTGAAACATTAATGTCCTGAAGCATGAAGGCACACTGTCCCAGAGGAGGGGGAGAGAAGGGAGCGCCTTTGTTCTTGTTCACTGCAACAGTATATTTTTATTAAGAGGAATGCAAAATACCTCTGAAAATTATACGTTAATTAAAGTTCCAATTAACTCTTCTCTAAGAGCTCTCCAAACGAGTAAAGAGCTTAGGGTTAACATAAAGCCACATCCTAGCAGTAGGATGCCACACCTTCCAGACAGGTGATACTTCTCATCTAGGAATCAGCAAGTAAAATTGCTATTAGCACCACTAGATTGCCAGTATTATCCAAAAGGCGTAAGTTATATACACAACAGATGCAGTTTGCTCAAGAAAATAGGATTTCTCTAAACGCATTTTCATACATGTTCCTATCCTATTTCTTTACGCATAGTTGATCACTTTAATGGAAACACTATCTTTTTATTCCCCTTACTACAAAAACACAACTGAATCACATTTACCAAACATGCACAAGAACTTAAGAGCTATAAAGCCAATAATTCTACACTGTCTTGTACCACCTCTGCTATCTACAAGGAAAATCTAAAAATAAATGAAGCTATTACAGAGCAGGTCATTATGGTGGATCAAAATAACCAATTCAGACAACATGTTTTTATTTAGTTTAAAAAAAACAGCTTGCACTAAAAGGAAACTGAAAGCTGCAAAAGATACCCTACCTCATGTCAAAATACCACATATTTCTTACAGAAAATCCTGTCAGTACCATAACTTATATAGCTGGAATACTCATAGAATATATATATTCAGTATTTTTACAAACTCGGAAACTATGCCTACCCCGGAAGGTGGTGTATGGCAGGAAAAATATTTATATAGTTTAATTTTTAAACCAAATTTTACCTAGAGAAATACGAAACCGAATCCTCATTTTTAAATTTACTGTTTTAAAACGCTCAGGTTATTACAAGAGTTATGGATACATCTGCTGCACTGAAGCAGTTTCTCAAACTGTAGAATTCTGTTGCTATAGGAACACAGGGAACCTGTTTATTCCACACGGTAACCAAAAAAAGACGACAGGAAAATGATTAGGTAGCTACATACACTAAACTACGAGCTCTAACACCATGTTCCTCACCAAGATTTCAAGTAAACATAAATGTGTGAAATTGTGATAATGGAACACCTTAAACATACGTTCATGTTTCTAAAGATAAAGTGGGATTCTGGTTTGGCATTTTTTTTCATTCTTTTGTATGCTTCAGATTTTAAGAGAATTTAAGCTTGATAGCTGTCAGGTGAACAGCAGGTAACAGCTACTCACCACACAGAACTAGGTAAGCAGAATTTCATTTGGGGGCTGGGGGGAAATCAGCACTATAGATGTTTGCATCACATTTCCGTCCTCCCATAAGAGTTCTTCTCAATCTGCATGTTATCTTCATAAACTAAGGGATTACCTAACCTATGACAAGGTAATCCTATGAAGGCCTGGAAGTAATTATTATAGTTTTGCAAATCAAGTAATGGAGAAGCACCATGCAAGCTATAAGCAGGAGACAGAGTGAAAAGCAGTTGCTGTCTAGCTGGGGATATGGAACATGACATCCAAGTTGAGAAACGCCCAAGCGTAATGTTTGAAGACAAACAGCAGCACTACATTCACTTCAGGCTAAAAACCAGCACTTGAAAGCACACTTTGCATGTGCAAATACTCAACTAAGCAAGAGTACAAATGGCATCTAACTAAAGCTAATCTTTAAGCAAAGACACACTACAATGTATAAAGAACTGATTAAGTTTATGCAATAGGATGGGTTTGGGCCACTGAGCAGCTTTATCACCGCTGCATCATGTTGAATTTGTCATCTATCACGATGCGCCAGATAAGGAAATCCAAATGAAAAAATCCAATCAAGTAAAACTGAGTGGCTGGATAAAGCTAGACATAAAACAGGATTAAAAGAGAGGCTGGTGCAGTCCACTGCGGTGCGTGGTTAAGCAGAATATCAGGAACTGATCAGGGTACCAGGGAAGCCTGGATAAGTACTTGCCCTTGGGACAAACCGCTGCTTAGGGGACAGCTGACCTGCTAACCCTGTTAAGGTGCCCAGCTGGCACTAAACCAGCTGCCTCCCAACCCACCAGCAACCCAGAGCAGCCCACATCGAGCGCACAGAGCCATAGCAAGGGGCAGCCCTCTCCAGCCAGAATTAAGCCCCTGCAGTGCCAGCTATTCCTCCTCCTCGTCTGTGCTCAGGTGTCATATTGTGTCCTGTGCATATATCAGAATGAGCACCAAATAAGACTAAAAACCATAACAACACTCCAATGTAAGGGTATTCCTTTATTATCTTCGGATTTCTTCAGCCCATTTTAGAAGACTGAATTTTCACTAATGTCCAAGTCTTTATTACGGATGCTAATATCCTCTTGAAGCACAAGGAGAAACCAAACACCTTAGTCATCAAGTGCTTGGTTTTCAGGAGATCTCAAAATGCTTATTTTTAGGAAACCAGTGAAGCTGCCTGACATTCTGAGATGTCAATAAAATCTCTCAGGTTTTGTTTTCCCTTGTACTGTCCCCCGACTTCTTACTTTGACAGGTTATGGTGTGTTCGTATGTTCAAACTGCAGCACACTTCAGATACAATGTATAGCAAGAACCTCAACAGATAATCCTTCTCATTAGCATAAATCAATCCTAAACAACTTTGATGCTATTCTATTGACTTCGACACCAAAACCCAGGTTAGACCACTCAAAGCTGGTGTTAGTGCCTTCTACGCCCTGTTTGCAGTGCAGACATACCACTAGCCATGGGGGATATTGGTTATTCAACAGCTGAAACACCAATAAGGAACAGTGGTTGGCAACAAGGTGCACGCTGCTGGCTTGTATTTCCAGTAGATCTTTGGTTTTAAGGCTACTGTAGTGGTAGAACGGCTCATAGAGCTGTTTCTGTCTGTAGTCAAATGAGACTCATTAGCTTCCCAGCAATGGCAAATGAGATGGCATCTGCTCAGTGACTTCTTGCTACATTCGTGGCCAGCCATGGGAGCACTGAGGTTGGACTAACCCCCAGATCAAACCACTCACCCACGACAGGTATATGCATCCAACTCCTCCGGAGTAAGCGCTGCACTCAGTCCTGGTGAAACGGCCTTTAGTTCGTTGAAAGCCACAAACGCATTGTAAGTATTTATGGCAGAACCCTGATCACCACTCGGGATTGCCAAGTAAGGTTTTAATAACAATTTTAAAACTGTTTTTTAGGAGACCGAGATCACTGAAAAGCAGCATTGTGTAATCCCACACCAAAGCAACATATGGGTGTTGTATCTGGTGTTAATCAGCCTTTATTAATAATGGCCTGTTTCTATAAGCTTGATCAGAGGCCTCAGTAAAGGAAGATTACTCCATGCTTGGCTCTGAGTACCTAAAAATACTGTTGTTTACAAGCAGACATCCCCTTCTTTAGTGTAGAAAAAAAAATCTGGTTTGCAAAAACACACTATGCCACAGCAATAACTGTCTTGTTATCACTTTTCTAATTTGTGAGTTTTAATCCAATTGTCATATTCCAGTGGAAACAGAGAAAAAAGCTGAACAATCAGTTTCTAACAAAAATTGGCCAATACTGACACCAATTAGGAAGTCTGAAGAGCAGACAGCAGGAAAGGTAGAAAATATCTTTGTTTAATTTAGATCCAATGGAAAAAGACGTCTGAGCAAGAAGCTACTAATAAGTTTTGTCATTAAAACCACTAAAGACAAGTGACAACAAACTTCCCTGCTTTTGGCCACACGTGTAAAGCAACAAATTCATCTAAATTCCTACATCAAAATCCAAAAAGCAATTTCCAGCCATCTTCCAGAATTCAAGTACAGAGGCACACACTGATCTCTGGTAACGTATGTTAGCACTACACTCTGAAAACTTGTCAGCTAAAGTGTCCTTGATTATTGGCACTTCAAAGTATCAGACAAAACCAACAGCAACCCCTGCAACCAACCATACATGCTGCCAGAAAAAGAGTAATGTTGATGTGCTTGTGTGTATTAAGAATGTATTGCAAACTGACAACTACCATCTGAATATTTCATTTTAATTTTTTAAGTTAAGAGTAGCTGGGTCTTTTGATCAAGAATTGAATTTGGAATTGCCTAAAAGAGGGAATGAAGGCAAGGAGCTGTTTCTTAAGCTTCCACATCTATACTCCTATGTCCACAAAATTTCAATCTTACTTCAGCCCAAAAGACTTGTAGTCACTTCATGTTTAGCAATTCTTGAATTTCTTTCCACTGTTTGTATTTTGGGACTCGTTTTTAGAAACCTGATAAAGTAATATCCATTTTGCATAATGAAACTCAATATGGTCTTTAAAGCATCATGTACATTCAGCGCTGAGCAAGAAAATACATGCACCTGCAACAGTGCTGTAAGATTTCATCTTCACCTACGCTCTGAGAGAGACTCCTTGGTTCAAAAAAAACATACGATCAGAAAAGAAAGTGTCGGCAGGTTTACAATATTACTCCATTTTTCTGCCCAGTGTATCACCTGCCCCCGTTTTCTCCATTAAAAACATCTCTATTGTTTATTAATTTCTTACTTAGTAATGGCATTACCCAAACACACACTATGTTAATAGTTCATGTAAAAGCATCAGTACAAACAGTATTTGGCCCAATGGCTTTCATATAGTCTGTGCACGAGTCTATTATTTCAAGTGAAAATTTTAAGCTTAAAAGAAGCATTAAAAGAAGCTACCAGAGAATACAACATACAAAATCTCAGAATGATTTTACATTTGTTCAGTTTGTGGTAATGTACTTCTGAAGGTAGATAACAGTCACACAAATACTGTTGGTCATTAAGGTCAATGTACTAAATAAAGTTTTCACTAACTTTTATTTGTGGTTTTTCCAAAATCCTGTTCTTGATGTAATGTTATTATTTAACCTTTTATTAAAAAGGATTCAAGTTAAAGCTTTAGAAACCTATATTAAGCTTCCACTGAAATGCAAAACTTAGGGTGCTATCGCTCAGAACATTCAAGAGACAAAGAAAATGAGTGTGTTATCAAACCATGTCAACATATTCAGGGAATGAACAGCTGAACCAGCCGAACCAAACACAAAGGTGCCCTCGAGTGGTCATTTTACATGCACACAATATACGAGGAAATAACCTAAATGAAGAGGAAGACTCTACACTCATTTGACAGGTTTTAAGTTCAGCTACTACATATGTTTTTCTTATTTCAGCAGACTTTTGACTTTATTACAGCACATCTCCAACGAATGTTGATAACACTAAAATTAGTATTTTATTTCAAAGCAGCAGCAATTACAGACTGCTATTAGATGCATATAAACACACAACCAACTGCTTGCCATTTTTTAAAGAGGCCTATTCTTGAAATACTGAAAGAAGTATAAGAATACTAATGTACTATTAACACCACTTGTCTATGAGTTTCTGCAGAAGTTCTTTAGGCTAACTGGCAAGGCTTTTTTTGAAGGTACTAAAATGTCTCTGCTATTCAGTGCTCTATCCACTGGACACCACACAAAAAAGGCTGAGTGTCCCACGTTTCACAAAACACAGCAGTAGCTAGCTTTTCAAAGCAGCAGGTACTGTTCTTCTGTCAATATTCTGAACGCACTCACCAATACTCTGTCCCTCAGCGTGTCCATACCTCGTTACAGTGCAGTCACTAGTGGTATACCCAGGCACTGATACCGGGACCAACACTATTTGATTTCTTCATTAATGACCCACGCAATGGGACAGAGCGCATCATCATTTGCAGACAATACAAATGAGGAGGAGTGGTTGATACACTAGATAGGTGTGCTGCCATTCAGAGCATCATTGGCAGGATGGGGCAACAGGAACCACGTGAAATTCAAAGGGAAGTGCCAAGCCCTGCACCTGGGGAGGAATAACTCCATGCATCAGTACTGGCTGGATGTCAACTACCTGGAAAGTACATTTGCAGAAGAGAACATGGAGGTCCTGGTGGACAAGCTGGACGTGAGCTAGCAACATAGCCAGTTCTAGGCTCACAAGTACATGAGAAACATGGACAGACTGAAGCAAGCCCAACAAATGGATGCTAAGATGATTAAAGAACTGGAGCACCTTTCAGACAAGGGGAAGCTTAGTGAGTTAAGATTGTTTAGCCTGGAGGAGAAAAAGCTAATGGAGGGGGTAGGGAAGAAGGCTTACTAATGTGTATAAATGCCTGGCAGCAGGGAGCGAAGACTGAGGCAGACTGTTGTCTGTGGTATCCAGAAACAGGACACAATGTAAACTGAAACACTTCACTTTGAGGGTGGTTGAATACTGGAACAGGTTACAGACAGGTTGTGGAGTCTCCACCCCTGGAGATATTTAAAACCCAACCAGACTTCGCTCTAAGCAACCTGTTCTAGTTGAACCCACTTTGAGCAAGGAGAGTTGGACAATCTCCCAAGGAGCCCTTCCAGCCTGAGCTATTCTGCAATTCCGTAACATAACCCCTTTTACAATCTTGTACGATCAAGTACGATCTTGCAAAATAATTTATCCCACTTTCACCACCCCTACCCTCAAGCGATAATGCTTGTATAGTATTTCAGTGCTTCCTCTTGATGCCTATCTTCATTAGCATATTTCAAAAATACTCCATATCACTTGATTCACAAATTCTTCATAGACCACTAAAAAAAAAACCCACTATGGTTCTTGCAGTCCTGGTAGGGGCAACTGGTAACCTCTCTCCAAGCCATCAACTGAATGCTTCTGAATGCTAGCTACTATAAAGTTACTGTTCACATACCCTATCATATTCCAATTTATGCATCTTAAGGTGCCTACATCACATTTTAGTGCAATAAACATATTATGTATTTAATCTCCTCTAAGATAACTTTGTGGAAAATGTGCCACCACAATCTCTAAACTCACATCACATTTTATCCAGTTGCCTGTCCAAGGTCATACTTCTTAAATTATACACAATGTCTTAGGAATGCATGGAAAATGTAGACCCATTATCCTTTTCCTTCACTGAACTTAGAATTATATGAAACTTCTGCTCCATACATAATTCACACCTTTCTTAAATACAGAAACTTTGCTTACTATTCTCTAAGCATCGTCAGCATGTAGTAATATATTCCCCCTTCATGTAATGGAATAGATTGTGCCAGTTCATAATTTTTGAGACCGAGAGTAACTGGAATCTGCTTAAGTTGATTCACCACCCACCCTTAATAAGGCAATTTCCATATGCATTCTGAGAAGTTGTCCTACTCGTCTATACTTATTTTTATTAAAAGTTGCAGAGATTGTTTGTGATAATATCTACACAGCTAATCTTTATCCAGTCAATATAGTGACCTCACTGCTTCTCCTCATTACTTGTATGGCACAAGGGTTATTGTATTAGATATAAAAATATACAATAGTTTAAGAGTGATTGTCTTTTTACAGTTTTTTTATTTTATATCAAAGAGGAGGTGCTAAGTTCTTAAAAAATTTGGAAAAAATGATCACTTCAAACTGGATTTCCTGAACCTCTGTGCAACTTTAGTACACTTAACTTAGCAGCATGTAGATACAGTCAAATTAAATTATGTGGATTAAGCACTGGAAACCCCTTCATTAGTGCAGTCCTGGGTCTCAAAGAATCACCCCAGCAGCCGTTACTCAACAGCATTTTTTAGACATATTTTATTCTTTCTGGAATCTTGGCTCTAAAAATCACACATCTCCTCTTGGCTTATGGATAAGCTGTGTGTCATCTGCTTCAAAGCGTACTCCCTCTACCCAGTAATTTTGGGAGTTTCTTAGTAACTCCCTAAAACAAGCAATATTTATTATTTCTCTTGGCCACTGCATCTAAGATCACAAGCATTCAAGAACTACCCCTCCACCTCACTAGTTTCATAACTTTGATTACATGTATTTGGGACTCAATACAGAGATCATCAGTAAAGATGAATACTCTGTTCAGACATTACTTTCATAAACACAGGAATTCCAAAGTGTCTCCAACAAGGCTCGTATTTGCTCTACTTATGTTTACTGCAACAATTCTGAAAAAGTCCTTCAAGTCATTTACTTAAGCATCCGAGTTCAGATTCTTGGGGAAAGGTGTTTGTGTAATTGTAAACTGTGCTCTTCGAAGAGTGCTCCAGGAGATAATAAAATAAAGCAGCACAAAGAGTTTAATGAGAGCCCAAAGCAAACAAAAGATTTAATAAGCAACAGTCTTCAGGACTAAGACTGTTTGTTAGAGGAGAAACTGCTTTGCATTACCCTTCAGTTCTAGGATTGTTGTGTATAAAAAAACCCTATGATGAATATAAAAAGATTTGCCTATGCTGGAAAGTGATAATCAGGTGCAAGTCTGAAGTGGAATGATATTCCTAAACAGTTTCATGTCAGCACTCACCTGAAGGAGAGTTTTAAAACATTTATAAAGATGCCCTCATCATTTCACTACTATCTGAAATTTGTTTTATTAGATCTTATGCTATACTTTGCATCATTCACAACTTATTGAAGCCTAAAAATCAAGAGCATTTGGCAGAAAATTAATTCCGGGGTGACAGTATTATGCTGAGGATATTTAAAATAAGTTGACTCGCTAACAGCTACTGCTGCTCCTAAGCTGATTATTCAAAGATGGAAAAAAGTTCCTGCCATTAACAATACCAAACCACATGTGTTATTCACAGAACAAATACATACATATCTTCCCAAGTAACATTCTGTCAGTTTCAAGTGTTTTTACTTGCATTATTCCTGTCCTTAAATTTAAGCATACATTAAAAAGAATAAAAAAAACATGAGTCCCTGAATGTTTCAAAATTACATTATACCAAAGCAAAAGAGGAAAGCAGCTGGCCAGGTCAAGAAACACGGGTTTCTTAAACAGTTGGTCTTTAGAAGTCTCAACAAACCAAGGTCTCACCACAGTAGGACTATGAACTACCTTCTGAAAAAGCAAGTGTTGATCTTTTACACTGGTGTGACTTTTGTTAATGTTGGGAAAGAATTATGATAGGCACTGGCTTGAGAAATACTACTTCTCACTCTGTCATGGGCTACACTGCTTAAATGGAATACACTCTGATAATAAGGATACATTTTCCTAAATATCATAAATACTATACAGTTGTCTTTAGTTTGAGTCATAGTATCACTACCCTACAACTGTATCTAAGCATTTACACATTTCAACAGCAAGAGTTTTTCAAAGAGCTGGCATGCATCTGAAGATACTTCCAAAGCATTAAAAAAAAAAAATCAGTTTGCCTCCCTGGGTAGGCTAATTTATTCAAAGTTCTCTTCTTTACATTGGTTAGCATACAACTTCAAAGTAAATACTGCTACTTTAAGAGCAGCTAAATGGAAAAATTTTCCAAAAATGGCAATATTCCAGTACTCTGGAAAGAAAGTATTTCTACAAACGCATTATTAGACATTTTTCTTAGTCTTCACTAATTCTTCTTGTCTTACAACATTATGAAGCAGCAAACACACGTAACAAATTTTCTAATGGTTAGCAACAGGTTTCTGTTTGAAGTAAGATCTAAAAACCTATAAACATTCCAAAAAACTGAAAGGCACCTATAAAACTCATCCACATTAACATATTCCTTAAAATATCAGATAGATTTTAACTGTATTATCAGTGTTGGCAGAAAATAACGAATACATCATTTCCGTTGATGTTTTTTCCAAGGCTTCCCTACCCAGCTACACTGCTCATTCTTAATTGGAGCTCCTGCTTTTTGTTTCACCTGAAGTACCTGTGAAAGTACATCTGCAAAAAGAAGGGACAAGCATAGTGTCATCACTTTCATAAACTCCCCACCTACATCTACATTCTGTGATGGTGTAACAACAAGGGTGGACAGGGAAATCCAATGGATGTCATCTATCTGGATTTTTGTAAAGCCTTTGACACGGTCCCCCACAACATCCTTCTCTCTAAATTGGAGAGCCATGGATTTGATGGGTGGCCTGTTCGGTGGATAAGGAATTGGTTGGATGGTTGCAGCCAAAGGGTAGTGGTCAACGGCTCAATGTCCGGATGGACACCAGTGACGAGTAGAGTCCCTCAGGGGTCCGTACTGGGACCGGTGCTGTTCAATGTATTTATCAATGACATGGACAGCAACATCGAGTGTACCCTCAGCAAGTTTGCAGATCACAGAATCACAGAATCACAGAATAGTAGGGGTTGGAAGGGACCTCTGTGGGTCATCTAGTCCAACCCCCCCGCC